>Ga0307990_1003621_pt1 | contig 11712 bp, 9 predicted proteins | sample EllFjometagen129_FD_203168 | JGI IMG/M metagenome (GOLD analysis project Ga0307990, IMG submission 203168) | Marine microbial communities from Ellis Fjord, Antarctic Ocean - #129 | ecosystem: Environmental > Aquatic > Marine > Unclassified | place: Southern Ocean | collected 2014-10-08
GCGGGGCATGAGCTTGTCAAAAAAACAAAAGTCGTTTCGCGTCCAAACCGTTGGCTGCAAGGTCAACCAGGTGGATTCCGCCGCCTTGGTTCGTGATTTGCGTGATTGCGGTTTGCGTGAGGCTGGCAAAGACGAACACGCGGATGTTTGCGTGGTCAATTCCTGCACGGTGACTATCGGCGCCGATCGCGACGTGCGCAAAAAAATTTCCAGGGCCAGACGCGAGAATCCCGAAAGCCTTATCGTTCTGACCGGATGTCTTTCCTCCGAGGGCCATTCCGCGCAGGAGGATTCGGACATCGTCGTGGGAAACGAGGGCAAGCCGCTGCTCGCGCGGATGATCATGGACAAGTTGAAAGAAGATTCGAAAACAAGCGCCGCCGGCGCAAGGCAGAAAATTTACGGCGGTCGGGCATGGAATGTATTCGGTCGGGCGCGAGCTTTCATAAAGGTGCAGGACGGCTGCAACTGGAATTGCGCGTATTGCATTGTCCCCACGGTTCGGGGCAAAAGCCGCAGCCGCGAGGTCGCCGAAGTGATCGAGGATGTGCGCGGCGCTGCGGCTGAAGGCTTCGCCGAGGTTGTATTGACGGGGATTCACATCGGCCTGTACGGAAACGACCTGGGAGAAAACAGGGGGTTGGCGGACCTCGTCCACGCCATATTAAATGATACGGATATCGAGCGCTTGCGCATTTCCTCCATCGAGCCGACGGAGGTCAGCGAAAACCTCATTCACATAATGGCGACCCGGCCCCGCCTGTGTCCGCATTTTCACATCCCCGCGCAATCCGGCGACGACGAAATCCTGCGCCGCATGGGAAGGCCCTATACGCGCGATCAATTTTTGAAGATCACCCATCAAATTGCCGATCAGGTTCCCGGTGTTTTGATCGGAACGGACCTCATCGCCGGTTTCCCCGGAGAAAGCGAGGAGGCATTTCAAAATTCGCTCCGGCTCGTGGAAGAATCGCCGATTAAACATCTGCATGTTTTCACGTACTCCGAGCGCCCCGGCACGAGAGCGGCGTCCATGCCGGACCAGATTGAGCCGCAGGTGCGACGACATAGATGCAATCGCCTTCGCGAAGTCGGTCGGAAAAAATTCAATGCCTTCAAAAAAGCGCAAGCGGGAAAGCGCTGCAAGATTCTGGTCATTAAGAAAGTTGGCGAAAACTGTTTTGAAGGCTTGACGCGTAATTACCTGCCCGTGCTCATGAAAGGCTCCTTCGAGATTGCCCGGGAATATGAACTGCTCATCCGAGGCTACGAGGAAAAGAAGAACGCTGGAATTCTCGTGACGGGACCGGAATAAGCCACTCCCATTCAACGCAGTATCCATATGTATATTTTGTTGGGGATATTTTTTGCTGGCCTTTAAAGGGTTTTGCTTTCAAATGACCATTTGCCCTCGCGCAAGGGTCATTACAATTTTCACAATAATTCAAGCACCTGAGCACTACCCTACTGTATTCTACCATTGAATTATCGAGAGGGAAGAGCCATGTTTCTCCAGCAGAACCTAATAAAAACCCGATGGCGCCGCCAAAAGATACGCCCCATCGATTTCCTGATAGCCGCTATTGTGGCTTGGATTGGAATCGTTGTAGTTTCTGCTCCAGATGCTGATGCCACGCAAAATCAGGCATCGAAGGGAAAAGAAGATATGCAGTCAGCATTAAACCATAAAGACATTAGTACGATACCGCCGATTGACGTATCGCAACCCCTGGTATTTGAGACCGCCACTTTCGGCCTTGGGTGATTCTGGGGGCACGACTCCCGGTTCGGGGGCCTGAAAGGCGTGATCAGAACCCGCGTCGGATACGCCGGCGGCGCCAAGTCCAATCCCACTTACCGATCGCTCGGCGATCATACGGAAACCCTTCAGGTGGATTTCGATCCGAAAATCATTTCCTACAATGAACTTTTGGAGGTCTTTTGGAGCAGCCACAATCCGACATCCCGGACCTGGTCGAAGCAATATAGGTCCATCATTTTGGCTCACAATGACCGGCAAAAAGTCATGGCCGACGAAAGCATGGCGGATCGTGAAAAACGCTACGGACGCAAAGTTTTTACGAAGATCAAAGCTCTCGGAAATTTTTATCGGGCGGAGGACTACCATCAGAAATATCGCCTAAGGCAAAATTCGCGACTGATGAAGGAGTTTGCGGCGATGTACCCAGAGGCAGAAGATTTCACCGATTCGACAGCGGCGGCGCGAATCAACGCCTATCTCGGCGGACAAGGCAGCGCCGATGTATTCAATGCGGAAATCGATTCGTATGGGTTATCGAAAGAATCCATTATTCGTTTGAAGCAAAGCACTAGCTTTGGTGATGATGCATGCAGCCAATCGTGTTCCTAATGGAGGCGAAAAGAAGCCTGGGCATTAGAGAGCGATTGATGAGATATTAATAAACTGTGATTTGAGTAATTTTAATTCAAGTCAGCATGGAGTAAAGATGCCGACATGTCATGAAATGAGAAAAGGCGAGGTTTATTACTGCCCTATATGCGGCATTGAGCTGCTAGTCGTCGCCGAATGCAGGGACGTGGGAAAACCGAGTAGTGAATGCTCCTGCCTGGAGGATGATCCGATTCAAGTGTGCTGCGCCTTCAACTGCTGTGGCAGGCCCTTAGAGAAAAAAGCCCCCGCCGAATCCACCGGCGACACTGACGATTAAGATCGCACGGCGCTGATATTGAGCGCCTGCGGTTGAAATAGGTTTTGGGATAGCTGAGGTCCGCCTCCTATGGCGAAGATGGGGGCGCCTATTTGCAGCCGCACGCTCCTTCGTCGTCGTCATCGTCATCGTCGACTGGATCGCCGTCGTCGGTATCGTCGTCGTCGCTGTCATCGTCGGAGGCGCTGTCGTCGTTGTCATCGTCGTCTACGGAAGCCGAGTATTGCCAGGTTAGCGTTGGGTCGCCGTAGAGATTGTAAACGAACTTTCCATAATACCGCATTCCCATGAAACTGAATCCCATTTGATCCGGCGGGAAAACCTCATCCCAACCGTCGGAAGGAACGGCGTAGATCGTATAGGCGAAAGCCTCTCCCATGGTCAGACCTTCAGCCATCTTTTGAGCCCAGTAATACGCTTGCGTTTCCGAAGCCGCCAACGCCGGATCCGGAGTGAAGGATATTCCCTCCCACTCTTCGCCGAAGGATGAGCGGGTCGCCGCGATGGTGGCTGCCGAGCTGGATCGGAGCATCATGGCAGCCAAATTGTCTTCCACTTCCGGCGTTGCGTTGGAGCATGATATTTGCCAGAGAAATGTTCTTGAGACCGGCTGCATGATCTGGTTGGTGAATGAGGAACTCATCAGAAGAATGTCCGCCATTTCGTTTTCATCACAGCTATCATTCCCATTGGCGTCGCTTGTCCAAATCAATCGGCCCGTGTCGGTTTCACTGCCGTGAGCAAACCAAACGCCTAGGCCATATCCATCATTGAATGCGCTGAGCAAATTCTCGGTCGTTAAGGCGGCATCCATTGGCAGCGGAGAGGAGAAATGGCCTTCCTGCTCGAAAAGGCGCGTGAATTCGAGGCTCGGATCTAAGGCAGCAAGGTTTTCGCCGATAGCATTGAGAACAGTGCCGCCGTCCTGATTTTGTGAATACGGATCTCCATCCATGCCATTGAAAACCAGCATGGCCCCCGGAAGCAGGACGCGGTTTCGCCCGGTCAGATCCGTCTTGGTTTCATACTGCGCCGCCTGAAGGAAGTATGCGTCAAGCACGGAAGTATCCGAATAAACCGGGAAGCGCCCAACAATAACTTCCGGCCCCAGATCCATGCCCCCCTCTTGCGCGTCATCCGGGTATTCACCGAAATCCCCGTCGCCGTCCAGGTCCCAATTGCCTTCGAGGTCTGCGTAATAATAATCAGTGGGCACACTGATTTCTCTCCATAAGTCGATCATCCCATGCCAGAAAGCGCCACGCAGAGGCCAGGTCATTTTCATAGGTACGTTGCCCGTTTCCGGGTGGGGATTTCCCGCCAGCAGCACGAAACCGATTCCCTCGGATTCATAATTGGCCGCCAGCCATTGACGAAGCGCGTCCGCCGCCGGTGATCCGACAAGATCACCCGGATTCCAGCTCTCCTCCGTAATCACAACCACATCCCAGCCCTTATCTTCTTTCACGGAAATGAAGTTATCGAGGTTGTGAAGCGCGGCTACGTACGACGAATGAGTAATGATCGCCAGCTTTTTGGGAAAGGATAAGGAATCATCTTTAGCATCCAGGTTTTTGGCCGTTCTGATATTGAGCGACGACACCGATGGCGCGACGACAACCGGCGTAAATTTTCGGCCCCGAATAGAAATCGCACTGCCGATATGAATCACTTTATCCAATTGCGTGACCAGGGGACGAAGACGGAAATCGCCGATGCGGATGCCGCGTGTCCGGTAAACTTCACCTGACGGCACGGCGTCGGCAACGGAAATATCACCCGGGTCTCCGGAGATAAGATAGGCGCCCGGATACAAGGTCGTTTCGTGAGCGAAAGCTAGGACCGGCAATAATAGAAGGCTACACAAACAGAGAATGAAATGGCGCATAGTTTACTCCCTAATCGCGATATGGTCCTGGCTCAATTGTCTGAAACATTGGATTGAGTTTGCTCTTAAAAAGATTCAAGCGAAGCGGCGTCCAAAATCTGATCATCGAATTTCAGCTTTTCGATGCTTATCAGCGTATCGGTTCCATCTCTGTCAAGTCCGTTGTCCTCAACAATGATCTCGTTTCCGGCTGAGCTGATCGTGTATTCTGAAAATGATCCCGTAAATATCGCTGTATCCACCCCTGCGCCGCCGTTCAGAGTATTGTCGCCCGAATTTCCCTTGAGCGTGTTGTCGAAATCGTTTCCGGCAATATTGGCGTCGTTCTCGCCTGTGAGAGAGATGTGCTGAAGGTACTGCGATTTGTGTGTGTAGCTTGTTGAAGGATCGAAAACCAATGTGAATGTACCGTCAAAGTCGGAAGACAGTTTAACCTGATGAGTAATGTTGGGCGGAAGATATGCTTCGACAGCCGCCAGACCGAGGGTGTCCTGGGTTTGAAGATCGCTGCGGGAATTCAGATCATACTCACCACCGAAGGACGGTCCTTCCTCGTGCGCCCAAAGGCCGTAATAAACATCGATTACGCTGATGATATATTCTTTTTCGATGGTATCCGGGTCCCAATCCCAAGCCGGGTGATAGATGCTCGCGGCCATTGCGGCGTCTTTGGCTTGCCCTATCTGAGTCGAATAATCGGGCATCCCCTGGTCGATTCCATGGCCGTGCACCAGGTGGAATATTTCCTCGTAGGATGCGTCGCGAACTGAGTGATTTAGGTACTCAGCCGAACCCTCGATAGGAGATTCTGTGGCATATAGATCCTGGAAAGAGTAATTTATCCCCGCGATCTCAAGCTTGATTTGAGCGATTGTACTGTCAAATTGAGTATTGAAATAGACAAGAGCAGCCTCCACATCGCCCATTTGATTGGCGACGGAAGTTTTGTCCTGACCGTGCAGCGAATCAGGAAAATCAGTCAGGTAAAAACTCATGATCGTGCAAGCGCGTTCAAGCTGCGCCGCGCTCACATTGTTTTGTCCGAACAGATGAATCGGTTTTCCGTTTGGCGCTTCGACATAGGTGTATTTATCGAATAGCTCCTTGATGACATCTTCGAAGGCGTCCGGTATAGGCACGACAGGTTGAAGACAGGCAATGCCTTCGATAATGGCGGCATCATCGTCGTCATCCCCAGTGCTGTCGTCGTCATCGTCCACCGGGTTGTCGTCGTCATCGCCTGTGGAATCGTCGTCATCGTCCACCGGGTTGTCGTCGTCATCGCCTGTGGAATCGTCGTCATCGTCTCCGCATGAAACCGCGGACAGAGCAATGACCGCCATCATCAGACACACCAAAATGAAAAATTGGATAATTTTCACGCGACTCATTTTACAGCCTTTCTTCGCCCCATATTTTTCCATTCTCCCAAGGATAAAACTCCTCAGTATTCGGCAAGGATATACAAGAAAGATTCGATTGCTAAGAGGAAATCGATAAGCGGCTGTATTGGCTTGTTGAGCGGTTCGTTTAGCTGTTGAGAAGAAATTCCCGCAGATCTTTGACTCTTCGTCTGGCAACGGGGAGCGGTTTTTTCAGAGATTGCATCTTCAGTTGATATCCGTTTACCGTGCGTTGCACTCGCTGAGCATTGCGAAGATTGACAATCGTTTGTCTGTGAATCCTCAAGAATGGAAGCTCGCGGAGTCTGATTTCCCAGTTTTTAAGACTATCATTGTGAAGAAATGAGCACCCTGTTTTCAGAAACACTTCGCTATAGTCCCCTGCGCTGCATAGGTGGGATATTTCATGGACAAAGGCAAATTTTATGACGTCGGCTCGTTGAAACGCCAAGCGGTCATCCAGCCTCAGTGCATTTCCCGAAATGAGGTTGTTCTTTTTAGCCAAAAGAGAGCGTACTCGCTCAATAGATTTTGTCAGGCGATCTTCCACAATCGGCTTTAATAAATAATCAAGAGCGTTAACCTCAAACGCACGCAGCGCATATTCATCATAAGCCGTTACAAAGATCACCGCGGCTTTGACTTCACATCGACTGAAAAGCTCAAATCCCGACCCGCCCGGCATTTGAATATCCAGAAATATGACATCCGGCGAGTGCCTGGATATTGCCTCGGCAGCATCATTGACATTCTCGGCCTGGGCAACAATCGACAAGTTGTCGTATGCTGAAAGGAGCTTGCATAGGCGCTTCCTGGCCAAGTCTTCGTCATCCACAATTAAGACCTTCAATTTATTTTCCATCGGAAACACCCACTGACGATAGGACTTGAATATGATCAAAAACCAACTCGGCGACAACTTCATCATCGATTTGCGTCAGTGAGAAGGAATGTCTTCCGGGCAGTTCAAGCTGCAATCGTTCATTGAGGTTTTCCAGTCCGATTCCTTGAGCCTCCCCAAAGGTCCGTCTATCATTCTTGGCGCCAAGAATCCCCGTATTTGAAACCGTAATAACCAATCGCGAATCGGAAAGATCGATGGCGAGCTTAACCCTCAATGGCATCGAACTGGTTCTCATTCCATGCTTAATGGCGTTTTCCACTAAAGGCTGAATTAAATATGGAGGGATATCCAGGTCCTCGGTGCGCCGATCAACCTTTTGTTCAAACAGCAACTTTTCTTTAAAACGCTCCTTTTCAATGTCTACATAACGGCGAATCATCTCCAGTTCCTGTTTGAGCGAAGTAAATTTCCGGCGTTGAGTAGATAGTGCATCTCGAAGAAGGACGGACAGATTGACCAGAGTGTTTTGAGCAGCCACCGGATTTTCATCGATTAGCGCAATAATGGAATTGAGACTATTGAAGAGAAAATGCGGATTGAGTTGAGAACGGAGAAGATCAATCCTTGCCTGCGTGGCTTGCTGCTGCTTTCTCAAAGCATTTTCCTCAATACTTTTGATCCTTCTCTGGTGATTGATAATGTAAAAAGTCAAATGCCAAATAAAAAGGCAGGAGATTCTATCCGTCATTTCAAATGTGAATTGATCAAAATCCCAATTCCAGGTGGGCTGGTAACCTGCTTCAAGCCCGATTAAGCCGTCTAACTCATTAAACAAAATCAACCATAAAGCGGAGGTTGAAAGGACTGAAAATATGACTAGCGGGATTCTCCAATAGGCGTGTAATTCGGAAAAATAACGATGCAAAAAGAAGGGAGAAAACCACAGGGAAAGTAAAGCTCCCATCGCGATCCAAATCATTGCCCGAAGTGCTAATTCGATGAAAACATCGGCGCCGGAAGTTTCTTGTCTGGCGAAATCAAAGGACAAGTATAATATCCACAACGCCATCCAAATGGCGATATGGATTTTGAAAAAGTCCTTGAAATCAATCGGCTTTAGCATTCTTTATGAGTTCCTGCCCTTATTTGGATGCTCGACGAGTGCTTCAATCTCCGAAAATAAATAGCTGAAAACCATTATGCCCGCAACAAGCATTTCTTGAAATCCGTGGCGCTTTTCCCAGGAAAGGGCCTCGCGAAATCTTCTTCAAGGGTGAAAGGGAGACGTCATTTGCGACATGTATTTGGCGGCGCGTCACTTTGTCGGCACATCAAAATGTGAGCTGTCGACGAAATGCAGCGCGTCGAAGGGAAGTATGCAACACCGGCTTCACTTGAAAATACAGACCCCCTTTTTAGTCATTCTCACCGGAGCTTTTTGCTTTGTCGTCGTCATTCGCATCGGATATGGATTGCTCATTCTTTTCAGGTTCTTGGCCTTTAGTATCGCTTTCTTTATTGTCCTCGCCTGATTTCGCTCCCCTTATGGAAAGAACCAAATAATTAAATCCAGATCGCACTTGACTAGCTAGAAAATCGCATCCAATCCGTTGTCGCATTCAATGCACTCTACATTCAGCCCGTTGAGAATTGCTGTGATCACTTTTCGGCTGACCCTGTCGTCATCGACGACAAGAGCGCTAAGCCTCGGTTTCATCTGAATAATACGAAATTGAAGTTTATCGTCCGCTTGAGTGTTCGACATTAAAACCTCCCTTTCGAATTTGTGGGCGGTATATTATTGTAACAGTATTTCGACCACATTTTCCCCATCGGCCGCAACGGCGAAAGGCTCCAGCCTCACAACCGTTCTCCCATAGGCATTTTCCAGGGCTGTGAATCCCTCCGGCGGCAGGGTTTCGCCGTTAAGCGCCACTGTCGAAACCGTCCCATCAAGGGGGACGGTGAGCGTCAGGTCGAAGGTGGCGGATTCGTCGGTGATAATCGCGATTGTACGACCGCCCGATGCGTTGCGCGCAACCTCAATATCCAATCGACCCTCGCCGTATTCCAGTCCGCGCACGGCGAACTCGTCCCACTCGGGCGGCAGATGCGGAGCGAGTTTCACCCATCCGCCGGGCACGCTGCGGTCATATCCCGTCAGGTGATAGAGATAGGCGAATCCCATGATTCCCGATTCCCAACTGCGAAAGCGGGCGGAGATATCGCACGCGATGCCGAAGGGTTCGGCGAGAATGGCCAGGTGGCCGTAATCATCCACAACCACCGCCTCTTCAGTGAAGCCTGTGCGCGTGAACCACTGCTCCCAGCGGCTAAAAGCTTCGTCGGCGATGGGATGAAACATTTTGTCAGGATTGCTCAGCCAATACCCGTGGCTCATTCCGGTCTGTACGCCCTCTTTCACGAAGGTGAAAACGGTGGCGTAGGGCTCGCCGAGGGGCGAGTAGAGGGTTCCGTTTTCGTGGCCGAGGATTTCCCACATGCGTTCGAAATTGCCGACCACGCGCGGATCATCGACGGAAAACGCATCAAGCCACAGGGGCATCGTGCTGACGTCTTCATAGGGCTGATGGAATGGCTCTCGCGTATCGGTCTGCGCCTTGACGGCGTAATACCCTTCGTCCTCCATCCAGAATGTCTCCTGGGCGCAGGTCTCGATATTGTCGGCCAGCGTGCCTAGCTCATCCGCATCGTCAGTGTATCCAAGCGCCTCGGCCATTTCGGCTGTGAAGCGCGCTGCGCGCAGCGCCAACAGTGAGGAATAAAACGAAAGTGTGGATTCGTCCGGCTCTTCCAGGACGTTTTCACCGAAGGCGGCCTCCATCACATCCTCGAAGGTTTCGTCGGTGGAAAAATGCAGCAGGCAGCCGTCCACGTATTTCAGCTTTTTCACGGCGTGCTTGAGCATGCCGTAACGTTCCTCAATAACAGCCAGGTCGCCTGTAGCCTTGTAATAGTTTTCGTATTCCAGCACGAGCGTACTGGGACTTTCCGCGCCGGTGCGCCCGCCCATGACCCCCATCGATTCCCAATCGGGCTGCGCCGGAAGGTCGGAGATGTCCACATCAATTTCGTTGGCATTGGATATTCCGCCCCGCAGCACAGAGACGCCCCACAAGTAATCAATCATATCCTTGAAATCATCGCCCAATCCGATCAGCGGATAATAGAGCGAAGGGCCATGCACATCACGCAGCCAGCTATTCGAGTACTGGCTCATCTCGCCCACGCCGCCGGTCGTCGCCTGGCTGATCTTGATCGCCATGGCCTGCGCGCGCATCAGGTCGTTGAACTTTTCATCCGGCGTCTCGAACACTGCGATCTGCGAGGCCCATTCGTTCCACCAATCGCGCGTGGATTCCAGCAGAGCATCAACTCCGGCTGTTTCAATGGCGGTGAATATCTGCTCGTGATCTTCGCCCTCTTCCGTGAAAACGAGAGGCAGAACAATAATTTTCTCCTCGCCGGATTTGAGATGGCCAAGATGGAGCCGGAAATCCTGATGGTTGATTCCAACATCCATGGCGGCGCTCAAGGGTTTGGAATGCAGCAGTCGCGAATCGAAATCGCTTTCAGTAAAAATCCCGTTGTCGTGGTTGTAGTTGCCGAAAATGGATTGCATTTCCAGGATGACATTGTGAATGGAATTTGCGCTCACGTTGCGTACGATCCACACGCTGATCAGCGCCTGTTCGACGAGAGGATCGCTTTCGTATTTCGGCGCAAAGTTCACGCTGGTCCATTCCATGCCGCGACCTTCGGACTCGACAATGGCGATGGGCGTATTGCGCACGCGGCTGATGGAAGTGAACTTCGGTTCAACAGCTTGTCCCTGCGCGATCAGCCACGGGCGTTTGTCAGTGAACCATTTCAGATCTTTCTGGTAGGTCGGACCGCCCAGATTATGCCAGCCGCCCTGAGGATATTGGTTGCCCAAAATGCCGAAAACGCGACCGTTGCCAACGCCCACGCATCCCAGCTTGCGCTTGATGGGCGCTTCGGACATGTCGATGTCCTGTCGCCAGAGCGAACGGTTTTGCAGATAGTCTCTGTCGGTTATCCACTTTGGCGATTCGTCGATCTGAAAGTCGTTGTCCGAATCGTCGTCCGCGTCATCGTTCACATCGTCGTCGGCGTCATCATCAACATCGTCGTCGCTAATTCCATCGTCGGAATCGTCATCATCGCCGCAGCCGCAACCCACCATTGAAAGGGCCAGAGACAAAATGAAAAGCACCGGCAAAGCACGGAAATTGGCTGCATGAAGCCGTCGTTCCAACATTTTTAATCCTTCTTTTGAAATGCCACTCTTTAAAATAATCGATTGGTATTTAGAGAAAGGGCTTCCAGCGCCCATTGGCGAAGCCTGCGGTCCGCCAGTCGACGGGCGATCACGCCGCGCCGCAGGTAGAATTTTCTGTAAGCGCTGCGCAGGACCTTTTGCAAAAAATCCTCGTCATAGTCCGCATGCTTCGGTCGGGGCGGCGTGTCGGGCACGTTTTTCATCAGCGTATAGTCCCGCCAATAATCGCTGATGTCGCCTTGCGCCAGCGCGTCTTCGTAATCCGGCGTTGCGGGGTTGAACTGCGTGATGGTGAACGAAGCGTAATCGAGAGGCAGCTCACAGGCGAAAGCGATTGTTTGCTCCATTTCATTGGCCGTTTCGCCAACGTAACCCAGCATGAAATAACCGCGCGTCGTCAAGCCCGCATCATGGCAAATCTTTACCGTGCGCCTGACATCGGCCAGCGTGATGGACTTGTTCATTCGTTCTAAGATGCGCTGCGTTCCCGCCTCGATGCCGATGTTCACACTGGTGCATCCGGCGGCGGCCAGAGCGCGCGCCGAAGCGATCGTAATGCAGTC
>Ga0307990_1003622_pt1 | contig 11712 bp, 15 predicted proteins | sample EllFjometagen129_FD_203168 | JGI IMG/M metagenome (GOLD analysis project Ga0307990, IMG submission 203168) | Marine microbial communities from Ellis Fjord, Antarctic Ocean - #129 | ecosystem: Environmental > Aquatic > Marine > Unclassified | place: Southern Ocean | collected 2014-10-08
ACAAAATTCCAATGCGTGGAACCCCACATTGATGAACCAGAAAACACACGGCCTATCCGCCACAGCTCGCAAAACGACGGAAAGAGATCGCGTTCCACCTTTTAATTCACGCCTGCTCGAGATGCAGACTTCCACATCCCAAAAACTAAACGCTTGCCAGGCGATCGGTTCTGTCGTGAAACCGGTTTAATAATAAATAGTCTTACTGGAGAACCGTTATGTCTGTCATGGAACGCGCCCATTTGCTCCGGATTGTCCGGAAACGAAATGACACGAAAATGAACTCTGTCGGCGCAAAACTTCTACTGCACGAACCTTCTGTTTACAACTTTTTCGATCACAATGAAGGCACTCAGAGGGAGGCCTATGTCGCCACCGCATTTTCCGATGCGGGGTATCGTCTGTTCGCCGCCACCAACGAGACCGATTGCGACTTTATAGTAAATGACATCCGCATCGAAGTTGGAGAACGGACAAAAAAGGCGAAAGCCGCCGACTTTGTGGTTCGGGATAATGCGGATCTCCCTTCGGGCAAGATTCTTCCAATGTGGTTGATCGGTCTCTATTAACCCTTTCGGAGAGCCAATCTTCAGGTGGAACGGGTGCTCTTGTCCTGAGCTTACCGAAGGGCCGAGCACGTTTGAAGCCACAGCTCATATTCCCCCAACGGAAGCGGCTCACTCGGAAAGTTCGCCCTACCTGTCAGTTCAAAAATCATAGGTAAGGCGAGACCTCCGGGCGAGCCGCCGAAAGAAGAAATTCCAGCCGAGCTGGTTGAAATGGCCGACGCGCGAACAACGGCAAAAACAAACAAAGATTGGGCCGAAGCCGATCGCCTGCGCGCTGCCGTCTCCGCCGCCGGATGGACCATCCAGAACACCCCCACCGGCCCGAAACTGAAGAAGCTTTAACTGCGAACAGACGAGATTTAGCGCGAATAAGGTGAAGCGCGACCTCCGTACACGCTTGAGCCCGCACCATCCGCGCACAAGATTCCACATTGACCCCTGAACAGCATGTGCCTATTATCCTTAGTATGAGTTACGTCCTCGAACAAATCGAAAAAAAAGCCTCTAAGCTATCCCAAATCGAACGGGAACAACTGGCCACGCATCTCTTTTACAGCGTCCACCCCGTCCTGACGGATGTGGATAAGGCGTGGCTTGATCTGGCAGACAAACGGTATCAGGAAATCCTCTCTGGCAGAACAGTTCCCTTATCCGAAGAACAGTTTTTTTCTTCGGTTGAAGAGGACCTGGGATGGAAATAAACATTGCCCCGTCTGCTCGCGAAGAAACCAAATCGGCGGCTCGTTATTACGAAAATAAGGTCGAGGGATTAGGCAAAGCGTTTATGGGCGCATTACAGATAGGCTTCCGCCGCATTCAAACCTATCCGCTGGCATCTACTCTCATTCACGGAGAATACCGCCGGCACCTTCTGGACCAATTCCCCTTTGGGATCATTTACCGCATTGACGATGATGCCATTACAGTGGTCGCCATTATGCACCTGCGGCAAAAACCAGATTACTGGCTATCCATCTAAGAAACGCTCCCTTCCGATTTTTGTAGTTTCTCGCCTGCCCCGAGCTAATCTAAATGGCCGAAACCGACCGCCTGCGCGATGCCGTCGCCACCGCCGGCTGGACCATCCAGGACACCCCCACCGGCCCGAAGCTGAAGAAGAATTGAGAGCAAATAAAAATCGAAGACGAGGCTTCCAGCCTCTTTCCGCCAAATCAAGAATCTGCGCTCATGCCAGCGAGGCTGGAAGCCTCGTCTACGTTTAGGAGTCAGATTTTCCGTATTCTTTAGGCTCTTCGGCGCCGGCGAGATGTTTGTCTTGAGCGAAGATAGCCCGGCGCTCCATCGCGACATCGCGGGCAAGATACATTTTGATGAGGCTCTGATACGGAACATCCATTTTATTGGCCAACACTTTGAGGTCATCAATCAGTGATTCCGGCAGACGGATCGAAATAGATTTTGTTGTCCGTTTGAGGTTCGGAAATGTCATCCACCGCGCGGTAGAAAGATCAAAATAATCCAATGCGGAATGTTCACCCCAGAAGTCGCGTTCCTCGTCTTCGTTTTTAAACGTTGGAATTTTTTTTGGTTTAGCTGTCATAAAATTCCCATTCCTTTCTATGCATGTCGCGCGCTGAAATCACACGGTATTTGGTTTCTCGCACGGTAAAATACACCATTAACCGTCGACCATCATTCGTCATGCCATACGCTGCATATCGCTGTTCTTCTTTTGAGTGTTTGTGATCATCCAGAATGATCCGCGGTTGATTAAAAAACACCTCTTCACATTTTTGCAGGACGAACTTCTCTGTATTCAGAGAGTTTGTGTCCCACGCATAGACAGGAGCACACACGCTCTCGAATACAGGACTCGACCGAAGGGAGAGAGGCCTCGTTATTGCGAGGCAGTGAACAAAGAGAGCGGCAACCATGTCCTGCAAGTTTGCCAATGACATACTGTTGCAAAGTCCGCTTCAAATATTGAGATTCATTCAGAAAAGTACATATCGCAACATAAACACTCTTATGTTGCGCGCAACACAAGAGAGGTTCACCAACGCGAATAAGGTGGAACGGGCGCTCCGTGCACGTTTCATCCGCACCGTGATCCTACGTCAACCAATGCTCCCGCCCCGAAGTGCCGGAATCTTGAAAAGTCTCGGGACCAACAAAAGCGTCGAGGGTATTTGAGAGATCACAGTCCACCCATTAAATTAGCATCTATTTGCCTGCATGAATCATTCTCTGCGGGAATTATTTCCTGCGGAAATTATTTATCGCTACGCTTTCAGCGCGGTGTAAATCTATCCCTGTCTCTTTTTTCGTGTATTTGGTGTGTTTCGTGGTTAGTTTCTTCCCCCTATGTTAGGAAAATTTATTACTCTAGAAGGGCCTGAAGGCTCGGGCAAATCGACGCAGGCGAAGATGATGATTCGTCGTTTGGGCGAGCTCGGGATTGAGGCGATGTACACCCGCGAGCCGGGGGGAACCGCGCTGGGCGAGGAAATCCGCAATATTCTTCAGCACAATTCAGCAGGCGAAGCGCCCTGCGAACGAGCCGAACTGCTTTTGTTCGAGGCCAGCCGCAACCAGCTGGTCGAAAAGGTGATCCGCCCCGCCCTCGAAAAAGGAATCTGGGTGATCTGCGACCGCTTTATGGACTCGACTACCGCTTATCAGGGCTACGGCCGCGGCCTGCCTATTGATGAAGTAAAATCAATCCACCACTTTGCCATCAACGATGTCATCCCTGAACTGACTTTGCTGCTCGACTTGGAAATCGAGACCGGATTTGAACGCATCGCAGAACGATTCCTTGCGCTGGGTGAATCCGCCGACCGCTTTGAGCAGGAGGAACGCTCCTTCCACGAGCGGGTCCGCATGGGCTATTTGAATCTCGCTGATGAGGAACCGGAACGCTTCCGCATCGTGGATGCTTCACAGGATCCGGAATCTGTTTCGATCGCGATTTGGAAAATCATTGAGACTATTCTAGAAGGAAATGATCAGAATAATTAAGGACAGAATGATTCTCTGTCAGCCGTCCATAATTATTCTGATCTAAAAAACATATGAGCACTCAATTTGATACGGCCTGGAAAGGCATCGAAAAAAGCTGGAACAACGGCAAGCTGGCGCACGCCTATCTGCTACAAGGCGCGCCGCACGGTGCTGCGCTACGCTTTGCCGATAAACTTCTCAACCTGATTTTCGACAACCATCCGCAGGTTGCCACCCGCACCCATCCCGACATCGCGTGGCTGGAGCCGCAAAGTAAAAGTCGTCGGATTGTAATCGATCAGGTGCGCGAAGATCTAATCCGTCCTTTCTCCCAAACCTCCTTTTCCGGAGGCTGGAAAGTCGGCGTAATTCTCTGTGCAGACCGGATGAATACACAATCGGCCAACGCTCTGCTCAAAACGCTTGAAGAGCCGCCGCCGAGAAGCTTGCTTCTACTAATCACCGACGAGCCGCAAAGCCTGCTGCCGACGATTTCATCCCGCTGCCAACGTATTGCACTCACGGCAGAGGACGAGGAAGTTTCTAAACAGTGGAAAGAACCCCTGCTCGAGATTCTAAGCGAGTTGCCGCCAGCCAGTGCGCCGCAGGCAAGCCTGCTGACCGGACGACTGATTGTTCTGCTCAACGAGCTGAAAAAAGAGTTTACCGATGAAGAGTCGGAACGTCTGCCGGAAGACCTGCCTGCCAAAGAAGCCAAGGCTCTGCTCGACGGGCGATCTACCGCGCGGCTGATTGAAGCACGCTCTGAAATGCTGCGTATGATGCTTCGCTGGCAGCGCGATGTGCTGATGCTGGTGCTGGCTCAAGATGAATCCACCCTGCACTTCCCAACCGAAAAAGACGCTCTGGCACATCAGGCTCTGGTCTGTACGCGTGCCGATGCATTGAAACGGATTACTGCTGTCGAAGAGGCCGCGCGCCGACTCGACCGCAATCTACCCGCCGAACTGGTGTTTGATAATTTCTTCAGTCAAATGACCTCTTAATCCTAATCTATCTGCGGCAGAGATTATGATTACAATTAAGAGTAGGGATAAAATTAAGGACGGAGATGCTTCACGAGCGCCTGCAGGGCTAGTGTGTAGCCAAAACCTTTAAATCCCATAATCTGGCCGATACAACAGGGAGCGGTCAGGCTTTTGTGACGAATCTCTTCGCGGGCATGGGTGTTGCTTAAGTGCACTTCAACCGTCGGGACCACATCGGCCACGGCTTTGATGGCATCGGCCACACTGAGACTGGTGTGCGTCAGCGCCGCCGGATTGATGATGATACCGTCAAACGCGCCGCGAGTTTCGCCAATGCGGGTGATGAGATCGCTCTCGGCATTACTCTGCAAGAACTCCAGCTCGATACCACCGAGGGTTTCGGCACAGGTGGTTAGATCCGCGGCGATGGACTCGAGGGTTTCAGTGCCATACACATCCGGTTCGCGTGTGCCGAGCAGATTGAGGTTTGGACCATTCAGAACAAGTATTTTGAGTGCTTTCATAATTAGATTTCTATCACGATTCATAAGAGTCGGCAAAGCCAACCGATCAAATTTTGAAGAGGCGGTCTTGACTATTTTCCTAATCCCGCTATTTTCTCAACTTCCTTGTCACGCTATAGCTTCATGCGACGGCTGATTCGGGCGATTAGCTCAGCTGGTTAGAGCATCTCGTTTACACCGAGAGGGTCGGGGGTTCGAATCCCTCATCGCCCACCACTTTAAAACCGATTCGCAATGCGGATTGGTTTTTTTGTGCCCAAAAAGAATAGAATATATAGGTTCAAACAAAATGAACGGTAATCCTCATCACCACTCAAAAAAAACGTTCTTCCCTACGTAGACGAGGCTTCCTGCCTCGTTAGATCAAACTCATAAAAGGTGCAGCCATTTCCAAAAAACAGACTGGAAGCCTGCGATACGTATCACAGGCATCCTGCCTGCTCAAAACAGCTACACCTTTTCTAAAAAGCTATAGCGCTCTCAAACCGCACGGCTTAGCAAACGAGGCTGGAAGCCTCGTCTACCTTTCCAAACCTGGACACGAAGTGAGGCTGGCGTAACGCGACAGCAACGAAGCGGCAACCTATTGCATGGCGGCACATATTGTTTTTCAAATGTCTGAAAAAAATCTGTACACCCCTATGCAATAGAGTTCCAAACATTAGAAAACAGACGGGTGCAGGCTCAGCCTGCTTCCAAATATTTAAAATATGCGAGATGGTCATAGGCGGTGAGGTCCATCTGGATGGGGGTAATGGAGACATAGCCGTTACTCACGGCGTGAATGTCGATATCGTCGCCTTCATCGTGCGCTTCAAGTTCGCCGTCGAGCCAGTAATAGGTGCGACCGCGCGGATCGAGCCGTTTATGAAATTTTTCGATAAAGCGGGAGCGACCCATACGGGTAACTTTAATGCCACTCAACTCCTCGTACGGCAGGTTGGGCATATTGATGTTGAGCAATACACCCGGCGGTAGCGGGTTTTCGATAATTTTCTGTGTCAGCTCGGCAGCAATACGTTCTGCCATTTCCCACTGTGGGTCGACATAGGAACAGAGTGAAAAAGCGACTCCGGGTATCCCTAGAATCACGCCTTCGCTGGCGGCGGAAACGGTACCAGAATAGAGCACGCTGATACCGGTATTAGAGCCGAGGTTGATTCCACTTAAAATCAGATCCGGCGGCGCGTCTTTCATTAGCGCACAGACGGCGAGTTTGATGCAGTCCGCAGGCGTCCCGCCGATGGCGTCACCGAAGAAGACGCCGTCTTTTTCAGCGGACGTGCACTTGATTGGGTCGGCCAGTGTAATGGCGTGCCCGGCGGCGCTGCGTTCCACGTTGGGGGCAACAACACGCAATTCACCGAGATCACTGACTGCTCTGTGGAGAACCGAAATACCGGGAGCATAAATGCCATCATCGTTACAAAGAAGGATTCTCACTCAGCCTTCACTTTCTGCCAGACAAAGGCGGGATTCATGATCGGGCCATAAGAATCGTCGATCGGTGCAATAAAAGTGAAGGTTTCAAAGGCTCCGGTACCGGTACGGACGACGGTCATAATGACTCCGGCAGGAACTCCGACCGGGAGCACTGCCCACCAGCCTTTATCTTTGCCGGATTTGATCATCTGGCGGGGAAGCTCGCCCACGCCGGTCAGGACATTGAAAACTCCCCGGCACAATTTGGAGGACATATCCTGCACAATCTCCTCTGATTCAGACAGACGGTGCCCGGCCACGGTCTCAGCCTGACCAACTCCTGAGAACACGAATAAAGCAGTCAAAGCAATAATTAGAAAACGCATAACAGATCCTCCTGATTAGGTTAAAGGCTAATCGAACCCCCGCCCTGTCACAAGATTTTAGGGAGAGGAATAATGGAATTCTAGAGTTATGGATCACTGGAAGTAAAAATCACAACCGCCTGTTTTTCAGCTCACAAGCCCCTTTAACCCAGCACTCCACCGTTCCAATATTCCACTATTCCACCGTTCCAATATTCCAAGATCCCACTATTACAAACCTTGTATCTTGCCAATCCCCCGCAGGCTCGGTAACGTGTTCGGCTTATGGGTTATGAAGTATTAGCACGAAAATGGCGACCGCAGGTTTTTGCGGATGTGGTGGGTCAAAATCATGTCACGCAGACGCTGCATAATGCGATTCAAACGGATCGCTTGGCGCATGCCTATCTGTTCGTTGGCCCGCGCGGAACCGGCAAAACCACGACCGCCCGTATTCTAGCCAAGGCACTCAACTGTCAAAACCGGCAGGGATCAGAACCCTGCGGCGAGTGTAATTCATGCAAAGAGATCGTCAGCGGCAGCAGCCTTGATGTGATTGAGATCGACGGCGCGTCCAACCGCGGAATCGGCGATGTGCAGGAGTTGCGCGACAACGTGCGCTATGCGCCTGTCCGCGGCCCGTTCAAAATCTACATTATCGACGAAGTGCACATGCTCACTCGCGAGGCGTTTAACGCCATCCTGAAAACGCTCGAAGAGCCGCCACCTCACGTAAAATTCTTTTTCGCGACCACCGAGCCGCAAAAGGTGCTCACCACGATTCTTTCGCGCTGTCAGCGTTTCGACCTGCGCCGTATTTCGGTGGCAGACATCACCGCTCAGCTGCAGAAAATCTGCAAAGCGGAAGGAATCACCATTAGCGACGACGCCCTGCTCGCGATTTCCCGTGGAGCCGAAGGCGGTCTGCGCGATGCCGAAAGCGCACTCGACCAGCTGGTTTCTTTCCGCGGCAAAACCATTGAAGAGGCCGATGTGCTCTCCGTGTTCGGGCTGATCAGCCGCGAACAGCTCGAAGAACTGGCCGAAGGCATCCTCGACGGCGACATCCCCGTCATCCTGCAAGCGATTGCCACAATCGACAGCAGCGGCAAGGATATGCAGCGCGTAGTGCTCGAACTGCTCAACCACTTCCGCAACCTGCTGATTGTGATGCATGCCGGAAAAGACCTTGAAGCATTTGATATTCTCTCAACACAAGCCGACCTGCTCAAACAACAGGCGCAAAAGACTTCGGACGGACGGCTTCTGCGCATCATTGACTTGCTGATTGACGCCGACGGACGTATGCGGTACGCGCTTTCTAAACGCACCCTGCTCGAAGCCTCGCTCATCCGCGCCTCGCGTGCCGCCACGGTTGCCACCATCGACGAACTGATGCAGCAGATCACCGCGCTCAAAGGCGGCGGATCGGCCGCTGTGAATGAAACACCGGCAGACTACGCCGTAAAAAAAAAGCCCAGTGATGATTTAAAACAGCTCAAAGCCTCTTGGCCGCAACTGGTTGAACACCTCACCAAGGGCCTTCCCTCAGCGCATCAGTACCTGATTGACACCGCACCGATCCATGTGACCGAAACGCATGTCACCATCGGCATCGACCCCGAATTCGCACTGGGGAAAAGTAGCCTCAACAACCCGCGCACCATTGCTTTTGTTCAGAAAATGCTGGAAGGATTCCTGAAACGATCCGTTTCTGTGAATTTCCAACCATTGGAAGGCAAAGCCGCCAATGCTCCACTGCCGACCGATCGGCCGGCTGATAGTGCGACGGACAAAAAAAAATATTATGACAACCCCGCCGTCCGAAACATCCTAGAGACATTCAGCGGCGACATAGAAGAAATTAGACAATAACAAGAATAGAATAGTGGAATACTGGAATGCCGGAATGATGGGTTAGGAAATTTAGAATCTCCCCAATATTCCACAATTCCCTCATTCCAACATTCCTCTTTAAAAGGAGTTACTTATGGATATGATGAAAATGATGAAGCAGGCCGCTTCAATGCAGAAAGATATGAAAAAAAAGCAGAAGGCGCTGTCCAAACAGGTGGTTGAGTTTTCCAGCGCCAAGGGCGAAGTGACTGTAAAAATAAGCTGCGACATGAAAATGAAGAGCATTGAGATCCAACAGGAACTGGTCAACCCCGCTGAAATAAAAAAACTCGAAATCGCCGTACTCGACGCGGTTAAAGGCGCAATCAATCAGGCCCAAAGCGAAGCGGCCAAAGAAATGAAAAGCCTCACCAAAGGAATGGACCTGCCATTCTGAAAGATGAAGGATGAAATATGAGATATGAAATCGGTATTTTTCATCTTTCATAATTCATAGTTCATAATTCTCTTATGAGACATTTTCTTCCACTCGATGATCTAGTTGCAGCACTGGAAAAACTTCCAGGCATTGGAAAACGCTCGGCCGAACGGATGTCACTGGCACTGGTACAGGATCGCAACGGGCTGACGAGACGGCTAGCCGAAGCGTTGCTAGCCGCCGACGAGCAGATCGGCACCTGCTCCGTCTGCGGAAGCATCACAGTCACCAAAGAAGATCCCTGCGCCATCTGTACCGATGGACGGCGCGCCATCGGCCTGCTGTGCGTGGTGGAAAGCCCCGGCGACATCATTAAGATTGAGAAGTCACACGGTTTCCAGGGACGCTACCACGTCCTCGGCGGCCACCTCTCCCCCGCGCTTGGCAAAGGTGTGGCCGATCTGCGGGTGAATGAACTGCTGGGCCGCCTGCAGCCCGAGGCAATTCAGGAAGTAATTCTTGCGCTCGGCACGGATGTAGAAAGCGAAGCAACCGCCAGCTATGTGGCCGAGGTGCTGCACAGCCGCGGCGTGGCGGTTTCGCGCCTCGCCTTCGGCCTGCCGTCGGGCAGCGCGGTGGAATACGCCGATTCCACCACCCTTCAGCGCGCCATTCAAGGCCGTCAGAAACTATAAAACCGCCAACGGATCAGCTTAATGGAAATCACCGGCAGTTTTTTCGCAAATATTTAGCGAGCCGGATTCTTTGCAGTTTTTTGACCGCGAAAAACACGAAAAAACGCGAAAACTTCCAAGGTTCGGAAGAATAAGTCCTCGTTCTTCCAATCCTTGAAAAAAATTCTTTCACTTGTCCTCCGAAGCCTTGGCGAATAAGGGAGTGGCTTGTCCTCCCTAGCGTATTCGCGAAGGAGGGAAACAGTGACTGCCTCGATCACTATTGTGTCTCGACCATATCTGTTGGAGCGAGTCCATCTAGTCAGCAGGAAATCGAGGAATATCAGGATTCAATGGCCCGTTTTCCGTCGATACAAAGATTAAATGACTGACCCTTTTTCATTGGAAGTCGGCAGTGCCGACTGCCATCTGCTTTTCCAAAGTCTGGAAAAATCCATTTTTTACTACTTGAAGGGGGGATTAATGGGTGGAAGATTAAACCATTCTTGATGATCTCAGAAGCGGAACTGATACGCTGGAGGCGCAAGACAAAACAGCATGGGACAACGTCCCATGATCATGATTTCGGATAAATATCTGTCCTGACGGGACAGCAAAATTGATCTGCTTTTGTATTGCCCCTTCAGGTCAAAAAATGGTGCACATCAATGACATTGGGCCTTGCCCAGTGCTAGCTTGTGTAGTGCCTGTGGCACATAAGAACGCTTAACCTCCAAATTGCAGGGCGGGTCACGGTTGAAATTAGAGACCTGCCCGCCGACGGCGGACAAGCTTTATCCAGATGCGGTGCATCCGCGGCGGGAAGGCATCGCGCCTCAGCCATTCCTGCCCTACAACTAAAAAGAAATAGCGTTTAACCTCCAACCCATTAAGGGGAATGTGTGGCCATAAGGCCGCACGACCACGCTGACTCAAAACGTGTCGCATCACTGCACAGGCCGAAGGATTGAGGCCGCATTCCCTTGTGCCGGACGGCACGTTCCTTTTGAGGCGACGCGCGGGAGGAACGAGCCGCGCCAAGACCGTGCGCAGAGTAAGCGAGGAAAGCGGTGTTTGATCCACCGCCACCAAACGCACAGTTGTGGTTTTTATGCGACGATTAGCCCGACTAAGGCGGTTTCGCCAAGGGCGGTTCGTGCGGTATTCCGCGAACGCATAAAAACTTCTTATGTGGGTCTGGTGCTTTCCGAGCGTCTGTGGCGCTTGCCCCGCCACCCGACAAGTTGAGCGGAGCGATCCGAAGGAGGGCCAACCGGTGGCAGTCTGGAAGAAGGATTGGGGGTTCCGGATAGGAACCGGGACCCGTTCTTTCTTTCAGTCTGGCGACGGTTCTAAAGGCCCGACTGATGGAAAGTCCAACGAAGCGAACTTTGACAACGGCTCTTTCACTCTGGATGGAATGAGGAACGAATGAAATCCAGGTGAAAGGCCGGGGGCAACGGGCGCTTGGTTGGGCGCGTATTGGAGCGGGTCGAATGCAGCTAAAAAGAAGGAAAAATCGCTCGACTATGAATCAGGCGGACTGACCCTTTCGAAAATGTACGCCTGTGTACACTGACACCTTTTTCCAGCAATAGGTGATAGTGATTGCCCATCAAAACAAAAGCGTGCACCAACCATCCGGTCTTTATGCACGCCTCCCCCAGAGTTCTTATAAACATCTCACAATCGCTATCATCGAGAAAAATCGCATCCTGCCGATTTCCTCGACTCATCACATGATAGACCGCTCCTGCATATTCAATTCGGGGTTTTCGAGCCATGAACGAATGCTATCGCTCCACGGAAGCAATGTCAATTCCCAAATTCTCGGACTGGTACCTTTACCCGTACCGAATATCAGGGAGTTGAGTGGGGTTCACCCCCACTCCACGAAACTCCCTGATTTCGGAACGGGGGTAAAAAAATG
>Ga0307990_1003625_pt1 | contig 11710 bp, 4 predicted proteins | sample EllFjometagen129_FD_203168 | JGI IMG/M metagenome (GOLD analysis project Ga0307990, IMG submission 203168) | Marine microbial communities from Ellis Fjord, Antarctic Ocean - #129 | ecosystem: Environmental > Aquatic > Marine > Unclassified | place: Southern Ocean | collected 2014-10-08
ATTCAAATTCATCTTCCTGCGAACCTGTCGAACCTATCTGAGTACTTAAAGTTAAATCGTCTTCTACCTTGTATTCAAATTCAAAATTACCCTTTCCTGCTTCATATAACGGTGTAGAATAGGTTAAATAAAAATTTTCTGAAAAATATTTTCCTATTTTTAAAGCCAAGCCCGCTAAAGAAACTTTATTGGTTTGATCTAAATCGGGATTCTTTTCACTTTTAAATATTGTTTCAATATTAAATTCATCTAATCCTAAAGTATTTGCCACTTCATTTTCTATTTGATTCAGAAATGTCAAACTTAATCCCTGTGCAAGTAAACCAATCATCTCTTCCTTTAAAACTTCCCCTATTTCTCCTTCGGACAAGCCGGCATAATTTTTATTTAGCATTAAAAGAGAAATAATTTCACTTTCACTTAAAGTAGGTGAAGAATCAAGAGTCATTGAAAGCTGGGAAGGGCTTCCTCCCAAATGTAACAAAATATCAATATCATCTATTTTAGTTTTTGCATTTATATTTAAAATTAGTTCTTTTTCTAACGAATCAGGGAAGATTATTTTACCATTAGATACCCGAAATCTTTTATCCAAAAAGGCAATATATCCTTGTTCAACATTTAATTCGCCATTTAATCCCGGAGAAGACAGATCTCCATTAATAATAATATCCCCTCCTAAACGTAGATTGAAATCTTTTGTTTCGGCAATAAAACCATCTGTTATTTTTACTTTTAAATCAATAGCTCCCTTTAAATCAGTTAATTCTGAAAGAATTTTATTTATATCAAATGATGTTTCTTCACTTTCTGTCAAATTTAATTCAGCTTGAGAAAGTGTTATCATTCCCTTTATGCAGGGAAATTCAAATTTGCCGGTTATCGCTACATCAAAGTCAGTTTGTCCTTTGAAAATATCTTCATAGAAAATTTCCTGTTCACTGCTCCACAATTTTAATTGTAAATCCTGTGGTTTAAAATTTTTTAAGGTCACTTCTCCGGAAGTATTCATTTTAAATTGATCTATCTTAAAATCCATTCCCGTTATTTTAAAAAGATTGTCTTCTAATTGAACTATAGCATTCAAATTACTTATTTTAGGAATCGATTTATAAAATTCCACTTCTCCACCTTCCAGGACAATGGAACCATTTAACGTAGGATGATTTAGAGTTCCGGATAATTCTAAATTAAGATTAGCTAAACCCTCTAATTGTTTAAAGTCATCTTTAAAAAATAACTTTAAAAATTTTAAATCTGTATTTTCCATATTCAAAGTAAAATCCAAAGGTAAATCTGCTAAGTCCGGAGTAGTTTTTTCCTTATTTACAAAGGAAAATCTATATGGTATTTCACCTTTTCCAATGATTTGATTTCCTTCTTTACTTAGGACAAATTGTTTTATTTTTAAAATTTCCTGGTTATAGAGAGCTTCCATATTTAATTCATCAAAGTAAAATTCTGCATATTTCGCTTTTTTTATTTGTGCCGAGAAAGATACATCAGGTGAATTAATCTTTCCTTCCGCCTTTGCCGTAAAACTGGCTAATCCTTCAAATTCATCATTCAGGTTAAAGAAACTGGATAACTGTCCCAAGTCTATGCTGTTTGCAGCAATATTTATTTGCATATTTTCCTTGTCCGGATGAAAATCAATCCATCCTTCGGCAATCAATCCCCCTTTTTGCTGTTTTAATTCCAATCGACTGATCTTTATCAATGAAGCCACTTTTTCAATTTTTAAATCTATAGAATTTAAAGGCAATCCTTCTAATTGAACATCTTTTATTACTGTAGCTAAATACAAATCAGGAGATTTTATATTTCCTTTAATTTCCATAGAACCTGTTGCCTGTCCTCTAAATTCATCAAGCCACTTTAATTCTATAAAATGAGATAAAAGAGCTTGAATGTCCTGATTTAGAAAATTCACTCTCAAATTCAAAGGGTAATCATCCTCTAAGCTGATTTCGCCCTGGGCATAAAGCGTATTTTTTCCTAAATTTAATGCCAAATTCTTAATCTTTATTTTTTCATCTTTAAAAGTCATGGCAACATTTCCAGATTCAGCCGTGTAATCAGCCAAATTAATATCTGTAAATTTAAAATCGCCTTGAGCAGTAATTTGCGGCCAATCGCCCTGAATAGTTATTTCTCCATTAGTAATACCTGATAAAGGTAATTCAAAACTATAAATATTTTTTAGATAAGCGAGGTCTGTTTCTGTTAATTGCAAAGCTATATCAACATTTATTCTGTCTTCGGCTTTTAAGAGATTAATTTCTCCCTTACCTCTAAGATGAATGCTTCCATTCTCTAAAGAAAAATCATCCAATATTACTTTATTGTCCTGATATTCTATTTTACTTTCCAAATTAGAAAAAGAAAGTCCGGCAATTATTGTTTTTTGTGTTTCGATGGTTCCTTTTACTTTAAGGTTATCCGGAAAGCCGTTTAAAGTCCCGATAAAATTTGCTTGTCCCTTGATTTCATTATAATTTAAAGCTTTTGCCAGTTTTTCCAAATCAATGCCTTCAGCTTTTAGATTTATATCTACAAGATTATCTTTTCCGATAATTCCTTCTGTTTCAAACTGAAAATCTCCTAATTCATTATCCTCAATTTTTATTTTGGCTATAAGATTTGTATCTTTTCCTTCAGCAAGCATTCCTTTTAAGCCCACTTCTCCTGACAACCATCCGCTTTTTAAATAATCAGAAACAAGAGGTTTAAGGAGCTTACTTTGTGTATTTAAGCGGGAAAAGTCAAATGAAAAAGTATATTCCGGCAGTTCTTTGCTTAAATTAACTTCTCCATTTCCTTTAATCAATCCTTCTGCAATCTCTACTTTTACTTCTTCTAATTTAATTCCCTCTAAATCATAATTAAATCCAGCGGATAAGTTTAAAAAATCATAGCCTCCGACATTTCCTTTCTCTGTTAATAATTTACCATCAACTTGAAAGCTATTTTCTACTCCGCTTATCTCTACCTCTAAATTAGAACTGCCTTTAAGGGAAAAATCAGGGGATAGAGACAGATATTTTCCTGCTTCTTCAACTAAATCACTTAACTCTAAACTGTCTGATTTTATTTTTACATTATAACGGAAATTATCAGCATAGGCCAAATCACCCTGCAAAGAAAAGGTAGAATCCCGATAGACAGCAGTTACGCTTTCAATATTAATTTCTTGAGAATTAAAAATAGCCGAACCGTCAACTTGATTTATCTCCAAGTTATCCAATGCTTTAAAATTTAAGTCAGTATCTTTAACCAAAACTTTCCCTTCCCAGTTAACTTTTCCCGGAATATCATCCAAACTATGGAATAAGCGTAAATCCGAATCAAACAATCCTTTTTTTACTTTGAGAATTTCATCCTGGACAAAAAAATATTGGAAGTGAGCAATTTCAGCGTCTTTAAAATTAAAATCGAGTGTATAGTCTACAGTTCGGGTAGAAAAATAACCTTCTAAGAAAATCGGACTATTATCTTCTTTTCTTTTTGCAGTACAACTCATTTCAACTTTGGGCAATTCTTCTAAAATAAAATAACCATTTAATTGTGTTAAGGAAGTTAAAAGACCAAGTTCTTTGGTCGTCTTATAGTCTATGTAATCCAGATTTCCTTCTTGAATATTTATCCGCTTAATTGGAAACAAACTAATCGCGCTAAGATTAAATTTTTTCATAAAATCAAAGCTCCCCTGGCTATCCCTAATTAGAGCCATTCGGGGTTTGACAAAAGTCATGTCTTCAATGCTCAGGGGAACCTCTCTTTTAAGGGCAGAGAGAAAATCCAGATCATATTCAATAATTATTTCTTCAGCTTCAAAAATTTGGTCTTCGTCAAGCAATGAAATATTTTTAAATAATTTAAAGTCAGATAAAGTAATTGATTTAAGCGAGTAATCTTTAATTCTCCCAATAGATGCTCCTCGATCGAGAGCATTTTCTATCGTAGATATTATTCGGTATTTTATCTCATTTTTAGCCTGGTTGCTACGGATTGCAAAATACCCTCCCGTAAACAAAGCAACGAGAATAAGAGTAACTAATATTACCTTTGAAAAGGATTTCCTAATTTTCTTATCAGGCATGAATTCATTCCCCAATTAAATTAATGGTTAGTTGTTAGCGAAAAATATAAAAAATTAAAATAGAGATTACAAATTTAGGTTTGCTATTTGCAAGCGAAAACTTCGTAAAAAAATATATATAATAATAGAATGTAAGTTTAAATATAGTTAGTCTATTTACTCATTAAAATAAGTAGTAAACTTCTATCAGTCCATCTAAATATTTTCAGTTAGTTGATTAACCGGATCGTCAATTTAATCTATTATCTAATCAGTATTTAGTAGCCACAGGGAATTAACCTGTCATAGGCAGAATAAGTCCATTAATCTTCACATCTACCAATTACACAAGACGCTTGTGAATCATTGATTAACAGTAAAAACTTATTCAATTTTAAATTTTATCTTTTTATACTAACAATAATATGTTAATTAACATATTATTCTACCATATAATCAACATGAAATAAAAGATTTTTATTTTCTATTTCAATGTTATTTTAATTTATTACGTTTTTTGATTTTTTTCTTTTTTTACCTGCTTCCATGCTATGCAACACTTCTTCTGATTGAGTGTCTTGGATATCTCTAAAAACATGAAAATGTTTTCTGGTAAATATTTTTATTTTCTTATTACCCTGATATAATTTTTATATTAAAAACCCTACCAGCTAATACTCAACCCCAATCCATTAGGGATAAACCACTCTAAAGCCAAATGCTCATTGATTTGATAGACTAACTCTTTGGTATTTTCCTGCCATCCTTCCCGGTCATATTGCCAAGCACAATTAAACTGTATCTTTCCATAGTCCAGCTGCAAGCGAGGCTGTACAAAAGGTTCTGTCTGTTCTTCCTGATATTTTATGCCTGCTCCCATCCATAAACGCATGAAATAGGAACTATAGATATCATATTCTAAAAAAGAACGGAAATTATCTTTAGTATAATCAAAGTTGTACTTCCAGCGATAGGCAGGAGAAAGTGATATTTTAAATCCAAGATTATGGCCTCCGTCACCATTTCTACAAAGACTAAAGGAATTTTTCTCCCTGGCTGGCTCGTTATCTTCAAAACTAAGTTCCGGTATGCTGGTATAGAGATTATGCAACCACATCTCCTCTCGATCGTAAAGATGTTCAAGTTGTGGCCCTTTTAGTAAAATAGGCATCATCAAATCGGTATTGGTAAGTCCGGCATGATTAGCCGGATAGGGAAAGTTTATGGGTATTTTAGGAGGATTGATAACGATGACTATATCCCCTGCCTTCTCATTTGACATGAGGTGATATATATTGGGAGGGACTCCCGGAAACTTGCTCTCTCTGGTTTTGGATAGCCACTCCAAATCAGTGAGCCATTCTCCATGATAGCCGGAACGATAATAACCAAGGACATCCTCACCTTCAAATAAGTAGAGAATTTTTCCTTCTTTTTCTTCGAAAATCATCTTTCCCTGATCAGAATAACCAACCACCCGATAAGGGCTCTCTCTATAAAAGGCGAAATCAATCTCACTTTCTGATACAATATCTTTAGCTATTTCATCTTTTTTATCAGGATTGTTTAGATATACATGAGGACGGAGAAATGCCTTTAGGTTGTCTCCTGCTATCCTCTCAATTTCATCTACCTGATGAACGTTGATATCTCTACCAAAAGACATGCCATGATCACAATAAATGATTATATTAAGTTCCTCAAGATCTAATCTCTTTATAAGTTGACCAAAATAATGATCAAATCGACGGATGCTGGCTTCATATAATCCTGGACCAAATAAATGCCCTAAAGAATCAGTGGTAAACCAAAAAAATTGTATCATCCCATAGGTTTCCAGAAGTTCGGGGATATTCTGGAATGGGAGAAATGCAAAGGGGTCAAGTCCGGGTGTTCCATAAATAAAGCAGGCCTTTGCTCGCCGGGGTATGCAGGAAAATAAATTCAGAAAAACCTTATAGCTCGGTATAACTTTTTCTTTGTCCCGGTCATAATAACTCCATCCTGCTCCCCCGGTAGAATTATTTGTCCCTTCTTTTAAATGAGGAACAGCCATTTCAGTACCTCCGGGGTAGAGACTAAGACCATATTGAATGATGTATCCATCTTCGAAAAAAGCTTTCAGATTAGGAAGATCACCGTCTTCCATATATTGAAAGAAATTCTGTGAGGATACCGCATCTAAATGAAATATCAGGAATTTAGGTGCTGCCTGGGCATTTAATGCGGGCAACAGGCAAAAAAGCAGGATAAGTAGTAAGGTAAGATATTTACCAGCAATAATAAAGGGAAGTTTCATTTTGAAAGATTTCAATAAGTGCTTCATTTGTGATTCTCCTTTCTTATATAAATATATCGTGACTTATATCATGCAGGCGGTTAAATTTTACCCATGGATAAAGTCGGACATCTTCAAAATTGATTAGAAATATTTTCAGTAGGATGCTATCAATTCTTTTAAGGCCGGTATGATTTTTCGTGTCTCCTCCTCACCTAACTGAACTAATTTCAATTTATTTTCTTTTGACATATCAGTAGAAAGAGGACCTCTGTAATGAGGATTTATAGCAATATCCGCTTTATTAACGAAAATATTATTTAACTCTCCTAGCATGATATATACAGATCTGTGAAGAATAGACAAAGCATTATTGATAACAGGTTCGGTATCCTCTTGAATATCCCTCAAGTTTACTCCAATAACTATATCTGCTCCCATCTCTCTAACCACGTCCACTGGAATAGGTTCCAGTAAAGCACCATCTACTAACATTTTATCTTCAAATTTAAAAGGCATAAATAACCCTGGCATAGACATGGAAGCTGCTATCGCATTAGATATCCTTCCTGTACTAATAATCACTTTTTCACCGGTAACCAAGTCTGTAGTCACCACCTTAAAGGGAATTTTGAGATCATATTCAAAGCTTGCCCTGTTAGTTAACCGGTCAAGCTCATCTCTGATGATTTTCCCATCCATTAAACCTTTTAGTATTTTAGTGTCTATTTTACTTTTAGATACATCTAAATAAAATATAGCAAATGGGGCATCATCTATATTTTTCAATATTATATCTTCTCTTGGAGACATAATATATTCATCAAAGTTCAATTTTAAAACTAGTTCTTCTATTTTATCTACGTCTTCCCATAATGCGTAAAGTCCTCCAATAAAAGAACCTGAACTGGTTCCTGCTATATAATCTAATTTTATACCTTCATTTTTCAGTGCTTTCAAAACACCAACATGAATGTAAAACCTTTTCCCTCCCTCCCCTAATGCTAATCCTATCTTAGGAGCAGTATAAGAAAAAAAAGAGAAACAAGAAAAAAACAATACAAAAATCATTATAATTTGGATTAATTTTTTTGATTTCTTCATAATAATTATGCTCCATATTCATTTTTTAAATCATATTTTCATTTTCTCTTCGCCAAAGAAAACGCAATATTTTCTTCCTATTTAATGAATTTTATTTTTCATTTGGTAATTTTTCTTGCTATTTTGATTTATCACCTGGCATATAAACCAAGAAAGATATTTATATTGATAGATGGGGTTAGAAAACTTTTTTTATTTGCCTATTACCTTTGAGTTATTTCTATATTACTGACCCTACCAGCTAATACTCAACCCTAATCCATTGGGAATAAACCATTCCAAAGCCAAACGATCATTGATTTGGTAAACGATTTCTTTGGTATTTTCCTGCCATCCTTCTGCGTCATACTGCCATCCACAATTAAACTGTACTTTTCCAAAGTCCAACTGCAAGCGGGCCTGCACAAAAGGTTCTGTCTGTTCTTCCTGATATTTTAAACCTGCACCCGTCCATAAGCGGATAAAATAAGAACTGTAAATATCGTATTCCACCCAACCACGATAGATGTCATCGGAATAGCCAAGACCGATATTCCAGCGATATGCCGGAGAAAGGTTCATTTCAAGGCTTAAATCATCTTCTCCATGACCCTTTTTCCAAAAACTAAAAGAATTTTTTTCTCTCGCTGGTTCTAAATTTTCAAAACTAAGTTCAGGTATGCTGGTATAGAGGTTATAGAGCCACATCTCTTCCCGGTCGTAAAGATGTTTTAATTGCTCTCCTTTAAGTAAAATGGGCATCATTAAGTCGGTATTAGTCAGTCCTGCATGATTGGCCGGATAGCGCAACGAAAAAATAGGTATTTTAGGGGGATTGATGACAATGACTATATCCCCTGCCTTCTCATTTGACATAAGGTGATATATATTGGGAGGCACTCCCGGAAACTTGCTCTCTCTGGTTCGGGATAGCCATTCCAAATCAGTGAGCCATTCTCCGTTATAACCGAAGCTATAATAACCTAATGCATCATCGCCTTCAAATAAGTAGCGAATTTTTCCTTCTTTTTCTTCGAAAATCATTTTTCCCTGGTCAGAATAACCAACCACCCGATAAGGACTCTCTCTATAAAAGGTGAAATCGATCTCGCTTTTTAAAACAATATCTCTCGCTAAACCACCTTTTTTATCCGTATCCTTTAAATATATATTAGGATGAATGAATGCCACAAGGTCATTTCCCACTATTCTCTCAATTTCTTCTCCCTGATTAGTGCCAATAAACCGACCAAAGGACATGCCATGGTCACAATAGAGGATAATATTTAGCTCCTTAAAATCTAATCTTTTGATGAGTTGACCAAAATAATGGTCAAACCTGCGAATACTGGCTTCGTATAATCCTGGTCCCATTAAATGCCCCAGAGAATCTGTAGTAAACCAATAGAGTTCTACCACCCCATAAGTTTCAAGCAGCTCGGGGATATTGAGAAAAGGAAGAAATAGAAAAGTGTCAAGCCCGGGCGTGCCATAAATAAAACAGGGTTTCGCACGCCGAGGCAAATAGGAAAGCCAATAAAACAAAGTTTTATAACTCGGTATAACTTTTTCTTTTTCCCGGTCATAATACCCCCATCCTACTCCTCCGGTAGAATTATTCAATCCTTCTTTTAAATGAGGAATAGCCATTTCCGTACCTCCAGGGTAGGGACTGAGTCCATATTGGATCATGTGGCCATCTTCGAAAAAAGTCTTCAAATTAGGAAGGTCACCGTCTTCCATATATTGAAAGAAATTCTGTGAGGAAACAGCATCCAGATGGAAGATAAGAAATTTTGGAGAGGCCTCTCCTGTTGTCGGGAAAGACAGTAAAAGGATAGCTATTACAAGTATAAAGAATGTTGCAATTACCCTTGAAAAGTTTATTTTTACAAAGGTCGGTTTATGGAATAGTAAAATCATTTTATCAACCCCTTCTTCTTCGGCAATAATTATATCATTTATTTCCTCTATATTAGTATATAGGGAAAGATATATTATTATGTTTTATAATAAATTTCATGTCTACACAGACAAGAAATTCTAACTAAATTAAATACTTTAAACACTCTTATTATTTTACGCTACTTAATCAATTCAAAGAAATTATGAGTTCAGTAGGGATTTATAAGCATCTTCAATGATAACATTACCTTTTTATTTTCTTCATTTACAAATTTAATGAATTGTTTTTTTTTCTTTTTCCTTTTTTTTCATCTGCTGCCATACTGCCAATGCTTCTTCTGAATTAGTGACCTTAACATCTCCAAAGACGTGAGGATGTCTTCTGGTAAATTTTTCAATTGCTCCGTCCAACACATCGGAATAAGTAAATAAACCTTTTTCTTTTGCAATTTCAATATTCATTAGAATAACCATCAACAGGTCTCCTAACTCCTCGCATAAATTATCCATATCTTTCGCTTCAACCGCATCGGATACTTCTTTTGCTTCTTCGATGATATTCGGTGCTAAAGTCTCCAAAGTTTGTTTCCTGTCCCAGAGACAACCTTCGGGACCTCTTAATTTAGCTATAATTGAAATCATTTCTGCAAATTTTTCTTTCTCTTTTTCGTACATCTCTTCCTCCATTAAATTAGTCGTTAGTAAATTAGTCGTTAGTGAATAGTCGTTAGTAAAGAAAATACAAGATAATTAAATTAGTCGTTAGTGAATAGTCGTTAGTAAAGAAAATACAAGATAATTAAATTAGTCGTTAGTGAATAGTCGTTAGTGAATAGTATTTAGTTGGCGTACGTATAGCGTTTAGCGTTTAGCGTACAGCGTTTAGCGTACAGCGTTTAGCGTACAGCGTATAGTTGCAGGCTACAATTGTAAGCAAAATATAAGATAAAATAATTAACCAATTTACCAATTAGCCAATTAGCCAATTAAGATATAAAAATAAAGATTCAGGATAATTCACCAATTGGTAAATTAATATTATTTGCATCTATCGTAATTTTTTGTTTTTCTTTTTTCTTTCTTATCTTTACTATACGTTATATTTTGTTTTATTCTGGCTACTGGCTACTGGCTCCTATCTTTTCCTTTCTTTTTCTTGACTCAATACTATATACTCAATACTATATACTAATTTTCTTTGCTAATTCTATCACAAATTCCTTTAAAAATTTTAAAATTTCTAAAGATTTAATATCGGAAATATCAATCCTGAATATGCCCTGTTTTTTTATCTCCTCTTCTTTTATCTTTTGCTGATAGAATAAAGGTAATTTTTGCAGGTTGTTTTCCATCTCTGCTATTTTTTGATATCGAATGATTATTTTATCCTCTTTCACTACCAGGGAATTAATAGATAATTTTCGAAGAAATATTTTAAGATATATTATTTCCAATAAATTTCTCACTTCATGGGCAAAAACACCATACCTGTCTCTTAATTCTTCCTTAATCTCCTCCAGGCCTTCTAATTGGGTAACCTGCGCTAATTTTTGATAAAATAATACTCGTTGCTTTAAATCAGGTATATATTTTTTGGGAATATAAGCATCTATTTTAATTTCTACTGATGGAATAATATTATCCATCTTTTTTCCTGATATCTGACCCTTTCCTTCTCCTTCTTTTAATTCACTAATTGCTTCTTCCAGTAAACTACAATACAAATTAAAACCAATCTCAGTTACAAAACCATGTTGCTCTCTACCCAGCAAGTTACCTGCTCCGCGAATTTCTAAATCCCGCATTGCTAATTTAAAACCGGAACCTAATTCACTAAATTCCTTAATGGCCTCCAATCTTTTTTTTGCGGTATCAGAAATGGAATCTAATTCAGGATAAAGAAAATATGCGTAAGCTCTCCTGTCAGTCCTTCCCACCCTTCCTCTTAACTGATAAAGTTGGGAAAGGCCGAATTTATGGGCATCATCAATAATGATCGTATTGACATTGGGAATATCCAAACCAATCTCAATGATGGTGGTGCAGACAAGTATATCATATCTTTTCTCTAAAAAATCAATCATCACGTCTTCTAATTCTTCTTCAGCCATTTGACCATGAGCAATACCAATTTTTGCTGACGGAATAATCCGGTTTAAATCTCGAACAATTTTATAGATACTCTTCACACGGTTGTGCACAAAATAAATCTGTCCTTCCCTATCCAGCTCCCTTCTAATCGATTTAATTATCACTCCGTTATCCCTTTGCGATATATAGGTTGCAATAGGAAATCTATTTTCAGGAGGTGTGCTTATTACACTTAAATCTCTTGCTCCGATAAGTGACATATGCAAAGTACG
>Ga0307990_1003626_pt1 | contig 11710 bp, 10 predicted proteins | sample EllFjometagen129_FD_203168 | JGI IMG/M metagenome (GOLD analysis project Ga0307990, IMG submission 203168) | Marine microbial communities from Ellis Fjord, Antarctic Ocean - #129 | ecosystem: Environmental > Aquatic > Marine > Unclassified | place: Southern Ocean | collected 2014-10-08
TTGATAATCAAAATTTCTCATAGGTGAATCTCCATCATTCTGTCAATATCTCCATCATTATCACCCTAAATGATGGAGATTGCAAGAGAAATGAAGATGATTCAATAAAAAAGCCCGCCACTCCAATTTAAGAGAACAAATAGGTAGATATTGAATATAAACTCATTCAACTTAGTTTCTTGTGTTTTAAGGGCAAGATACAAGAGATTACTATAATGCTAATAAACTACGACCTCATCAAGGAATTAAACACATTCTAGAAGGTGAAAGTATTCCTGCATTCGTTAGATTTAAAAAAGAAGTCAATTCTTTGGAGTTTACACCATCATTATTTTAGAAGTTCTGCTAAATTTGATGATGTATGTATTATGCAATAAAACGGGGTAAAAATCTCCCCAGCTTCAGCAAACATGAACTCATTTGGTGAAAGATTGAATGAACAATCCAAGGAGAAAATCTGGATTATTTTTTTCTATTTTCAGGGAATCGGATTCGAAATATCATTACGGAATATGTAGAATATTATAATACTCAGAGAATGAATTAAGGGATTAATAAGATCCCTAATACTGGTATTCATGAAAGTTTAGGGACTATAAAGAAATTGAAGATATTATCTGGATTCTACCATCACTATTATCGCTCAAGCGCATAAAGATGAACAAAAGTAATGCACACATAATGGTCATGTTTTTTTTATCAGACCATAGACAGTGAATTATTACTATGACAAATAAACTTATTAGGGCCATTTACGCCCTGTTGATTAGAGGCGAAAAAGCTAGTATTTAATATTTTTAAATCTTTTTCATTAATCATAATTGTTTATAGTTGACTCCTAATATACCTATTATAATCTAAAAACATAATATTTTACATTAAAAAATTTATTAATTATAAAAATTTCATTTTTATTGAATTGAAAAGATGTTCACACCAATAATAGTTTGCCTGATCCATTATGGACATCTGATAAAAACGGGTAACAATGATTGGAGTTTATCCTATTCATTAATGGTTGATTGATGTGAAAATATCAACGTGATAAAAGACTGGAAATTCCATGATTAAAAGTTGGAAAACTGATGGTGTTTTTATAGATTAGTACTTGACGAAACACAATAATTTTATCAAACGCTAATTTTTTAATTTTTAAACTTTTTTAGTGAGTAAAACCTTAAATGATCTTAGTAGAAAATTGGAAGTTTTCACTTTTTTTCCTTGTTCAATTGCAATTTTAATTAAGTATTGATTATTACAATTTAACAGTGGACCAGTTTTCAACTGATTTTATTTAAAGTGGTGGCTCTCCCTTAGAAATGGATATACGATTTCTTAAAAAGCAAAACAGTAATAACAAAATTCATTAAAAAATCTAAATAATTTTAAGTTGAAAATAATCTTACCTCTTGAATAATACCCTAATAGGGTATATTCTTTTATATACCCTATTAGGGTATTTAGGAGATAAGTATGAAAGAAGTATATGATATAGAAGGCATGTCTTGTGCCGCTTGTAGTAGTGCTGTAGAAAGAGTTACTAGAAAGCTAGAAGGCGTAGAAACTAGCGAGGTTAATCTTACTACCAACAAAATGACAATTGTTTATGATCAAGATAAAGTCAATCCGAGCTTAATTATGGAAAAGGTTGAAAATGCTGGTTTTGGAGTTAAACAAGAAAAACAAAATGCAAAGATTTCAAATAAAGAGGAAGAAGATAGAGAAGAAAAAACTGAGAGAAAAACAAAATATGGATTAATTACATCTATAACTCTTTCTATTATATTAATGTATGTTTCTATGGGTCATATGATAAATCTTCCATTGTTTAAGATTTTTAGCAAAATGACTTATCCTCAAAACTGGGTATTACTTCAAATATTAATAACAATTCCAGTTCTTGTAATTGGAAGAAACTATATTATTAATGGGTATAATGCATTATTTCACAAAAACCCAAATATGGATTCGCTTGTTGCTATAAGTGTTAGTGCATCATTTACATACAGTATTGTAATGTCCTTTTTAATACAAGATTATCCATCATCTCTTAATACACTATATTTTGATGCTGCAGCGATGGTATTAACATTTATATCTTTGGGTAAGTTTTTTGAAACTAAAAGTAAAAGAAAAACAAAAGATGCTATTAAAAAGCTAATTGAATTAAAAGGTGATACCGCTTTAATAGTCGACAATATAGAAACAAACAGTTATAGAGAAGTTGAAATTGATAAGGTTAATCCAGAGGATATAGTTCTAGTAAAACCTGGAAGTAGAATACCATTAGATGGTATTGTAATAAAAGGCAGTAGCGCTGTTGATCAATCCATGCTAACTGGGGAAAGTCTACCTGTAGAAAAGAGTATAGAAGATGAAGTTGTTGGAGGAAGTCTAAATAAAGAAGGAATTCTTTATATAAAAGTTACAAGAGTTGGAGAAGACACAACCCTTTCAAAAATAATCAAGTTTGTTGAAGATGCTCAAGGTAAAAAAGCTCCAATATCTAAAATTGCTGATAAGGTTGCAGGAGTATTTGTACCAATAGTTATTGTAATTGCATTTGTGTCCGCAATTGTTTGGTTATTATTTGGAAAAGATGTTAGTTTTGCTCTTAATATATTTACTTCTGTCTTGGTCATTGCTTGTCCTTGTGCTTTAGGTCTTGCAACACCAACAGCAATAATGGTAGCAACAGGAGTTGCTGCAAACAATGGAATTTTAATTAGAAGTGGTGAAGCATTAGAAGAAATACACAATGCTACAGTTGTTATACTTGATAAAACAGGTACAATTACTGAAGGAGTACCTAAAGTAACTCAAGTTTATTCTAAAAGCATAAGTGAAAACAAAATAATTGAAATAGCTGGAGTTGTAGAAAAAGTATCACAACATCCATTAAGTAAAGCAATTGTGTCAAAGATGGAAGAATCTAATATAGAAAGTACACTGGTGGTCGATGAATTTGAAAGCATATCTGGAAAAGGAATTGTTGCAACATTAACCAATAAAGATAAAGTTGTTATAGGTAATATTAAACTATTAAAAGACAATGATATTAGTTACGATGAATTTAATGAAAAGCTTTCACAATTTGCTCTTAAAGGCCAAACCCCAATGTGCATAGCTATCAATGGCAAAATGGAAGCTATTATAAGTGTTGCAGATACAATCAAAGAAACTAGTATAAAAGCAATACAAAAACTTAAAGATCAAAATTTAAAAGTTGTTATGTTAACAGGAGACAATCTTCAAACTGCCCAAACAATTGCTAACCAAGTAAATATTAATTATGTTGAAGCTGAAGTGCTTCCAACAGAAAAAGCGCAAGTTGTTGAAAAGTATCAAAAGAATGGTAATAAGGTAATTATGGTAGGCGATGGAATTAATGATGCCCCTGCCCTAGTTCAAGCAAATATTGGTTTTGCTATAGGAAACGGAAGTGATATTGCAATTGAATCTGCAGATGTTGTATTAATGAATAATAATTTACTAGATGTATCTAAAACGTACAAATTAAGTAAATTAACAATTAGAACCATAAAACAAAATCTATTCTGGGCATTCTTCTACAACTCACTTGGAATACCAATTGCTGCTGGTGTATTATTTGCACTAGGTGGATTCTTACTAAACCCAATGGTTGGAAGTTTTGCAATGTCTCTAAGCTCTCTTTTTGTAGTATCAAATGCTTTAAGACTAAAATATAAGAAAATAAGCTAGGAGAATTAGTTATGGATGAATGTAACTCTACAAAACATAAGCACAGAGACGATAAAGAACTCAAGTCGCTATCAAATAGATTAAGTAGAATTGAGGGCCAAGTTAGGGGTGTTAAAAAAATGGTTGAGAATGAAATATATTGCACAGACATATTAACACAAGTATCAGCAATCCAATCAGCTCTCAATGCATTTAACAAAGAGTTATTAAGCAATCACATAAAGACATGTGTGGTTGATGGTATAAAAAACAATAATGAAGATGAAGTAATTGATGAATTACTTGTAACACTAAGAAAATTAATGAGGTAAAATTATGGTTAAATTACACGCCAATGATATACAATGTAGTCATTGTACAGGACGAATAGAAAAGGCTTTAAAAAAAGCAAATATTAACGCTGAAATTTCTTTACAGAATAAAACCATCGAAATTGAAGATGCTTTCAAAAGCAAAGTTTTAGAGATTTTAGATGATTTAGGATTCCCCGTTAAAGAGATATAATAAGAAAAGGCCCTTTAGTTTTTTTAACTAGAGGGCTAATTTTATTAGAGGTACACCTAGTACTATATATCTATAAGTTAGGACAAATAAAAAAAGACTCATAAATTACCTTTAATACTTTAGTAGAATAGAATAAAGAATATCTAAAAAGCCAGTGCATTATTATGCAAAAAATACACTCTTACCACCCTTCCAAACTCAAATTAAGGTATTATAAATACTATAAAAAGCAGTTAGAATCAAATCATTATAAAAAACAACTCAAACTAAAATTTTTTAGATTAAAAAATATCTCTATTTTAGAGATATTACATTTAAAGAAAAAGGTTGCTTAGCTAAGCAACTCTAACTTCAAGGAATATGATATATATATTAAGTTTTATTTAAAGTGTCCTAGAAATAGGGTCCACTTTATAATATATATCATTTTTTACTTGAATAATACTTTTGTTTTCTACTTGCTGGCTTATCAGGAAGAGTTAACAATAATAAATCTTTTTCAATTAAAGGGTTCAAAATTTTTTGACTTAAATAGGGTCTACTCTTAATAACTAAAAACTCCTGAATTTCTGCTCTTGTTTTTGGTTATTTACAAAATTCTAAAACCTTTCGTGATTTAATTTGTATTTCATCATGTTCACCATCATGTTCACCATCATGTTCACCATCATGTTCACCATCATGTTCACCATCATGTTCACCCTCATGTTCACCCTCATGTTCACCATCATATTCACTACTTATAGGAATTAAAGGGATAATGGTCTTAAAAATATCACCTTCAATGAATTGAGGGTCTTCCCCAGAATAAATTTTATTATATTTGAAAATATTTCTAACACCTGACCCTAATTCATCAGCCCAACCAATTTCCTTGAAAAATCTAGCTATTGTTGGATTTTTTGGAAAAGGAGAGAAACTATAAAGATCAAGTAGTCCATTACCATGAGGTTTGTTCCCATTCTCTTTAGCAGGTAAAGGATTAGAAAACTCTCTATGGATTAACAAATTAGAAATAGCTTCTCTAAAAATTTTATCTCTTAAACTTACTCTTTGATCTCCCTCTAGATAAAATTTATCATTAAGATGTTTTGCTTCAAAACTCATTAATCTTTCATAACTTACTAAAAGGTTTTCTCTTATATCATCTCTATCATCATAACGATCCAAATTTACTCTTCGTAATATGGCATCTGTTCTATGATGGGGTAAAGCTGATTGAATTAAAGTTTGATTACCAAAAATTAGAATACCACCTAATGTAATACCTTCTTTTCCAGAATTTAAATCTTTCAAATATAATCCAGCACTTTTTAATAGTTCAATATTATCCATCGAAGCCCATGGATGATTTGGCTTTTGATTATTAGCTAATTTTCTAACTTTATTAAATAATTCAGCATCTAAATCTTCAATAGAAGCAAATGGAAAAATTTTATTTTCGGTATAAGTATTTTGTTTTCTCATATATAAATTTGATACTAAATTTGTGTTATTAGTAATATCAAAATCACCATCTTCATTTCTATCAAATATTTTACCTTTGCACCTATGAACTTGAGAACTTTCAGGGATATTAATATATAAAATAGTTTTGTCATTTATTTCATATTCTTCAACATTAAGATAAAAAGGAGGATTAAGCTTCATTTGGTTATTTAATGATGTTACAAAATTCTTTTTTAAAGTAATAATAGAATCTTTATCAACTCCAACAATTTCACGATTATCATTTACACCTAAAAATAAATGGCCTCCATCGGTATTTGTCAAGCTAATGTTCCCATTACATTAAATAATTTATAACTCTAAGCTATTATCATTAAGTAAGAAATTATAAAGGCTGATAGTTGTTATACCATTTTCATCACTTCTTGTTTTTATAATATCTTTTGTAATAATTATCTTCTTAAACGAATCATTTATATTCAGTAAAGAAGCATTTTCTTGTTCAATTTTTTCTTCAGTTGGGAGGCTTAATGCTGATTGAATATAGTATCTTTTTCGACCTAAATTTGCTACAAAATCAACTTCTAATTGTTTTTTTTCAAAATGTCCGTCATCAGTCATTCTTCTCTTAGTAACAATACCTACATCTACTTGGTACCCTCTGAGTCTTAGTTCATTATATACTATATTTTCCATAATATGAGTTTCTTCTACTTGTCTAAACCCCAATCTTGCATTCCTAAGACCTACATCTTCAAAATAATATTTAAGTTGTGCACCAATATATTTGCGCCCTTTGACATCAAATCTATTTGCTTCGTTTATAATAAAAGCATCTTTCAAATATTCAATATATTTCCTAATTGTATTTACACTTATTTTAGATTTTATTGAACTTTGAAATGTTTTTGCAATCTTATTAGGATTACTAAGTGTTCCAATACATGAAGCTAAAACATTGATTAAATCATTTAATTCTTGTGTTTTTTCTAAGCCGTTTCTATCAACAACATCTTTTATGTAAGTTTCTTCAAATAATCTATTTAAATAATTAATTTTCTGCTCTTCTGTTTTCATAAAAATAGTTAACGGCAATCCACCATATGTTACATATTCAGCCCATCCTTCATATTTATCACCTTCATAAATACTCATAAATTCTTTAAAGCTTATTGGAAATACATGAATTTCATCACCTCTGCCTCTAAATTTAGTTAAAATATCAGTTGATAAAAATTTTGAATTACTACCTGTAATATAAATATCAAGATTGTCTTTATGTAATAGGGAATTTAATACTTCTTCAAAATCATTCAACATTTGTACTTCATCTATTAAAATGAAATATTTTTCATCATCAATAATCAAAGATTTAATATATTGCATTATTGTCTGAGGATTTCGATATTTCTTATTCTCAAAAACATCTAGTTCTATCGAAATAATATGTTTTTCATCAATAGATTGATTCAATAAATAATTTTTAAATAAGTTAAATACTAAATATGATTTACCAATTCTTCTAATTCCTGTAATAACTTTAATCATACCATTGTCCATACGATTAATTAGTTTTTGCAAATATTTATCTCGTTTTATTTCCATAAGAATACACCTCATTGATAAAACAGGGTAATAATACCCTCTTTTATCAAAATTATAACACACTTTAAGACATAACTAAATAAATATTTTGACAAAACAAGGTAAAATTACTTTTTTTTGTCAAAACACCATAGCTTTCTATAAAAAATTTACGACCGCCAGTAATTTGTAATGACACACTTAAACATCAACAACAACTTCTTCACCATTCTTAAAGTGAATCTTAATCTTTTTTTTTGAAAACACTTCAACTATATCAATAAGGGATGTAAACATCTCAGGAGAAAAGTCAGTTATCAAATCATCCTGAGTTTTGATTGTTTCTAGAAATCTATCAATCTGTAATTTTCTTGAATTCTTATCAGAAAGAATAGCTTGTGTCTTTTCAAGCTTTTCTTGAAGAGCAAAATACTTTGCTGATAGATTATTATATTCTTTATTAAATTCATCAGGGTTTTGAATAATAGTAGAATTGCTCTCCACAAGCTTTTCAATTTTAGTTGATATTCTATTTAGTTCTTTTGCTTGCTCAGTTTCTTTTATCTTTAACTTTTTAGTATCTAATACCTTATTTAGGATTAACTCACAATTTTCAATTATCTCATCTTTTTCAACTATGATTTTATTGATTGCAGTTATTATTGCTTTATTGATTTCATCTTCACTTAGGGTAATATTATTACATTTCACTTCACCTTTATACTTTTCATTACACTGCCAAACAACTCGTCTATATTTATCATTTGAATGCCATATCTTTCTACCAAAGGAGCCTCCACATTTTCCACAAATAATTCTGTTTGAAAATATATGAGCGCTTCCATTTCTATTTGGAAAAGCCTCTCTCTTTTCAAATTCTTCTTGTACTAAATCAAATTGAGCTTGAGAGACAATGGCTGGATGACTATCTTCAACATAATACTTTGGAATCTCACCATTATTTATTTTTCTCTTTTTAGATAGAAAGTCAGTTGAATAAGTTTTTTGAAGAATGGCATTACCTGTATACTTTTCATTTTTAAGCATGCTTTGAAGAGTGGTACCATACCATTTCACATCCCCTCTTACATTTTTAATTCCTTTTATTTCTAATTCTCTTGCAATTGAAGTTGGTGTTACCCCTTGCAAAAATCTTGAATAAATATATTTTACTATTTTAGCTTCTCTTTCATTTATTGCTATATTACCCATATTATCTTTCTCATAACCAAGAAAGCTGCCATAAGATATAATAACTTTGTCCTCTTCAAATCTCTTTCTTATTCCCCAGGTGCAGTTCTCAGAAAGAGATCTAGATTCTTCTTGAGCAAGGGAAGACATTATGGTGATTAACAACTCTCCTTTACTGTCTAGTGTCCAGATGTTTTCTTTTTCAAAATATATTTCAATTCCTTTCTCTTTTAATTTTCTAACTGTAGTTAAACTATCTACTGTATTTCTTGCAAACCTACTAACACTCTTAGTAACAATTAAATCAATCTTTCCGGTCAGCGCATCACTAATCATGGATTTAAATCCCTCACGCCTTGTAGTACTTGTTCCCGATATTCCAGCATCTGTATATACCTTTACAAAGTTCCAATCTGCCTTATTAGTTAAAAAATTACAGTTTTAATAAAAAATAACAGTTTAAGTAAAAAAAACAGTTTTGTAGAATAGATATTTATTATCCATACCTAAAATTAAACTTTTATAAATAACATGATAAAAATTTAGTAACTGAAGATTCGCTCAAATTAAATATGACATTTAACTTTACAGGGAACCTTATACATTTATTAATCTTCAATATTTTGAAGATTTGTTCTTGCTCGCCAATCTGCAGTCGGTAATCCAGTGATTAGTAAATTAATATTTGCTTCGTCCATTTGAACTTCTGGATATGGAACAGTACTCAGACCATTAGAAGTGAAAATGATAGGATTATTATCTTCATTCGAAAGATTATTTCCCCTCAAATCTGAAAATACAGCCTCATTATCAGTTCCATTAGCCACCATCATCACGTAATCAATAGTATTATGAGAATTGCCAATCAACTTCCTAAAAACAAGTATAGGTACTCCTGTTGAGCCATTAGCTGAAAAGAGATCCTCTTTTGCTGAAACTATTCTATTTATTCTTTCCTCGTATATCTCCGATTCTAACGGAATGCCAAATTCGTTTACAAGAGAGCCCGCCATACCACTATCAATATTTATCCCAGAAATAGGAAAATCTTCATTAACGAGAGATTTATATGAAGTTCCTACAAAACCAATAATCTATCCCACGTCCCCTTCTCCAGGCCCGCTGTACAATTCTCCTGCTTCTACCAACTGCACTTCTAATCCAGCTAGATCTTGCTTCATGTATGCAAGAGTGTTGAAGCTAGTTATAAAAGAATTATCTTCTTCAATATCTGTGAAGGGAATCTCCTGAATCACAAATAAATGACCATCTGATCCCCAATCAAAGACTTCATCAACTGGATCTGTTATAAGAACTTCAGAATAATAACTAAATTTTGAATTTTCCTTGTCATACAATATCTCAATTTTTCCAGTTTCAACATTGTTATAATCAGAGCCTATTTCACTTATCACTCCAGAAAATTTGATAAAACCTTCATTAGTCAATGAAGTTTCTAATGTTACTGTATTTGAAAATAAATCAACTTCAATAAAATCTCCAACTTTGAATACATCTGAAGTTTCTTCAAATTTAGTTATTGGAGGTGTCATCAGTGTAAATAATACATCCTCCGTACTCATGCTTGATGGCAAGGCAGAACGAGACATAATTGTACTCGAAGAAGAAAAAGTTGGCACTCTATCGATCGTTTTAGCTGTAGATGGATTAAAAGAATCTACGTTACAAGCTACTAATAATAGTAATGTAGTAAATACAATAACAATTCGCTTCATGAGGGAACCCCTTAATTTTTAAAAAATATATTATAAATATAGCATTAATATTCAAAGTAAGCTAACTAAAAAACTCTAATAAATAAAAAAGTACCCTGCCAATTACGATAAGATACTTGCTTTGTTTGTTTAAACTGAAATTTTGATGAAATAAAACCAATATCAACAAATAGGGGATAAATCAATACCCATATTTTTCAAATATACTGGGAAATTAACCCTCAGCAATCCCTTAATTATTAAATTGCTAAATAGATTATCAGAAATCCCTAACAGACCTAACCTTGATAGAGATCTTACCATTTATATGCATAGGACAAAATTTGAACTTGAATATCACTACAGGCAAGGAATTCAAGAATATTTTCCGTTTATGAATATTGTCACATATTTATGTAAACAATCACCCTATTTGACAATAAGAGAGTGTAGTTTTTTACCAAAGCACTAACCTCTATGGATACTAATAGGAATAGATGATTAGACAAAAAAAGAAGCTAGTTATTATTTCTTTGTGTGTAAAGAATTAAACTAGCTTTCATTTATTAATGCATTGTATCAATACTCTGTAGAATTATGCCTAGATACGTCTAAACTAATACAATTACACGCCCAAGGCGCTTTAGGGTGTATAAAATTATAATAGAAAGTAGATAAGCCCCGAAATCAACATTTTTAATATATTCTCTATACAATTTAATCAGAGTCAGTCTATCTTTTGGATATTCTAATTCTCTAAGTAATGAGGCGGTTTTGCAATAATACTTGATATATACTTTTACTGCTTTCATTTTCTGATTATCTGTAAACAACGTATGCCCCTAACTTTAAATTAGGTCGAACTTTATGTCTGCACCCTCCTTCTAGAGATATTTCACCTTTATAAGAGCTATATTTCTTTTCCCTTGCTTTATAAACAATTAGATTTTCTTCTTTCATAAGTCGGCGTACAACCTTTTCTGAGATTATATAACCCGATTTTTTTAGAATCCCATGCATGCGTCTATAACCATAACAATCTTTGTTTTCATGGAAGAATGTTGCTAATAAATCTCTAAAATTAACATATTTATCAGTTTTATTAGTTTTAACTTGATAATAATAGCTACTTATAGCAAATTCTAGTTTTTTTTAAAGTAATGGGAGTGCATATTTGTTTTTTAAGGCATCGACAATTAATACTTTTTCATTATTCTGTATCATTTTCATGTCGACACCTGGGTCTTTTTTTAATATATTAATTGTTTCTTTTAATATATCTACATCCAATTCAAGCTCTTTTATTTTCTTCTGCATCTCAGAAACATCTGAATCAGGAATACTTTTTGGAGGGGTATCTAAGAATTTCTCTCTAGTTATCTTTTTACTTGATGGCATTAAACCTATAGCTCCTTCATTTAAAAATATCTTTCTCCATTCGTAAATTGTTACTCTACAGTATCCACTTTCTCTTGAAACATATTCTACAGGTTCCCCTTCTTCGAAGCAACGTCGTAAAGTCTCTATTTTTAATTCTTGTGAAG
>Ga0307990_1003627_pt1 | contig 11710 bp, 9 predicted proteins | sample EllFjometagen129_FD_203168 | JGI IMG/M metagenome (GOLD analysis project Ga0307990, IMG submission 203168) | Marine microbial communities from Ellis Fjord, Antarctic Ocean - #129 | ecosystem: Environmental > Aquatic > Marine > Unclassified | place: Southern Ocean | collected 2014-10-08
TTGCTTTTTCCGTACTCGTACACGTACTCGTACACTCAAATCTCTTTTCCCTACTATTTCCACCCTGGTTTTTGGAGATTCGCGTGTACGAGTATGTGTACGAGTATGTGTTCCTTCAACTATTTCGACTTCTCGAACCTCCAACCATTTTCGGATGAGGTCTGGCTTAATGCGGCGGCTGGTTGCTTCCCTGTTTTTATCCACAGATTTACAAGATTAAACAAGATGAAGATAGTTGCTTCGCAGTCATCTTCTGAATTTCAGCGTATTTAAAAATCTGGTTAAATCTTGAAAATCAAGCGTAGCGGGTGGCTAAAAAAACTACATAGTAATTTTACCTTTAACTTTTTTCTTGCCGACTGTTTTGCGGGCAGGTTCGACGTTTGTTGTTGGTAGCGATTACTAAACCCCATCCATGCATATAATTGTATCTACGGTCTCGGTGGAATTCCCAATGCGACTGGATTATATGTTGCAGTAAATTCTACTTCGAAGGCAACTGTTAGTTTCCGTTTTATTACTGCATATTCTGGGTTGCTAGCTAGACTAACAAAATCGTCTACCACTCGCCCCCCCTTGATTCCTGCTGGCCATGCGATAGCTAACGGGACATGCGTGCCGGTATCATATAGCTCAACCTTGCAGCGGGGGAACGGCTGACCGTTGTCGCCTGAAATCACGACCATTGTGTTATCAATCTCACCGTTTTCTTCAATAAAGTCGATCATCTCACCCAGCCGTCTATCGAATCGCTGTACCTCGAAGTAATAGTCACACATATCCTTTCTGACGATATGGGTATCTGGTAAACACGCAGGAACGATAACTTTATCTGGGTCCATTCCACTGCCGACTCCGCTACCTTTTTCGTAAGGTCGATGTGCGTCATAACTGCCAAACCAGAAGCAGAAGGGCTTGCCTGCGGGGCGCTTAGACATGAAATCGGAAAATGTTTTGTATCGAGTGCCAGCAGGATTGTGCCTGCCCTTAATTTTCAAGGGGCGGCATCCGTTATCTATATAGCCAACATGATAACCAGCCTCTTGCAGGGCGTCTGTATAGGGAATAAATTTATTGGGGAAAAGTCCTCTGAGGTTTGCCGCCGTTTCTAGTTGCCACATGTGTCGGCCGGTCAGCATTGCCGCTCATGATGGACCGCATGACGGCGCACTGCAAAAGGAATTTTTTAACAACACCCCTTGCCGTGCGATTTTGTCGAATGTAGGCGTTTTGATAACTTGGTCGCTACCCATAACTCCCATATCAGCCGCAATACTGGCATGGGGCCATGACCAATCGTCGGCTAACGCGAATAATATGTTCGGTTTCTTTTTTGAACCGCTGGATTCCGCCACAGTTGCAAAGGTCGAGAAGCCTGCCATCCAAACGAGCACAAGACCTGCTACGATTCGACGAAGCGATTTTGTTTTTATACGTACGTCAATTTTCATTTTTTGCCTTTGGTTTTTTGTTACTTATAATAGGTCCAGGAGAATTGGTGGTTGGAAGTTCCTTTTTCGATACTTGTATTGATTTGAGCAAGGCTTTGTAATCGGGACCCGCCTTGTCCTTAAATCAAGCGTCACTTCCCCTGATACCAGTGCGAACGCCAGTACTTCTCATCCACTTTGTAGGGGTCAATAGAATCTGAATCCTTGTGGTCTGCGGGCAGAATGCCATAGCGCTTCATTTCACGAACATAATGCTCGTTGGGTCGGAAGCCCTGCATGTCAAAACGTTTGATCTGCTCGAGTTCTCTCCTGTTCCTGTCAATTTGCACAAGCAGGGATTTGTACTCTGACGCGTCTCGTGATGTGAGAACAGGCTTGCCGCTCTTCTTTTCGCAGATGCCGTACCCGCCAGCGGCTGCCGATAGCGGCGCAAGCAACAGTCGTGAGTATTCCGGACGCGAGAGATTCAGTAGTGTCTGTCGGTTGAACTTCACAGTTCTGGGGTCGCCGTAAGGCTTGCCTCCGCCCTCCAAACCGGGGTACTTGTTAGCAAACTCGTTCTTCTTGTGGCATGCATTGCACGTTTCCGGGATCTTGGTGCTCCTGATAACCATCCCCGTCCCCAACGCGGCGTATGTCCCGGCATAGACCGCGCTGCTCTCGATCCAGAGCCGGACAATGTCTCGTTCGCGCGCAGTGACCTGCACGCCGTGATGCTTGCCCGAGATCTTGGCCAGGAGAGGGGCATCGCCTGTACCGATTGTGCGCGGGACATGGTTGCCGTTGTCATCGCGACCGTCGGTGAACTGACGCAGCATGGTTAAATTGGCGTACGCATGCGAGAAGATCTGCCCGCGATCCCCGGCCAGAGAGATGCCGCCGGACAGAGGGCCACACGACTTCTCCTTCCCTTTGTCGGTATACGTTCCATGTTGCTTCACGTCGTGACACGTCAGGCAGTACTTATCCAATATCGGCTGGACGTCGCGGGGGAAGTCGTAGACGCTGGGAAGGTCGCCTGGGATCGGAGTGATCTTGCTCGCGGGTCGGCCCATTGCGAGAGCCATGCCTCTTCTCACGATTGTTGGGGCTACAACGCGTTCCTCGTGGCAACCCACGCAACTGAGCAGTTCGCCCGGCTGAACAGTCGTGAAGCTCTGCATCCGTTTCACGGAAATGTCGTTTTCGTCGAGAGCAACGAAGAAGATGCTGCGCAACGCGGGCAGTTCAAAGTGCGCGCTCCCGTCAGCCTCGACCGGAACCGTGCCAAGCACTCGGTTCAGCGTGAATGTGCCACCCATTGACGTCGGCTCCATGTGACCGCTGAAGTTCACGGGTTTGGGGAGTGCCTCCAGGATAAGTAGTTTCTTGATGTCTCCCTTCTTCACGCCTTCCATATTTCTACCAACATACACGTTATCAAGCATCATCGTTCCCGTTTTCTCCTTTAGAGAAATTTGGGATGGCATAATATTTTCCCTCTTGCGACTCTCAATGGGACGCGGTTCGTGTAGCCAGAGCTCCTCACGTTTGTACTTGTCCGGCATCTTCCAGAGGGTCGTGTAGTCTCCATTGCCTTGCAATAGCCCCATTTCTTCATTCAGTGTGACCAGGAACAACTCCTCGGAGAACGGATAAGGGTCGCGGTACAACTTCTTGCTTACCGGCTTCGCCATCGACTTGTCGTCAGGGCCGTTGGATGGGTCAACAATCGTGACGACTCCCTCATGCTCCTTCCTACCATGGCCCGGGCTGAAGACAGCGACCGTCTTGCGTGAGCCAGGGATTGGTTTGGCGTCGATCATCACCGTAGATGGGTGCATATTGCCATAATAGACCATCTGGTCCGTGCCGTCGGGGTTCATGGCCCATAGGTGGTGGAACCGTATGCGACTGCGGTCGATATACTCCCACCGTTGGTAGATGATCCTTCCGTCAGGCAGTACCCACGGCGTGTTGTCCTGTTCAATATTGGAGGACAGGGCACGGATGTTCCCGCCATCACCGTCGCAGCGATGCATAATCGCAACCTGAGTAAACCAGCAGTTGACATACCGATTGCAACACGACGAGCAAAACGCGATTCCGCCGTCCGGCAGGTAGGTCGGTTCGATGTCGTTGTAATCTCCGAAGGTGAGTTGTCGCAGGTTCCTGCCATCCACGCCAATCTCGTAGAGGTGATAGAACGGCAACCCGTCCTTGCGGTGGGAGAAGAGAACCTTGGTCCCGGAGTAGTGGAGCTGCGGATCGCGCACACCTCCTTTCTTGTCTTCGACCAGGTGTGTCAGTTTGCCCGTCTTCAGGTCTAGCACAGATAGTGTGCCGTAGTCGTGGTAGTACTTCCTGTTCGTGTCACGGCTGTCCCATCCGAAATTTGCATACCAGTGTCCGTCTTGGTCAACTTTCCTCATCGCAAAGACAATCTTATTGGCTTTCACATTCGCACTACGAAGCATTTTGATTGCGGCTGGGTTGAGAAGATTATTATTTGGAATTTTTTTGGTTTCGGCTGAATCTTTTGACCCCATGGGCGAATCCTGGATTGCAGGCAATCGTTGCACCCGTATGTCCTTGAACCAGACGGTGACGTTTTTGTCGTGGTGTTCGAAGGCAACAAATCCCTTTTCGCGGAAACCTTCGGGGTCCTTGTCCTCGAATTCCATGACGAGCGTACCATTGATATAGTGGGAGAGCTTTTTGCCGTCTGCCACGATGCGGAAGGTGTTCCAGTCCTTGTAGTCGACCAGATTGTTGTGGCCTTTTTTGGCAATACCGTAGCGCCCGTCCGAGCTGGTAGTATTAATGTCGTACAGCGCTCCCATGGGTCCAATATCGCATTGGTAACCACTGACCTCATAAGGACGTTCCTTCTTTGTGTATGCATGGCAACGGTAATTGATGCCGCTATTCCCCTTTACCGGGAAGAATTTGGTTTCGAGGATAAAATTCTCGAAAACGTGGTTTGTGTTGCTGAGATATTGCTTATAGGCCGAAGGCCCCTTTCCTTCGATATGCCCATCAGCAACTCGCCATACGGCCGGGTTACCTTCCCACCCGTCAAGGTTCTTGCCGTTGAACAGGCTGATCCACTCTGACTCAACTCCACATTGCGCAGCGGATGCAACGCCCCCCCCCGTTATGGCAGATACGAATAAACTGCATAATGCAATTCTCTTAATTACGTTGTACATAAAATTCTCCTTGTTATTACACTTTAGACCCTTCATCGAAGGGCGGGATCGGTTGGTCGATTAACGATAACGGCGACGATAGCGGTGGACGATTAAAACTTCCAACATCGTAATCCGCTCAAGTTTTTGACTCTTCATTGATTTTTATGGAGCGAGTCTAAGTTTACCACAAAAGAACAGTATGTTTATCCTGTAATTTTCAAAATTAGAATTTGAATTGTCGTTGACATTGTCAACGGGCGGGAGTATATTACTGAATGTTATGAATATTGTTTGGGATAGAAATAAGAATGAGTGGCTTATTTTAAACAGAGGTATTTGTTTTGAGAAGATTGCAGAAATGCTTCTTGATGAAGAGTACCTTGATATTGTTGAAAATCCAACACGTACTAATCAAAATTATTTTATCATATGGCTTAAAGAATATACATGGATTGTCCCATTTTTGATTAATAAAGACGATGAAATCGTTTTAAAAACGGCGTTTCCAAATCGAAAGTATCATGGATTGTATGGAGGAAAAGATGAAAGCCAATAAGTTAACAAAGGAAGAACTTGAATTTGAAAAGAGTATAGACAAGTTACGACCTGTCACAGGGAGAAAGAGGGCGCAAATAGAAACTATTTTAGCAGAGACAAAGAAGAATCGGTCAATAAGTCTGCGAATCTCCTCTTTTGATTTAGGAATGCTTAAGAAAAAAGCAAGCACTCAGGGAATTCCCTACCAGACATTGATTAATTCAGTTCTGCATAAGTATATCACAAATGAGTTGTTGGATCGTGATGAAGCGTTAAAATCTTTCCAGATACTGGGCAATGCAAGGTAATCCTATAGATCCTGTTATCCTGCCGTGCCACGGCGTAGACCCGCATGCAGGCGTAGACGGGTCAAAAATATTACTCTGCCTCCCTCTTTATAAAATCTTGTTATCTGTAAGTAAAGATCGCACTGGCGATTGTATCCTTATCACTAACAGCACGTACCCAATAGGCGCTGAAACCTTCGGGGAAAGTGTACTTAACTTTTTGATCAGCCTTCAGCTTGAATGATTTGTATGGGACCCACAAACCCGTGCCATCAATATCAATCTGCAAGCTAATCTCGGCCTTTTCAGATGAGATTAACTCAACCCTTTTTTTGTCGTAGCCGGTCATCAAATAGGAATCAGAAGGCTGGGTTGCGCTAACCCTGGTATCTTTCCAGGGCCCGCCAATGCCGCGCGGTTTTCCAAGCTTCCACAGATCGTCAACCACGCCAGCCCATACAGCCGCTTTTCTATCCGGACTTGTTATAGTACGTTCGTTAGTTATCTGATTGAGACCGGTCAGAAACATAAGTCCAAAGTGCGAAGCATAGTCGTCAATATTCAGATTATGAGTTGCTATCGGGCGAATTTTGGCAAAGCCCTGGGCATTGCGTGCCGGCAGTTCGTAAAATGTTCCATGTAAATTGAAAAGGTCGCGTTCGGTAGCCACCTCACGGGAAATTCGTCCGCTAATATTTTTGTAGCTATCATTTTTCGGCAAGCGATAGGTCTTGCCGTCTTCTTTGACAATGACCGAGGCCTGGTCAACACAAATATCGGTTGCCGGCTGAACGACTCCTTTGAAAAGCGCCTTCTCTCCTTCAGTCGGCAGAAGTTCCAGTTTGTCATTGAGTTGATAGCTGCCGGTTTCATTAAGCAAGCTTAGGACCTTGAGATTGCTTCTGATGATTCCTTTTGTTATGTGTTCGGCACCAACTATCGCAACCGGTGCAAAAATTGGATCATTCTTATTTGAGCGAATGTCTTTATTGCGATAGTTAAAGTGAACCGATACCCCTTTGGCATCAACATCTGTTTTGACTCTGATCCAGGCTCCCTTTGTAGATTCAGGGAAAACATGGACGAGTGAGCTATCGACTTTGAAAGTTTCAAGTTTGCTCCAGTTGTTATTGCCATTTCTATCGACTTCAAGAGTGAAGCTTACGGGCCTGCCGGTTTTGTGATTGATGACCATTGTGCGGTAATCATAGCCGGAGAATAAATATGGGGCGCTGGCTGTTGCAGCTTTAACATCATCCCGCAGCCAGACTGAACCGCGACCGATAACCGGTCCAAATTGGTCGAGTTGGGCTGGGTCAATAAACCAAAGATTGGAATTCGATTGCCGCGGTGCCCCCCTTGTTGATTTAAACGGGCGGTGGTTAAGGAATTCCGCCTTTGCCGAATCATCGCAACCCAGAACGATCTTGTTATTAAATACGGCGAAATCTCCAATTACCTTCAGGTAATTCGAGCGCGGTGAAATTCCCGCTGAGTTCTTAAGAGAGAAATTCTTTGGAAACTTCCAGAAGGTTCCGTGCATTGTGGCAAGAAGATCAGTTTGGCCAATATCGCGGATACGCGGCCATTCGGTGTTCCAGCCATGTGCGCCATCGTAGGAGTGGCTGCCCTTTGGGAGTCGGTAAGCATGCCACTGTTTATCTTCGAGCAGCATCAGGATAAGCGAACGATAATCCCATCCCATCGCCCATATCTGATCGTTGTTATTTGAATTACCGTATATTCCGCCAGGGCCGGTTATCTCGGTAAATTGATTGCGCCTGATCAGCTTCCAGTCACCGTGCCCGTTCCAGCTGGCCAGTGCACCGGATGGGATATCTGGATGTTCCTTGGCTTGTTTGCTACGTTCACCATTGTTGGCATAGAATAAAAGTCCCTGCCCGGAGTAAAGCCCCTTGCCATGACAGCCTGGCAACTGAGAGCTGATCCTATCCCCGACCGCCTTTTGGCCATTGCCGTCTTTGATATGCTCGGTGACCTCCAAGGTCCTAACATCAACCGCATAAAGACCTTCCTCCATGGTGGCAATGTAAATCTTGTTCTCCGGATCGACCAAGTGACGGGCAGTGCCGGTCAGTCGTCCGGGCATGCGTTTAGGTTCAAGGACCCTGACCTTGCCTTTTTCATCGATCAGGTATGGGCCAATATTGAGTTGATTCGATTCACGATGGATCATGCGATTGGCAGGAGTCCCGCCAACACTCTCCGGCCGGCTGATCTGCTTCAGATCCGATGTGATTTCATAAAGTTTATCCGATGACCCCATAGGTTTGTGGGGACCATATGTGATGACCCACAATCTGCCTGCCCAAGGCACGACAGCACCCGTCCCGCACTCCCCCTCGTTGTTGTACATAGTCAAGTGCGGATAAATACCGGCGATATTTTTCATCTCGCTGACAACTTCAGTTTTATCTTCGGCGGCGTTCAAAACAACCCCGCTAAAGAAGTAAAGCGTTGTAAATAAAAGTGAAATTTTCAGCTTAGGCATAAGAACAGTCCTTAATTAAAGTTAGTTTTGGTGTATCCTGTAATCCAATTAAACTATATATTGTCACAAAGGCAGCTGATCGACGATCATTTTTCTCTTTTTAAGAGATGCAAATAGCTCTTAAATGAATTATGATCATTATTCAAGTCTGATAACCAAATAACCTCAGGGAAAATAAAATGAAAATCAAACAACAGTATTTTATAAATCCAAGAATCACCTTTCTTTTTCTGCTGGCGGCCGGTATATCCATTCTCTTTTTTCTGATTATCAAGGGTTTTGTCATCTCAATCTTTTTCGGTGCAATCCTCTCCGGCCTGCTCTATCCACTCTACCGGCGGGTTGAAAAACTCCTCAAGGGCAGGAAGGCGGCCGCTTCCGGAGTTACGGTGGTTCTAAGTTTGGTTCTGGTTATCATTCCGATGCTCTTCTTCTTCGGGCTGGTAGTCGGCGAGGCTGTCGGCGTGAGCAACCAGGCGAGGGAGTGGTTCTCCGACCAGGGAGAGCTCTCCACCATCCTTTCGCAGCAGATGGAGAAGCACGAGTGGCTGGCAACACTGAAGCCGTATCAGAATGATATCATTTCTAAGGCAGGGCAGATAACCGCGAAAGCAGGATCCATGGTTGCCCAGGGGCTCGCTGCCGGTGTTAAGGGAACCGCATCCTTTATGCTCTCGCTCTTTGTTATGCTCTACGCCATGTTCTACTTCATGATGGACGGAGGAACATCGCTGCGCAAAGCGCTGCGCTACACCCCCCTCAGCGCAGAGGACAGCACCCGTCTGCTGGAGATTTTTGTCAGCGTAACCCGCGCCACCCTCAAAGGAAAACTGATCATCGGCATTCTGCAGGGAGGACTGGCAGCGGCAGCGCTCTGGATGGCGGGAATCAAAGGAATCTTTTTCTGGTTTGCTATAATGTGCGTGCTCTCGGTTATTCCCGCGGTAGGCACAGCACTAATATGGGTTCCCTCCGTGGCATACCTGGCCCTGACCGGCCATCCCGTAAAGGCGATAGCGGTCGGACTCTGGTGCGCACTGATTGTTGGCACCATCGACAACATCCTGACACCCATGCTGATCGGCAAAGATACAAAAATGCCGGACCTGCTGGTGCTGCTGGCCACCTTGGGCGGACTGATGTTCTATGGAGCCGCCGGTATTCTGATTGGACCGATCATCGGGGCACTCTTTCTAGCGGCCTGGCAGATGTGGGGCGGGGCCATCGATGCTTCCCGCAACCACAAAGTCTAGAGGTCTTTGCCGGGTTGTTGATATTTTCTGACAGGATTAGTCTCTCTCTCAAAACACGCAGTGTTTTTTTCTAAAGCTGCCACTTCGACAAGCTCAGGACAGGCGGTGCTTAACACACAACGGAATATATCGAAACAATGGGCCCGTACATCACAAGAGCTTAGTTTTGGTTGCGGCTTAAAGCATCTTTAGTATCAAATGATATTATCATTGCGTGTGTTAGCATCATATGATATTATCCATGCATGAATTGGAAACCGGCATATTTTACGATTTCTCCTAATATTCTTGCTGTATTTGCTGATATTGAGCGTTTAATCGGCAGGATAGAGGGAGTTCAGCTTTTTCGAGCCACTCCAAAACTGCGAGCCAGAAACAGAGCGCGCTCTGTATGGGGATCGACAGGCATCGAGGGCAGCACTTCTTCGATTGAACAGATTGAAGCAATCATGCGCGGGGAACAGGTTGGACTCTCTAAGAAGGAACTGCTGGAGATACGAAATGCCTTGAATGCTTATGCAAAACTTCCGACATATGATCCATGTTCGATTGACTCTCTGCTGACAGCCCATGCCCTCATGATGGGGGGGGGATTGATGTTGAGCGCCGGACGCTTTCGCCAGAATTCTGTAGAGGTCTACATTACCGAGAATAAAACGCGTGAGATGCCATCCTGGAAGATCATTCCAGAGAGTATAGAAACAATCTTTGCAAATTTACGAAGCAGTACGGAACCGGCCCTCTTAAAAGCAATTCGTTTTCATTTTGATTTTGTGAATCTGCATCCATTTATGGATGGAAATGGGCGGATTGCCCGTTTATGGCAAAATCGACTTATGATGGAGATCCATCCTCTTTTTGAATTTCTCGATGTTGAATCAATGGTCTTTGATCGGCGTGAGGAGTATTATCGTCAGATCCGCATTGGTCAGGAGAGCGAAGATATCGCCGGGTTTGTCTGCTTTATGTTGGAACAGGTCAGACGCTCACTGGAATTTGTCTGGAAAAATAGTGCCGCAGTTGCGCCTTCGCAGGAACAGCGCCTCGCTATTGCATCTGAATTCTTCAAACAAACTGTCTTTTCCCGCAGGGATTATGTGCAGTTATTTAAAACCATTTCAGCGGTGACCGCAAGCCGTGACCTGGCATCCGGTGTGAAGAAAGATCTGCTTTCACGTCAGGGCGATAAACGAACAGCTGTTTACAGATTTCATCAATCCATGCACTAATAGGGTGGAACTTAAGTTTTTTTTGAGGTAGAAATATAGAGGGGTGAAAAATGGGTGCGTAGTGTGGGTTCTTGACCGCCATAGTCCAGCTTGCTGGACGAAGACATCTGAGCATCGTTGGTTTGAGGTAAAAAATGGGGTGCGTTGCGTGGAGACCGTGTAAGTTGGTCGGTTAAGGGTTTGAGTATGAACCCTATGTGTTTCCCTCTTCGCCTTCGGCGAAGCCAAGTTGCGCACCCTGTCGCCAAAGACGACTCACATTGGGCCCCTTCGGCCCATAACGCTATCAGCATAAAGCACCCGCGAAGCGCAATCGCCTCCAGGCTTCTTGCGTCTGCCAGGCAAGCAATTCTTAAATAATATCTACATATATCACTAACTGATCCTCTTAAAATTTGGTATAGTTGAAAAAGTTTGTTTTTGACTTTTGAAAAGAAGTTTTCGGAAAACTTGCGAGAGGGGTTAAGTGGATAAAAAATCACTGAGTGAGAGAGATATTTGTACTAAATTCATTACACCAGCATTGGAAAATGCCGATTGGGACAAAATGGAACAGATACGGGAGGAGTTCTCTTTCACTGCTGGTCCGGTACGCGTTCGCGGTAATGTTGCCGTCCGCGACAAAAAGAAGATTAAACGGGCTGATTACATCCTCTACTATAAGCCAAACCGCCCCATCGCTATTATCGAGGCCAAGGATAACAAGCACTCAATCGGGGCAGGTATGCAACAAGGGCTCGATTATGCAAACGCGCTTGATATCCCATTTGTTTTCAGCTCCAACGGTGATGGATTCCTCTTACACGATCTCACAGGCTTAATGGGACCTGTTGAAAAACAGTTATCTCTTAATGAGTTCCCCAGCCCTGAAGAGCTTTGGCAGGTTTATAAACAGTGGAAAGGCTGGACTCCCGAGACCGAGAGTGTAACCGTCAGCAATTACTATACGGACATTAATGGCAAGGAACCCAGATATTATCAGCAGGTTGCCATAAACCGCACTGTAGATGCAATTGCGGCAGGCGAGAACCGCATACTGCTGGTTATGGCAACCGGCACCGGCAAAACCTATACCGCCTTTCAGATCATCTGGCGCTTGTGGAGGAACAAAGCAAAGAAGCGCATCCTCATGCTGGCAGACCGGAATATACTGATTGACCAGACCCGCGTCAATGACTTCAAGCCCTTTGGTCAGGCTATGACCAAAATCACAAACCGCAATGTCGACCCCTCATACGAAATATACCTCTCTCTCTATCAGGCTGTCA
>Ga0307990_1003628_pt1 | contig 11703 bp, 6 predicted proteins | sample EllFjometagen129_FD_203168 | JGI IMG/M metagenome (GOLD analysis project Ga0307990, IMG submission 203168) | Marine microbial communities from Ellis Fjord, Antarctic Ocean - #129 | ecosystem: Environmental > Aquatic > Marine > Unclassified | place: Southern Ocean | collected 2014-10-08
AAACAACGTCCGCCCGCCGGCGCTGCTTATCGTCGGCAAGGTGGTGACGCTCCACGACAAATTGGCATGGAAGGAGAAGCTTCCGCTGTTCGGCCAGACGATCCTTGTCACGCGAACGCGACAGCAGGCATCGAAGCTGACAGAGCAACTCGCCGCCTGCGGGGCGAACGTCATCGAGTGTGCCACCATCGAAGTCACGCCGCCGGAGGATTTCGCCGGGCTGGACAACGCCCTCGACCGACTCGATTCGTTCGACTGGCTGGTGCTGACCTCTCCCAACGGAGTCCACGGATTGCTCGCCCGCATGAGGCAACTCGGCATGGACGGCAGGAACCTTTCCAAGGTGCGAATAGCCGCCGTCGGCCCCGCCACCGCCGATCTGCTGAGCGAACACTTCCTCCACCCGGACCTCATGCCCGAGACTTTCACCGGCGAGGCACTGGGTGAGGCCCTGGCGGCAAAGATTCGCGGAGGGTCGAAGGTCCTGCTTGCCCGAGCCGACATCGCCACCCGCGATCTGCCGGATATCCTCCGCGCCGCCGGCGCGGAAGTCACCGAGGCGGTCGCCTACCGCACAATCCGCCCGGATTCCCTGCCCGACAGCGCAGTGGACGCACTTACCGGCGGCAAGGTGGATTGGGTCACGTTCACATCCTCCTCGACGGTGGAGAACTTCCTGGCGATGGTCGAAGGCGCCGATATCAACGTCCCAGCCCTGAAACTCGCATCAATCGGCCCGGTGACAACCCAGGCCCTGCTCGCGGCCAGCCTGACCCCAACAGTCCAGGCCAGCCAACACACGATTCCCGGACTGGTAGAAGCGATAACGAATTGGAAAGAACACTCGATAGATTGACAGTCCGCCTGGAAATATGCCCAGTCGCCAGAACGAGCCAGCATTTTGAGCACCAGGGGAAAATCCCGGACCCGGGCAAGGCATTTCTCCGCGCAGCCTACAAGTCCTTCCACTGGACCTTGACCACCTTGCCGGTCTCGGCTGACTTGTAGAGCGCATCCATCAGGTCCGCCAGCAGAATGCCCACTCGCCCGCCGCAGCGAGGTTCGACCTCTTTGCCGCGGATCACATCCGCGAAGTTGCGAATGGGTGTCGTCGACGGGATGTCGAAGCCCTTGGGCGTCTTCTTGAGGTCTCGCTTGTGGCCCGTTCGCTCGATGAGGAAGTTCCCGCCGTGCGGGCTTATCTCCATCCGGCCCTTTTCGCCCTGGACCGTCAAGTGGCTCTTCCAGCACTTGCTGTTGCCGCCGCTGGTGATCGTCGCCATCGCCCCGCTGGCGAAACGCATGCACCCGACGGCGTTGATATCAACATCGCAACCCATGTTGTCAGTAAGGCACGCGACTTCGACGACCGGCTCGTCGACCATGAACATCATCGCGCTGAGCACGTGGCTGGTGCTGTCGTAAAGCTGCCCACCGCCGGAGAGCTTCGGGTCCTGGCGCCACTTGCCGACGGTCGCATTCATCCAGTCCTGGGCCATGACGCCCGTAACCATCTGGAGCCGGCCCAGCAGCCCATCATTGCCCTCAGCCAGCAGTTGTTTGGCATATGCGAAGGTGTCGGTATACATGCCCTGAACGGCGACCGCCAGGTGCTTGCCCATCCTCTTGGCCTTGCGAACGAGTTTGCGGGCCTCGGTGGAATCGGTGACCATCGGCTTTTCTACCTGGACGTGGCAGCCTGCCGCCAGCGCGTCGTATGCATGACGGAAGTGAAGCGTGTGCGGAGTGGAGACCAGGACCGCGTCGAGCTTCTCGGTCTTGAGCATGTCGCGGTGGTCCAGGTAGATCGGCACCCGTCGGCGAGGGCAGAACTTCTTGCGATGATGCTCGGCATGCTCACGAACAATGTCGCACAGCGCGACGATCTGGAACTCCGGCACGCTCTCGGTAAGTACCCTGAGGTGATTTTGCACGAACCCGCCGCAACCAATGACGCCCAGCCTGATCTTCTTCATCGAACGCTCTCCTGATGGGATGAAAACCTTAAGATGCCGCATCCCATGTACCCGCCCGGCAAGGCCACGTCAAGCGCGGTCCTGAAGTGAGCGCCGCAAGGGCATCATCGCGCGGATTGATTCGCGTGGGCGTATGTCGTACGATATTGGATTATCCTGGCTGCGGGGCTGTTGGTCGCGCGCCTGGGATGCGTTATTGAGACATTTAGCGGAGCTTTCACGATGGGTATGACGATTACGGAGAAGATCCTGGCCGCACACGCCGGCCGGGATGCGGTTCGGCCGGGCGAGAACATTTGGTGCGACATCGACGTGCTTATGACGCACGACATATGCGGGCCTGGCACGATCGGCATATTCGAGGAGCATTTCGGCAAAGATGCGAAGGTCTGGGATCCCGAGAAGGTCGTGATAATCCCCGACCACTACATCTTCACCGCCGACGCCAAGAGCCATCGGAACATCGACCTGCTTCGCGAGTTCGTCGGCAAACAGGGCATCGGGCAGTTCTACGATCCAGACTTCATCCCCGCTGGCTGCCAGGGCATGCCGGCGCCGTACGCCGACGCCGCGAAAACGCCCTACGCCGGCGTCTGCCACGTGGCCCTGCCCCAGCACGGCCACACCAGGCCGGGGGAGATACTGCTCGGCACGGACAGTCACACCTGCACGGCCGGGGCATTCGGCGAGTTCGCCACGGGCATAGGCAACACGGACGCCGGCTTCGTCATGGGCACGGGCAAGCTCTGGCTGAAGGTGCCCGAGTCGATGAAGTTCACCTTCCACGGCGAGATGCCCCCCTACCTTATGGCCAAGGATCTCATCCTGCACATCATCGGCGAGATCACCACCGACGGCGCGACCTACCGTGCGATGGAGTTCGCGGGCGAGGCGATCGAGGCATTGAACGTCGAGGAACGCTGCACGATTTGCAACATGGCCATCGAGGCAGGCGCCAAGAACGGCATCATCGCGCCGGACAAGGTCGTCACCGACTACGTCCAGGCCCGCACGGACAAACCGTTCGAGGCCTGCGCGTCCGACGACGACGCCAAGTACTATAAGGTATACGAGTTCGACGCCGCCAAGCTCGAACCCACCGTCGCCCAGCCGCACTCGCCGGATAACCGCGCCCTGGCCCGCGAGCTCAAGGACGTCAGCATAGACCGGTCGTACATCGGATCCTGTACGGGCGGAAAGACAACCGACTTCGTCGCGGCAGCAACCATCCTGGCCGGTCGCAAGGTCGCGATCGACACGTTCATCGTCCCGGCCACCACCGAGGTAGACCAGGACCTCGACCGGCTGACCGTCGGCGATAAAACGTTGCGGCAGGTATTCATCGACGCCGGGTGCAAGGTGGGTCCCGCAAGTTGCGCCGCCTGCCTTGGCGGGCCGGAGGACACGTTTGGCCGGGCCAATGACCCGATCAAGGTCGTCTCGACAACCAACCGCAACTTCCCCGGCCGAATGGGCCACAAGGGCGCCGGCGTATTTCTGGCCAGCCCTCTGACTGCCGCCGCGACAGCAGTCACCGGCCACATCACCGACCCGCGGGAAGTGATGGACCTCGACAAGCCCATAGGCAGAGCCAACTGACAGAGGCGAAAGTTGGCTGGGATTGTCATTCTGAAATCTGGAATCTCAAGTCTCAGATTTCGTATCCCAAATCTGAAACCTAGAATCTAAAATCCAAGACCCGCAATCCGTAATAGGAACCATCGCTTGCCGTTGGGGCTTTTGTCATTGACGGCGGCTGCTCGTTTGGGCTTGTTGATTAAGGGCTCATCTGCTATCCTCCCCGCTTCGTGGAACCACCTAAACAACAGGAGTCATACCCGTGAGCGAAGAACTGGCCTACGCACTTATTACGCCCTACAGTCTCTACAAGAGCCGCACCGGCGGTATCATCGGACGTTTGCTGGCTTACGCACAGCTCGATTTCGTGGCCGCGCGGATGTTCGTTTTGTCCAACGAGTTTATTGACAAATACGCGAAGATCATCTGCCCGGAAAGCTGCGATCCGGGCATCGCCAAGGCATGGCGCGACTACCTGGAGACGAATCTCCGGCAAGCCAACCGCTGGGGCTACGTGCCACGCTGCATGCTGTTGCTGTTTCGCGGCGAGAACGCCGTACGTCACCTCAAGGAAGAGGTGATAGGCCAGTTCACCGAAGAGCCGGTCGGCGACACGGTGCGAGGCACTTATGGAGACTTCCTCCGCGATGCCGACGGAACCGTGCATTACTTCGAGCCTGCCGTCATCACGTGCCCCGACCCCCAACTCAACGACGACCACCTGCGCCTGTTCGCCGAGTACGCCGACAGCGACGGCGGCGTGCTGACTGGGAAAGTCCAGTACGACTCCGAGCCGGAAGTCTCGCTGGTAATGCTCAAGCCCGACAACTTCTACCAGCGATCCCGGCGTCCGGGCAACATCATCGACGCCTTCAGCCTTACCGGCCTGAGGATCGTCGGGGCCAAACTCTTCAACATGACCGTCGCCCAGGGCGAAGAGTTCTACGGGCCTCTGAAGGACATCTTCGTGTCCAAACTCAAGTTCCTCGTCAGCCGAACCGCCAGGGAGAAACTCGGAGATGCGTTCGATTTCGAGTTCACCGACGCCGATGCCGACGTCCTGGCAGACCACCTCGCCAGGCGCAACGCGATTACCGAGTTCAACAAGATTGTCGAGTACATGACTGGCATCAATCCCAAAGACATGACCGACCCGGAGGAAAAAGCCCACGCCAGCCGAACCAAGTGCGTTGCACTGCTGTACGAAGGCCCCGGGGCCATCGAAAAGATCCGCACCGTCCTGGGCTCGACCGACCCGTCCAAGGCCGAGCCTGGCACCGTCCGCAGCGACTTCGGAAGAGATCTCATGCGAAACGGCGCCCACGCCTCCGACTCGCCCGCCAGCGCCGTTCGGGAACGCAAGATCGTCGGACTGCCCGAGAACGAGCCAACACCATGCGATGCCAGGCAAATTATCAACGCCTACCTGGCCGGCAAGTGAGAGGCGCCATGAGCCTTGAAATCCACACAATTGCCCTGGGCGACTTCCAGACCAACGCCTATGTCCTGATGGACGGCAGCGAGTGCTGGATTGTCGATCCTGGCTTCACGCCGGCTGAGTTGGTGGAGTTTCTCCGCAGCCGAGATCTTACACCAACGCGAATCCTGCTGACGCATGGGCACGCCGACCATATGGCGGGCATCAATGATCTGCTGGAGGCCTGGCTTGGCGTGCCGATTTACTGCCCCGCCGACGACGCCGAAATGCTTACCGACGCCGAGGCGAACCTGTCTGGTCCGTTTGGTGTGCCCGTGACGAGCCCGCCCGCGGACAAACTTGTCCGCGCCGGTGAGGTCTTGGAGATGAACGCCTTGTCGTGGCAGGTCCTTGACACGGCCGGCCATACCGAAGGCGGGTTAAGCTACTACTGCGCCCAGGCTGGCGTGGTAATCACCGGCGATGCACTTTTCGCCGGCGGGATCGGGCGAACGGACTTTCCCGGCGGGGACTTTACCCGCCTGGCGGACAACATCCGTCGCAACCTCTACGCCCTGCCACCGGAGACCAAGTTCTACCCCGGCCACGGGCCTTGCGGCACGATCGGCCAGGAAAAACGCCTTAACCCGCTTGTGCATGGATAGGCGAATTCTATCGCCCGGACTCGCCTACCCGTGGCAAGGTAGCCCTTGGGCCTTTAAACCATTGACAAGTTCAGGAACTAATCGTATTATTCAATTAGAGATAGTACCCAAATGGTTCTGCCTCTTCCTATCGTCCGCATTGGTTGGGCGGACTATCCCTTTACTGAGTCGGCATAAGGATTGCGGCGAACCGTCGCGGGCTCCTTTCGTATATAATCATTAGAACATTGGGCTTGCAGTCGTCGGCACGCGCGCCGAATGCGAGCGTGTCTGAGTATATGTAGCCTTTCTCGTTGGACTGGGTGCGAAAAACGTGGCGTCAATTCTAGTCATTCAGGGAGCGGATAAAGACCGCGCTTTCGAGCTTTTCGACAGCGAGAACATCGTCGGTCGCGCCAATGGCGAGGTCAAGCTCGCCGACAGGACGGTATCCCGCCGACACGCAGCCTTGGTGCCCCGCAATGGCGAGTGGGTGCTCGAAGACCTCGGATCGGCCAATGGCACTTACCTCAACGGCGTGAAGGTCACCCGACCCATGCCCGTCCTGCGGGGCGACCAGATCCGTTGCGGCACTACGCTGCTGGTCTTTGGCGGAGGAAAACCCACCGAGTCCACCGTAGACCTGGACGAAAACGGATCGCTTGTCGACGCCGCAATCGTGGCCACACTGCCCAGCAACGAAGACTCCGTCGTCATCCCCACCCCTGAAGCCGGCGCCGAAGCCATAGAGAACATCCGCGTTCTCTACGACCTCATGAACGATCTGGGGTCCACCTTCAACATCCCAATGCTGCTTCAGAAGACCCTCGACAAGGTCTTCGATATCCTCAAGGCCGACCGGGGATACATCCTGCTCATCGGCGATAATAATGAACTGAGCCTCGAGGCCGCACGCGTCGGCGAACAGTTGACCGACGAGCAGATACCCATCTCGCGAACCATTATCAACGAGGTTGTCAGCAAGAAAGTCGGCGTGCTCTGCTCCAACGCGATGAGCGACAAACGATTCACTGCCGGGAAAAGCGTGCATGACTTCGGCATCCGATCCGCCATCTGCGTGCCAATCAACGGGCGGGAGCGAATACTGGGCGTCATCCACATCGATTGCAGCGTCTCGGAGCAAACGTACTCCACCGAGCAGCTTCGTCTGCTGACCGCCATCGGTTATCAAACAGGTCTGGCCATCGAAAACGTCAAACTTCACCAGGCCGCCGTCCAATCGGAAAGACTCGCCGCCACGGGCGAAACGGTGGCTTTCCTCAGCCATCACATCAAGAACATACTCCAGGCCCTCGGGGCAGGCATCGACGTAGTCGAGATGGGCCTCCATGCCGACGACGTCGCCAAGGCAAAGTTCGCCTGGCCGATCGTCCAGCGAAACCTCGAGCGGATCAATGGCCTGATCCTGAACATGCTCGCGTTCTCCAAGGCCCGCGAGCCGATGCTCGAAAACATCAACGTCAACCACGTGCTCAAAGAGTGCGCCGAACTGGTCAACCACCACGCCGACGAGCTCCAGGTGGCACTGCTGACCGACCTGGACGACCTGCCGCCCATCCCCGCCGACACGGCCGGGCTGAATCAGGCGTTCCTTAACCTCATCAGCAACAGCCTCGACGCGGTCGAACCCAAGTCCGGCGTCGTCACCGTCTCCAGCAAGTACGACTCGATGCACCGCAACGTCATCGTCAAGGTCATCGACAATGGCAGCGGAATACCCGCCAGCCAACTCGACCGCATCTTCACGCCCTTCTACTCGTCAAAGGGCCAGAAGGGAACAGGCCTGGGCCTGGCGGTGGCAAAGAAGGTGATCAACGAGCACCAAGGCACGATCGAGGTGGAATCCAGCAGCTCCGAGGGCACAACCTTCACCATATCCCTGCCCGCCATGCCACACGAAAGAGATTCCGGCGACACCAACGGGCTCGGCAAGACAATGGTCTGACGTTTCCAACCGCGCCCTTGGGGGCGCGGTCCGCAACGCTCTAACCCCACAACAGTCCAGACCTTTTGGCTGGCGCCTGCCAAACCACCGCGCAAAGGCGGGAAGCGCGCATTATCTGACTGGACCGTTTCGCTCCGCGCATCGTTCCGCCGACTAATCCATTCAGGCCTCGTCCGCGCCGTTGGTCTCGCTATCGGCGTCAGCGCCATCGGCGGCACCTTCGACTTCGGCGTCCGGTTCGGTGCCGGGCAGCTTGGGGTCTGGGGTTTTATCCTCGCCCGGGGCCATGTCGAGTTCGCCCTGGGTGTTGTCGTCGCTGACGACGCGGGCGACGCTGACCAGCTTGTCGGCCTTGCGAAGCGCGATGACCCGAACTCCCTGGGTGGCCCTGCCAATGACGCGCATCTCCGACAGGCCGATTCGGACAACCTTACCCTTCGAGGTGATAAGCATCAGCTCGTCGGCATCGCGCATGGCCTTCATCGCGACGACGCTGCCGTTACGCTCGGTGGCCCGGATGTTGATGATGCCGGACCCGCCACGACCCTGCGTGCGATACTCCTCGAAACTCGTCCGCTTGCCGTACCCATTCTCGCAAACCGTCAGCAGCGTGGCCATCTCGTCAACGACAACCATATCGACGACCTCGTCGCCCTCTCGCAGCCGCAGGCCATGAACGCCGGCAGCGGTTCGGCCCATGGAGCGGACATCCGTCTCCGGGAAGCGAATCGCCTGTCCATTCTTCGTGGCGAGAACGACTTCGTCCGTTCCGCGAGTCAGCGCGACGCCGATCATCACGTCGCCGGCCTGCAGACCCGTCGCCTGGATGCCGCCGCGACGAGTGTTCGAATACGCCTTGAGCTCGGTCTTCTTGATCTGTCCGCCCTTGGTAGCGGTAACGAGGTAGCGATCGTCGAAATCCCGTACCGGCAGGACCGCGCATATCCGCTCGTCGCGCCCCATCTGGAGCAGGTTGACGATTGCCCTGCCCTTGCTTGTGCGCGACTGCGACGGTATGTCGTATACCTTCAGCCAGTGCATCCGCCCGTTGTTCAGGAACACCAGCAGGTAATCGTGCGTCGAGGCGATGAAGAGCTCCTCGATGAAGTCGCCCTCCTTCGAGTCCGATCCGATGATGCCCTGCCCGCCCCGGCCCTGGCGGCGATACGTTGTCAGCGGCATCCGCTTAACGTACCCGGCGTGAGTCAGCGTGACGACCACGTCCTCCTCGGCGATCAGATCCTCGATATTGAAATCGCCGACGTCGCCGATAATCTCCGTGCGACGAACATCGCCGTACTTCTCGCGAATCTCGTAGAGGTCCTCGCGGATTATGTCCAGCAGCAGCCGTTCGTTGGCCAGGATGGCCTCGTAGCCCTCGATCTCCTCGACAAGGGCCGAGTAGTCGCGGGCGAGCTTCTCTATCTCCAGGCCGGTCAGACGCTGAAGCTGCATCGACAGAATCGCGTCCGTCTGTACCTTGGTCAACTGCTGGGCCGAACTGCTGGCACGCGCCACGAAGCTCTCCGGCAGCAACTTCCGCACGGTCGCGGTCTCAGTGAGCTTCAGGTCCAATGCCATCAACCGCTCGCGCGCGGTCGGCACGTCCGGCGAAGTCTTGATCGTCTCGATGATGCGGTCGATGTCCGCGACCGCCAGGATCAGGCCCTCGAGTATGTGAGCCCGCTGCCTCGCCCGACGAAGCAGGAACATCGTCCGCCTGCGAATGACGTCCTTGCGGTGATCGAGGAAGTACGCGAGCATGTCCCGCAGCGTAAGCGTGCGGTGGGCGCGGTTAACCAGCGCGATGTTAATGATGCTGAACGTCGATTGCAGCGGCGTGTACTTGTAAAGCTGGTTGATGACGACTTCCGGCTCGGCGCTCTTCTTGAGATCAACGACAATCCGCATGCCTGTGCGGTCGGAGTGATCCTGAACGTCGGCAATCTCGGGGATCTTCCCGGCCTTAACGACGTCGGCGATACGCTCGATAATCGTCGTTTTGAGAACCTGGTATGGAATCTCCGTGACAATGATCTGCGTCTTTCCGCCGCGAAGCTGCTCGGTGTGCATCCGCGCCCGGACGCTCACCCGCCCGCGCCCCGTGTGGTAGCCCTCGGCAATGCCGTGGCGGCCGCAGATAAGCCCTCCGGTCGGGAAGTCCGGGCCCTTGATGAACTTCATCAGGTCGGTGACCGTCGCGTCGGGATTGTCGACGAGGTGAACCAGCGCGTCGCACACCTCGCGCAAATTGTGCGGGGGAATGCTCGTCGCGACACCCACCGCAATGCCCTGCGAACCGTTGACCAGGAGGTTCGGGAACTTGCTGGGCAACACGACGGGCTCGGTTCGCGTGTCGTCGTAGTTGGGCTGCATGTCGACCGTGTCGAGGTTCAGGTCGGAGAGCATCTCCATTGCCGGGGCCGTCATGCGGGCCTCGGTGTATCGCATGGCGGCCGGGGGGTCGCCATCGATCGAGCCGAAGTTTCCCTGCGGGTCCACCAGCGTATATCGAAGGTTCCACGACTGCCCCAGCCGAACCATCGTGGGGTACACGACTCCCTCGCCATGGGGGTGGTAGTTGCCCGACGTATCGCCGGCGATTTTGGCGGATTTTCGGTGCTTGCTGCGCGGACCGAGGTTCAGGTCGTTCATCGCCACCATCACCCGCCGCTGAGATGGCTTGAGCCCATCGCGAACGTCCGGCAGGGCACGATCGATGATCGTACTCATAGCGTACGTCAGATAGCTCTCACGCAACTCCTTCTCGATCGGGAGGTCCTGAATCCGCTCGTTGGCAAACAGCGTCTGAGCTGGCGCTTGGGCTGGCTCCTGGGCCGAACCGTTGTTCTCGCTGGCCTGGGCTTCGTTGTTTTCCGAACCGTTTTCCGCCACTTCGAAACTCCGTTCTTCTTGGCTTCTAGCCACTATCACTGGGCCGTCAAGGGCACCTCATACGTCCCTTTAAACACGCCCCTACCATAAGCACGTTATTATCGCAGAAGCCACCGGCAATGTGTAGCGCAAAGAAGCACTAAAACCCTACAAATATTGGCCTAAATCGCCGCCTGTGGCCTCGCAGGCAACTCTGCCCGAGATGGCCCGCAAGAGGGCAAATCACGGTCTCCAGTCGCGATCCAGCCAACGGTCTGAAAATACCAGGTCGATGACCCGTAAATCTGCTCCCAACGGTGGCGCCCATTAGGATGGGTTGACGCAAATGGCTCGCGAACTTGCGGTTACTGGTTTTCGTCAGCGACGATTGGCATATAATAGCTCCCTGACATCCCAGCCGGTGGCCAACGACCCGGCCTAGCAGTCCGTTTAGAAATGGGTCCGCCAGCGAGAGCAAGCAAGAATGTCGAGCATCAAGGAAGAAAACGCAGGCAATGCCTTAGCATTGTCGAGGCTTTTTGACGCAAACGCGTAGACATTCGGGCCGCTCGCAGCAAGGACAGCTTTCTAAACGGGCTGCTAGAAGCCAAACCGAGACACGCATGAGCGAAACAACCACCAGACTGGCTCCGTCACCCACGGGCGCGATGCATCTGGGCAATCTGCGAACGTTCCTGGTTAACTACCTGCTGGCCCACCAACGCGGCTGGAAGGTGCTCATGCGCGTCGAGGACATCGACGGGCCACGCGTCAAACCCGAAGCAGCCAAGACGATGCTGGCGGACCTGAAGTGGCTGGGACTGGACTGGTCCGAGCCGATCAAGTGGCAACTGCGGGACATGTCGGCCTATGAATCGGCCCTGGGGCACCTGGCGGAGCTTGGCGAGGCCTATCCGTGCGTATGCAGCCGCAAAGATATTCAGACTGCGGCCGGGGCACCACACGCCGACGACGGGGCGATGATCTATCCGGGCACATGCCGGGGCCTGTACGCCTCCACCGAGGAAGCCACCGCCCGAACAGGCAGGCCCGCAGCATGGCGTGTGAAGGTCCAGGCCGAAAAGATCGAGGTGGCTGACCGTTTCGCGGGACCCCGGGAGTTCGACCTTACCCGCACGTGCGGCGACTTCGTGATCTATCGAGGCCGGGGCCTGCCCGCGTACCAGTTGGCAGTGGTCGTCGACGACGCCGAAGCGGGCGTGGACGCCATTGTTCGCGGCGATGACC
>Ga0307990_1003630_pt1 | contig 11694 bp, 11 predicted proteins | sample EllFjometagen129_FD_203168 | JGI IMG/M metagenome (GOLD analysis project Ga0307990, IMG submission 203168) | Marine microbial communities from Ellis Fjord, Antarctic Ocean - #129 | ecosystem: Environmental > Aquatic > Marine > Unclassified | place: Southern Ocean | collected 2014-10-08
CGCCTTCGATATTCTGATGAATCAGAGCCGGTGACTCCTGAAACAATTTATGATTTAGCAAGCCTGACAAAAGTCGTATCCACGACAGCGCTCGTCATGCACTTAGTTCAAAACGGTCGCCTGGATCTGGATGCTTCGATGGGAAGTCTTTGCGCGGAGATTAACGACGCCGACCTGAAAAAAGCGACGCTCGCGGATCTATTGTCTCACAGCGCGGGATTCGATGCCTGGAAGCCATTGTACAAAGCCGTGCCGCGAAAATATTTGGGAACGCCAGAGGGCAGGGCGATCGTTTTTCGCGCCCTTTTCGACACCGACAGTGTTTATGAGCCTGGAACAAAAGCCATTTACTCCGACCTGGACATGATGCTTCTTGGCTACATTATTGAAAAGATCGAAGGAAAATCCCTCAATCAACTGGCGCGTGAGAAAATATTCGACGTCTTCGGAATGAATAGAACGGATTTTCTGCCTTTGCGATCCATGCCGGATGCGACGTGCGCCCCGACGCAAAACTGCTTGTGGCGAGGCAGGGAACTCGTAGGCGAAGTCGATGATGAAAACGCATACGCCGCCGGCGGTGTTTCAGGACAAGCCGGACTGTTTGGGAATGCTAACGATCTTTTGCTTTTTTGCTGTCAGATTTTGCAAGCTTTGAAAAATGACAAGGGAATGTGGGACCGAGCAATTTTGGAAAAGTTTTTTACAAAGCGATTTCCAAATTCGCAAACTTCCTTTTGCCTGGGCTTCGACGGCAAATCGCCGAATGCCTCGATACTTCCCAAGGCATTCGGTTCCGGCAGCATTGGACATTGGGGATTTACAGGAACCGGCATGTGGATCGATCCCGACAAGGAGATCGCCGCTGTTCTGTTGACAAACCGCATTCATCCAACGCGAAATAACGAAGGCATAAACAGGTGGCGAACAAGAATTTATGAAGCTTGTTTTTAAAATATAGAAATGACCATGAAATTGCTGAAACAAATATGCACATACACCTCATAGCCATATGCGGCGCCGGAATGGGCGCCCTAGCCGGATTGCTAAAAAAAGCCGGGCACCACGTCACGGGCAGCGATCAAAATGTTTACCCTCCCATGTCAACGTATCTGTCGAAACTCGGTATTCAGGTTTACGACGGATATTCCCCGGAAAATATTTCCGAAACGCCCGATCTTGTCGTCATAGGCAACGCTATCCGAAAGGAAAATCCTGAAAGCCAAGCCGTCATTTCAGCTGGGATTGATTTCTTAAGTTTTCCCGGCGCATTGAGAAGGTTCTTTTTGTGCGATAGGACGACAATTGCAGTGACCGGAACGCACGGCAAAACAACGACCACTGCGCTACTGGCCTGGATTTTGACATCAGCCGGTTATGATCCATCGTTTTTGGTCGGCGGCATATGTTTAAACTTCGATGGACCGGTGCGATTGGGCCGTGGAGATTATTTCGTCATAGAAGGCGATGAATATGATACGGCCTTTTTCGACAAGGTTCCGAAATTTCTTCGCTACCAACCTGATGTGGCTGTTTTGGCGAACGTGGAATTTGATCACGCCGATATATATCCGAACTTCGACGCAGTTTTTGACGCCTTCGCCGCCCTTGTCGCAAATATGCCGCCCAATGGTTTTTTGGCTGCCGGAGTCGATTGTCCAAGCGTGCGTCGTCTCGTTGAAAACGCGCAATGCATCGTTACAACCTACGCAACAGATCATCCCGCGGATATCAGCGCTAGGGATATTTCCTTTCGTGATGCCGCAATGCGGTTTTGCCTCACCTGTGAAAACCGAAATACTGCAGAGCTAAAATCGCCGCTTGTCGGCATGCACAACCTGAAAAACATTCTTGCCGCTTATGCCATTTGCAAAAATATTGGCGTTGCGCATGATGAATTTGCCAAGGGACTCGCTTCCTTCAAGGGGATAAAAAGACGCCAGGAAGTTCGCGGCGTCGTCAATGATATTGTAGTGATCGATGACTTTGCGCATCATCCGACGGCTGTCAGGGAGACTCTTAATGCTTTGAAAATGCAATGGGGCAGGCGAAGAATCGTGGCAATTTTTGAGCCGAGGACAAATACGAGCCGAAGAAAATATTTTCAGGATAAATATGCTAAATCCTTCCATTCAGCAGATATTGTTATTGTTGCGCCGGTTTATAATCAAAGCATGATCAGTTCTGAAGAAAGGTTTGACTCAGAAAAACTTGCGCTGGATTTACGGGACATCGGCAAAGACGCGGCAAGCGCCGCTGATCTCGATGAAACGTTAAAATTATCAATGGAAAAACTGCGGCCAGGAGATGTTGCTGTTCTTTTCAGCAACGGCGGCTTCGGTGGATTGCATGAAAAGTTGCTGGAGAAGCTAACAATAACCAATAGAAATTAATGAAACTAATCTCAGTGGCGGTCGCCGAGGTCACATTTAACGTGGATAATCAATGAAAAAACCATTAATCATTTTCATTTCTCTTGCCGCTCTAATTTTTGTTTTGGCCGTTTTAGGACGTAGTCCTGATTTTACGACTGACCAGTTGAAAGAACTTGTCGCGCAGAGCCGTGAAATTTCCAGATTCGCCAGTTCACCGGATCCCGATTTTGCGCTCCTGTCTGAAAATTACGAGAAAGGTACGCGAAGGATTGTAAGATGGGTCGATGAAAAAATGGACATTGAGATGGATGACAAAATCCGCGATTCGCTTCGCCTGGGTGTTGACGGAACAATTCCACGCATTAATTCTCTGATTGTTGATCTAACCATCAAGCGTGTGTTTTTGGAGTATATTCGCTACCAAATTAAAAAATCCGATAATTCAGGGAAAATCTCAATTGCTGTTACTGCATTGGAGCCATATTTCATCGAAGGGGAAAAATGGGCCGGAAAACCAGAAGAGTTGTCAGAGCCGATCCGGCAGATGTCCACAAATGTGCAATCCGGCGCAAGCGGTGACAAGTTCATGGCAAAAATCAGAACAAGTCTTATTTTGTGTCTTTTGGCGGAACTGGATGAAATTGAACGCTTGAAAGAATCGAACTACAATGAGGCGCTTTTCCACACCGCCGGAGCGATGCAATTTCTCCACATGATCTACCAGGACATTTCCGTTATCAATAGAGCCGATGCCGTTTTCATTTATGGAGAGTTTTCCCGCAAACCAACGTTAATGGATATTGAAGCCATGCGTGAAAAAATCAAAATGGGTTTCGCCAAAACAAGCCTGGATTTGGTTAATTTCATGGCGGGAACCTTAAAAGGCGCTGAGCCAGAAGATACCCAAGGGGTTTTGGCAGAGGCAAAGTAATTTTACATAATATTGATTATGGAATTATTATGCGTATCCCCTTTTGGGGTCAAATACGCCTTGCAACTGAATTTCTTCAATTATTTATAGGTTTAAATATCGAAATGTATGAGAGAAAATACATCAACTCCGGAAAGCTTCTCTCTTGCCTTTAGATCATCGAGTTCAATGAGAAACGCGCACTCGGCCACCACGCCGCCCATTTCCTGAACCAGTTTCACCACCGCTCCCACAGTTCCGCCTGTTGCGAGCAAATCGTCAACGATCAGAATTTTCTCACCAGGCGAAACGGCATCTTCATGAATTTCCACGGTGTCGGTTCCATATTCGAGATCATAGGTCATTTTCCTGCACTTGGCCGGCAACTTGCCTGGTTTTCGCACAACGATGAAACTTTTGCCCAGGGCATAAGCCAGGGCCGTCCCGAAAATGAAACCTCTGGCCTCAATTCCGAGGATTTTGTCGAAATCTTTGTCTTTATATCTTTCAACGAATAAATCGATGCTCTTTTTGAAGGCTTTGGGGTCTTTGCAAAGCGTTGTGATATCCTTGAACTGTATTCCTTCTTTTGGAAAATCCGGCACATTTCTAATGGAATCGATTAAATACTGCATTTCCCCTCCGTTATCGCGGCAATAATTCCGCGGGATTGACGCTTTCCAGGTTGTGCCTGATTTCAAAATGTAAATGCGGTTGTTTCGCTCGACCCGTATCGCCCACTTCAGCAACGGCGTCGCCTTGCTTAACCTTATCGCCCTTTTTGACCAGATTAACCCGATTGTGCGCGTATACGGTGACGTACATATTTGCGTGTTGAATGACCACCATATTGCCCCAGGCTTTAAGGCGATCATCTTTCGATGTTGCGGACTCACTCACCGTATTGACCAAAATGACTTCTCCATCAGCCGCCGCTGATATTTTCGTTCCGGTCAGCGAGGTGATGTCAATTCCTTCATTGATGTAGCCGTCCGGTCCTTTGCCGTAGTTCCTGATAATTGTTCCGGAACACGGCCAAATGAACGTGGAGCTTTTCAATTCATTTTTTTCAATCGGCACAGGAACCGGCGTGGTCGACGCCGGCTCCATAAGATCCCGTTTTTTGATACTGTGTCTTGCATTTTTCGTTTTGGCGGGAACTTTTTTTCGCGTGACTGCTTTGGGCGCCGGTCTTGGCGTTGTCGTGGAAGAAATTGACTTTCCGGATCTTGGAATCCTGATCTTCTGCCCTTCATGAATAACATCAGGGTTTGCAATGGAAGGATTCGACTCCAGGATGTCGTTGACCGTAACGCCATTTTCTTTCGCAATGGAATAAAGAGTATCTCCTCTTTGCGCGCTAACGTAGTAGCCACATCCTGATAATAGCGCCGCGAGGAAAATTCCGATTACAGCATTTGCAAAAATTTTATTTTGATTTTGCTTCCAATATCCCATCATATTTTTTTGCGCCTTTATGCTGAAGCTTTCTCGCTTCTTCTCTTTTTAAGAATATAAATGAAGTAGATCAGCGCGACAAGCCCGCCGATAACGAGAGTTCCAATGGTTATGGGTCCTTTGTATTGTTTTATCGTCGCTTCACCCGCCCCAACAAAATAACCCAGAAAAGCCAGAATCGCACTCCAGATGGCCGAACCGACAAAGGTGTACAACGCAAACTTCTTGATATCCATTTTTGAAAATCCTGCGGGCAGCGAAACCAATTGCCGCACGACCGTAATAAAACGACAAATGAGGGTCGCAACGGCGCCGTACTTTTCAAAAAAACTTTCAGCCTTTTTGATTTTTTCTTCGGTGACGAAAAAATATTTTCCGTATCGCTCAAAGAACGGGCGTCCCAACAATAAAGCGACATAATAATTTATCATGGCCCCGATGAGCGAACCGCACGCGCCGCACGCAATGACAAGTCCCAGGGACATTTTTCCTGCATGAGCCAGCGCGCCCGCCGGCGGGATAACCACTTCCGAAGGAAAAGGTATCGCCGAACTTTCCAAGGTCATTCCTATGATGATGCCGATGTAGCCCAGTTCCTGGATGAGGTCTTTTAAGTGTTCAAAGACAAGAAATAAAAAATCAATCAAAGTCGCTCTCCCATGCATGTTTCCCAATCAGTTTAACAAAGCGGCATCTCCCCAGATTGTCTTCAATGATTTCGCCGCGTTTTTTTCTATACACCAACAAGTCCTGCACATGAGCCTCTCCCACAGGTATGACAAGTCGACCGCCCTCGCGCAGTTGGTTGATAAGTTTTTTTTGAAGATTTGGCGCTGCCGCTGTTACAATGATGGCATCAAAAGGTGACTCTTCCGGCCAGCCATAGGTGCCGTCGGCAATTCTGACCAGAACATTGTGGTAACCGAGTTTTTGCAGCAATTTCTCAGCTTGGCGCCCAAGTCGCGGTTTTCTTTCAATACTGAATACTCTATCAACCAAAGTGGAAAGGATCGCAGCCTGGTATCCGGAGCCCGTGCCTATTTCCAGAACCTTTTCTGTACCTTTGAGCATCAATGCCTGCGTCATGCAAGCCACGATATATGGTTGGCTAATTGTCTGTCTCTCCCCAATGGGAAGCGGATTGTCCTGGTAGGCTTTTCCAGCCATGTTCTCATCAACGAAAAGGTGCCGTGGTGTTTCCTGCATTGCCAAAAGAACGCGCTCGTCGCTAATGTCGCGTCGGCGAAGCTGTATCTCGATCATATTTTCACGGGGCTTTCGAAACTCGTCGGAATTATTCATCGCCTAATCCCGGATGCCTGAAGTTTTGTCAGCAAGGCATGCTCGGTTTGGTCAACGCCTAGCGGTGTGACCGAAATGTATCCGTTCGCCACCGTTTCAATATCCGAGTTGGGATATTTTTGCGTTCCCGTTTGTTCGCCGCCGATCCAGTAATAATCTTCACCGCGCGGGTTCGTGTTTTTAACAAGCTCGTCTCGATAGACTCGCTGCCCCAATCGTGAAAAGCGATACTCCCCTACCCTATCCGGCGACGACGCCTCGGGGATATTTACATTCAACAGCGTTCTTGGCGGAAGCGGATTCTCTCGTAAAAATTCCACTAAGCAAGCTGCAAAATCAGCGGCTTGCACAAAATTGTGATGGCGCCTGGCGGCGCTGGATATTGCAAATGATTGAATGCCGTGCATGGCGGCTTCCCTGGCGCCTGCGACTGTTCCGGAATAGTTGACGTCATCGCCGACATTTGCTCCCCGGTTTATTCCGGAAATGACGATTGCCGGTTGATTATCTTTCATGATTTCAGCCAAGGCGATGAAAACGGAGTCTGCAGGCGTGCCATCAACAGCGTAGGCATTTTCGCCGATCCGCTTATATCTCAACGGATTTCTCAATGTCAGCATGTGGGATACAGCGCTTCTTTCCCGATCAGGCGCAACAATTGTCACGGAGGCAATCTCGGCAAACCGGCACTGAAGCGCCAAAAGACCTTCTGCGTGAATCCCGTCATCATTCGTTAGAAGAATCCGCAAACATCGACCTCTGTTGTACGTTGTTGCCATGAAGCGAGCAAAACGATCGCCTTAATGAACAAGGCCGGAATTTAGCGGCCTCAAGCGGAGTCGTCAATGGGAATCCATGCGATTATAAGTGTATTCGTCCACTTTGAAATCTTAGTGGTTGAGTATCCTTTAACTTTTGCTTATAAGATTAACTCGTTTCGGATGCGAAATCACTTTCAAAGGCAGAAACCATGAAATACATCGAAACAAAGATTCGCAAACTTGGATTTATTGGGCTTGTTACTGCTTCACTTTTTATTTTTTCCTGTCAATCGAATCAGAAGACGCTCCCACCTCCCGGGGATGGGCAGCCGCCAAAACAGGCGGCTGAAGCTATTCAGGAAATGAATAACGCGCAACCGGCGCCGGACGGCGTCGCGACGCCTCCGCCGATTGTGACCGAGGAAATGCAGAAAGCGAGTATTGGGGAGCCCATTCCAAAAGAACAGTGCGAACAAATCTGCAGCAATAAAAAGATGATCCGATTGGCCATCAAATGTAAAGTCACAAAAAAGAAGACTTTTGGTGCAGTGACCAAGGAATGCATACAAGAGTGTAAAAAACAACGAATTGGAAAGAAAACACTGGAGTGTTTTGACAATTTCACAAAATGTGATGTGTTATTCAAATGCACAAGCGCACCATCAGTTGAGGATTCCGGCGTATTTCCTGTTCCCCAAGAGCAGCAAAACCCAGGGACAACCAACAATTTTGCGGAAGCACCTCCGTTGCCCTCAGAGCAATCAGGAGCGCCGCCGAAACCCGTGGACACTGCCCCGAATCCCCTTGGTTCGGATGTTGGGCCTCCTCCAAATCCAGACGAGACCGGGCCGGAGGCAGATTTAAAAACCGAGTGATTTGTTTTCTCTGACTATGATTTGCTTCTGATGCTGCCAAATAATCCGCGGCGAATGAGAATCCAGGCTCCGGCCAACATGTCCGAAATGGAAATGGTGCCTTTGCGCAGGTGGCGCCACACTATCCTGGGACGAGCGTAAAAGCGCAGCATGGCTTGGTCCTGGAGGCGGCGCAGTTTTTTGGATGAGAGTGTACTGGACGAATGACCTTCGATATCTCCACTGTACCAGCTTGAAAACTGTTCATAACGGGAACGGGGATCTCCTTCGTCGCCATAAACCTGCCGGTAAAATTCTGTTCCGGGAAAAGGAATCGCCATGTTGAACTTTGCAATATCAACATCCAGGTCAATGGCGAAGCGAATCGTCTTTTTTATTGTTTCGGTTGTTTCCCCGGGCAACCCGATGACAAAAAACCCAACGGTTGTCACGCCCGCCGCCTTAGCCGCCCGCATAGCAACATAACATTGTTCAATGCTCTGTTTTTTATTGAGCGTAGCAAGGATGTCCGGATCGCCGACTTCAAAGCCCAACATGACGGTATGCAACCCGACAGTGGTAAGGGCTTTGAACATCTTTTCATCGACCCGATCAACACGAGTTTCCGTCGAAAATTTTATTGGTAGTTTTCTGCGCGCCAATTCTTCAGCAAATTCGAGCCCATATTTCACCGACGATGGGAAAAAAGCGTCGATAAAACCAAACTCGTTGACGCCGAAGCGGCTATGCATATAGGCGATTTCGTCAACAACACTAGCGGGCGGACGAATCATGAATTTTTTGTGTACCTTGTCCTGCGCGCAATAAATGCAACGATAGGGACAGCCGCGAGCGGCTTGCACTGGAAGAACAATGTTGCCCATCGCCAGCAAAGGAGCGCCACGGTAGTTATTCAAATCCAGAAGGTCCCATGCCGGATAAGGCAATTTGTCCAGATCATCAATCTGGGGCCTGTCCGGGTTGCGTACTGTCGTTTCCTGATCTCGCCAGGAAAGACCTTGGACAGTTGAAAAATCCCCATCATTTGCAACGCAATCGAGAAGATCGGCGAATGCCAACTCACCCTCCCCCCGAATGACGAAATCAGCCCACCGCAATCGAATAAGGTCCTCGTCATAAATCGTCGCATGCGTGTTTCCCAAGACGATTTTCGCCGTTGATCCCTTTTTACGAATGCTATTTATCAACTCTTGCGTGGTGGGCATCGCGGGACTGAGAACCGAGAAGCCAAGGATATCGGGATTTCCGACAAGAACTTTTTCCGTAAATTTTTCGGTGGAATCCTTTGATGCAAATTGATCGAAAATAGCGACTGTGTGGCCCTGCTCCCGGATAACCGCAGCTAATTTTGCAATGGATGTCGGCGGGATGGGCGAATGAAAACGCGCATACTCACCGCAAATCATCTTCAAATCGCTGGCAGGATTGACGAGATGTACTCGCAAAGTATTTTTCATAGTATTGAATCCATTTGGCTTATTCGTCGGCGCCACGGAACGCCGTCGAGCATGTCATTCTCATCGATGAAAAAGGCGCCGCTGACCTCGTCGTTCGGAGGTTTTTGCTCGCCCTTGTAAATAGCCGTGATTTCGGCAATTTCCGATTCGCCCATATTCATACACTCAATAACAATTGTTTCAAAACCTAGTGCCGCAAACTGATCTATCAGCCCGAAGGCCACTATGGGATTAGTCGAGTAAAGAACATTGCCTCTTAGGGCAAGATTTTCCGGTTGACCATGTACGGTGAATACTTCATCGCATCTCGCGCAACTGCCAAGACGCATTTCCACAAGGCAACGCGGTGTGGATGACAGAGGGAGTTGACCATGCACGACAGTTTCAAGCGGCAGACGCCCGACGATTTTGCCCATGAAATGGATGCGGGGAGGCGACAATTGAAGTCTGCTGATTCCAGCTTTTTGTATGAGCATCTCCAAGGTGTGCTCATTGTAAACGGGGCCGACGTATGTCACTTCCGCAATCCCCTTCAACCTTCGAGCAAAGCCTATATCCGCAACATGAACACCACTAAAGACGCCAATGGACGACTCGGTTTTTTCGACCAGAAAATCCAGTTCACTTTCTCTGACATAAAATGGAGTCAGCAAATTCACGGGAATGGGGCAGTCGGCGGCGTACTTGGCGAATCCGTCAAAGAGCCGCATAAATCTTTTTACGCAGAAACGCTCACCCAAGTAAACAGCGTCGGCGTGTCCCGCTGATAACAGCGGCTTATCGGTTTGAATTCACGATCAATTAGAAATTTCAGGGAGCCGTAAGACACGTAGTCTTCGAACAGTCGCAAAATGTATTTCAACCCTTTCTCCTGGTTGATGCTGTTATGCGCAATATGAATCCCTCGGTACATCCCAGACCAAGTCAGCGGGGCTTTGTGGAAATGTTTTTGATCTGAAACCTCCGGAAGAGACTCACCTCGATCAAGCGCGTCAATGCCATTTTTGAAAATGGAAACGAGCGTCGATATGGCCGCCGGACTTTTTTGACGCCCCTCAATTTTCAGCGCGTCAATTCCGGCCCTATGCATAAGAGGCAAATCTTCGTAGGCGTTTAGCGGGACGCTTCTAAATGGCGTCGGGCCAGCGTTTTCCATACCCTCAATTCGATATGATTCCATGCAGGGAGCCAGGCACATAAATCCATTCATATAACTCGAGAGGCGGCACAAGCCATGATGATTGAAGCAGTTGCTGCCGTAAACGAAAACCTCAACTTCCACCTGCCCCTTTTCTTTTATGGCCATGATGTCACGCAGTGGGAGAACGCGATCCACGATGATTCGACTAACGCCCAGATCGCGCCAGAATGCCGCAGATTCGTGATTTGTCGATCTGCCCAAAATGCTCAGATGCAACTCCGCTTCGCCCTTAATCGGAGCAAGCGCCGCCGCAAGTCCGCAATCAGCGACAATGAATGCATCTATTCCGGCATTAATCAGATCTTTGGCGACTTCTAAAGTTTGCGCGAGTTTATCGTCTGAATAATAGGCGTTGAGCGTAACATAAGCTCTTTTTCCCCGGCGATGAATTTCCTCCACCGCCCTTAGACCTGTGTTGAAATCGAACTCAACGACGGAAGTCAACAGCGACAAACGTCCCTGATTTTTTTGCGGCGGTCGAACACCAAAATAAATAGCATCAGCCCCGGCATCAAGAACACGCCGGACTTGCCGCAAACTTGCTCCTGTTGGCGCCAGCAACTCCATGGCGCGGATACTAGCAGATCGATTATTGACCTTCAATAAAGGTCGTCCTGTTTTGTGTGCGCCCATTAAAAAAGATTAGTACGGATTCGCGGCAACCGGAGGATAAGAAGTATCGCCATTATTTTGCGGCGGCATTGGGATAGGCGGCAAATCCGGCATGGCCTGGCCAGGCAGAGGGAGAGCGGGTTGCGGCGGCGGTTGGCTGATTCCCAAATGTGACGGAAAATTATTGCCGGGCGGTTCCCCGTCGACAATTTGATCCGGTAAAACGCGATAGATGTGGATCACACCGACTTTTTTGACAGGTTCAAAATACTGGGGTGAAAATCTTTTTTCCCATAAATTTTCTTCCCCAAGGTATTCTTCCCAGCGAATGACCAGCAGTTGATCGGTGCTGTCATACAAAAAATAGGAAATCCCGCGATTCAGCAACCATTTCCCAAGGTTATTTTGGTAGTAAATGGAATCTTTGGTCGCCACTCCAAAATCCGGCGCCGTGCCGTAGGTGTGAAAACGATCATATGACTCAAGGGCGTTATCGACGAGACCGAATGCGATATTGTTAGTTCCAAATATCGCTTTTTCATCAATGTGTTTTCGGAAATACGCGGTGGCTTCCTCCAACTGCCCGCGTTGCAACTGTGGGCGCAGTCCTTCCGTTTCGTAATCGTAGAATTTTGCATCACGCGCGAAGACTCTGGCCGAAGTCACGGCAAAAGACACCAACACAAAGGTGATGGTCAACGCTGTCAACAACCTGGCTATGGGCTTCCATTTAGCTATGGAAT
>Ga0307990_1003631_pt1 | contig 11692 bp, 11 predicted proteins | sample EllFjometagen129_FD_203168 | JGI IMG/M metagenome (GOLD analysis project Ga0307990, IMG submission 203168) | Marine microbial communities from Ellis Fjord, Antarctic Ocean - #129 | ecosystem: Environmental > Aquatic > Marine > Unclassified | place: Southern Ocean | collected 2014-10-08
CATCGTAGTTATGGGAACAGACGCTTGTCCCGCTACCTCCTCTAGATTGCACGCATAACGACATCGGGCAAATACACTTCCCGCAAACAAATCGACGTTATAGCCTATCTTCACAGCAAAAGCAACGTATACAAAGGTCTAAGAGACGATCACCATATTGCAGCCCGATCTTTCTTCTGTCGAACGCGAAGTCCCATTGTGGCGGGACAATACATAAGCTCAGTTTCGCTGACGCACTTGTCCGACCAGCTGCCTCTTGACAAGAATCTCTTTTCTTGCTATAGTGGTTTTATCATTCGCTACAAGGAGTTGCGTTTTTGGCTACAGGAGACGCAAAAATCTTAGCAAAGGGGCTCAACCTCATCGAAATACTGGCTCAAAGCGCCGAAGGAATGACTGCGATCGAGCTGGCGGATAGTGTTGGTGTTCACAAGACAACTGCTTATCGCTATCTCAATACCCTTCTTCAAGGCGGATATGTTGACACTGATGGTGATGCTCGCTACCACCTAGGAAACAAAATTCTGGAGCTCGGAAGCCAATTACTAGGTCGCATGCCATTGCGGGAGACCGCCCACCCATTTCTCATCAAACTGAGCGCTGAAACGCAGAAAACGGTGCATCTGTGTGTATTAGACGAGCATGATGTTGTCTATATCGACAAGGTCGAGAGCCAACGGAGCTTGCCCATGATGTCGCGAATTGGGAGCCGAGCACCGGCCTACTGCACCGGCGTAGGTAAAGCACTTCTGAGCAGTTTGCCCACAGACCAGGTTGTCTCCCTGCTGCAAGGAATTACCTTGGAAAAGCGAACTGCGACGACGATCACGGATCCGATCAAGTTGCTAGAAGAGATTAAGCTGGGCGCTGATCGCGGCTACGCGATTGACAACGGCGAGCATGAGGAAGGGATAAAGTGTTTTGCCGTCCCGATTAGAGGATTTGGTGGTGAGACCGTCGGAGCAATCAGCATTACCGGGCTTAAGCGGGATTTTGAGGGCTCAGCGGAGTCTGAGATGTTAGTTGCGGAGATCAAGAAAATTGCACTTGAGATCTCGCGGGCATTGGGGCATGTACAAAGATGAGTGATGGCGGCGCAATCAGTACATTGCATTTTATTACGTTCATGGAGAGGAGTCTGCTAACATGAGCAATAACGGCGTTGAAGAGAGGTTGAAGGAGTTAGGGTTTGAGCTTCCGGCAGTTGCCAAGCCGGTAGCAGAATACGTACCGGCGAAACTAGTTGGGAACTTGGTCTATGTTTCCGGCCAAGGTCCGATACAAGATGGTGAAGCAGCATATGTTGGCCGTGTTGGGAGAGAAGTTACACCAGATGAAGCGTACAAAGCCGCGGAGATCTGTGCGTTAAATTGCCTGGCAGCGATCAAGTCGGTAGTGGGCTCGCTGGGTAAGGTGGAGGAGATACTACAGGTCCGAGGCTTTGTCAACTCGGCTAACGACTTCCATGACCAGCCGAAGGTGCTGAACGGTGCTTCGGAACTGTTGGTGAAGATTTTTGGGGAGAGAGGGCGGCACGCCCGTGCAGCTTTAGGTACATCGAATTTACCAGGTAACATCCCCGTAGAAATTGAAATGCTTATTAAACAGCGAGATTAGTAGAATGCAAATCCTTTTATTAAGTCAAGCATACGTTAGTAAGAATCATCATGCGTTTCACCTAATGTCAAGGCCGTGAGGGATGATAATCTGTTGTAGAATGGCGTATCTTTCTATACCTTACAGGGAGGTGGTTTCTTTAAGGGAAAGCAACTTTAGTAGACTGGGAGTTAACACTTAACCAAGACAGTAAGGAGGCACACATGAAGAAGTTATCAATTGTGTTGTTTGTCAGTTTGTTTGTATCGATATTCCTGGTTTCTGTAGCTGCTGAGACGACGATAACCTATGCTCAGCGTAACGCGCTTACTGACCTGGATCCTGCCTATGGCGCTTATCTGCTCTATCCCTCAGGTTATGAAGCCGCATACTGTATCTTCGAAGGTCTCGTAACGTTTGATGAGGATCTTAACTTCGTTCCCGCCCTCGCTACAGACTGGGAGGTCCAGGAGGATGGCATAACATGGATTTTCCATCTTCGTGAAGCAGTAGAGTTCCACGATGGGACGCCCTTCGACGCTAACGCAGCACTGATCAACTTCGAACGTGGAATGGATCCAAAACGAACAACTACAAACCGCCCACTCTGGGATATCTGGCAGTCTGCAAAGGCTATCAGTGAGTACACGTTCGAGGCAGTTACCAAAGAACCGTCAGCATTGGTCCTTAATGCACTGGCGCACGGCGCAGGCCACATGGTCAGTCCCAAAGCAATACATGATTATGCTGATCATCCAGAACACAACCCTGTAGGAACCGGTCCGTACATGCTGGAGGACTTCAAGGTTGGAGAAGAACTAACCCTGGTAGCAAATTCCAACTATTGGGGAGGGCGTCCCGAGGTGGACAGATTGGTTTTTATGTATGTCCCGGACATCTCTACCCGCATTAACGCCCTGCTTGTTGGAGAGGTTGACGTTATCGACAATGTTCCACCTCATGAGGCATTTCGACTCAACTCCAACCCAGACATTCAGATCATCTCCAAAGCAGGTCTACGTCCGTATACCCTGAACTTCCTTCTTGAACGAGAGGTTTTCCAAGACCAGCTAGTGCGACAGGCTTTGAATTATGCTGTAGACAAAGAAGGCATCGCATCAGGGTTATTCTTAGGATACGCGAAACCAGCTGACTCACCATTGGCTTTCAGTACTAGCGGGCATACAACAACGGGCTACTATGACTATGACGTGTCAGAAGCACAAGCGTTGTTGGCCAAAGCGGGATGGAGCGACACAGACCAAGATGGAGTTCTCGACAAGAACGGAGTGAAATTCGAATTCACGATCATCACGCCAGAAGGACAATGGCTTCTTGATCTCCAGGTTATAGAGGCCATTGTAGCTCAGTGGCAAGCGATAGGCGTTCAGGCAAATATAATGAAGGTAGAACGCTCAAGTTTCTGGGGATTCCTGACTGTTTCGCCAGCTGAGGCGGAATGGGACATGGCGTTTTTCGCGTTCAATCCATCAAACGCGGCAGGGCACTATCACCTTGACTCCTGTTATTCAAGTAACCCAGACCTTGAAAGCGGACCGCAAGCTTGGAACCTATCATGGTTCAGCAATGCTGAATTCGACACGCTGCTGGGAAAAGCCGGACAGACTGCCAATGCAACAGCGCGAAACGCTCTTCTTGCTTCGGCACAGGAAATTCTGTGGGAGGAGTGTCCATCAGTGTGGTTAGTCGTTCCAGAAATCATCGCTGCGACACGGATTGGAGTTAATGTGGAGCTCTGGCCAGTTTCATTCACTATCCTGAAAGATGCATCTATCACTCAATAGGTGAACCTAGAGATGCGCTCTCGCTCTTCCTAGGCGCGGGCGCATCTTCTTCAACAGCAGGACAGTGGCCCAGCCAGCAGAGACCAGAGCAAGGATGGGAGTTCAGAGTGATCTCATATCTAACTAGACGATCGGCGTATCTTGTTCTTAGTGTCTTTGTAGTCTTAACGATTGTGTTCTTTGTTTTCCGTTTAGCTCCAGGTGATCCCGCACAATTGATCGCTGGACAACAAACCAAAGAAGATGTGGAAAGGGTTCGAGAGTACCTTGGTCTGAATGATCCGGTTCTTGTTCAGTATGCGAACTACATGAGAAATTTGCTTCAGGGAAAACTCGGGCGGTCCGCCATTCTGCAAAAGGATGTTGGGAAAACGATTGCTCAGAAAATACCTGCGACGTTGTTGTTAGTTGGAGTTAGTATGGTCTTGACCGTCTTAGTGGGAGTGCCACTCGGTGTGATTTCATCTACACATGTACAGTCTATGTTAGATTATGTTGTGATTTGCGGCGTTGTCGCTCTGCTCGCTATTCCCAACTTCTGGCTCGGCCTCCTTCTGATGAATCTACTCTCTGTCCAGTGGGGCCTATTGCCAACGTTTGGCTTTCGTGGCTTGGCATACGTCATTATGCCTTGTCTCGCAGTATCTGCTCGGTTAATCGCAATTGCAACACGCATGACGCGTTCATCAATGCTTGAAGTACTTGGCGAAGAATACGTGACAGTTGCTCGATCAAAGGGGTTAAGCGAAAGTCGTGTGATTTACAAACATGCACTGCGAAGTGCGCTTATACCCGTTACAACCGAACTTGGCCTGCAATTTGGTTATTTGTTTGGAGGGTCGATCGTAATCGAAGTCCTGTTCGGATGGCCCGGGTTAGGTCGTCTATTAATGAATGCAATCAATATGAGGGATTACAGCTTGGTGCAGGGGATAACCGTTGTTTATGCTGCAGTGTTTTTAGCCATTAACCTTATCATAGATGTGCTCTATGTCTATATGGACCCAAGGATCCGTTACACGTAGCAGAAGATGACGATTTCCTGCCGAGATGCTAAGTGTTGGACATACAGGAAGATGAGTACACCGTCAAAGCTGAGGATAGATGCTCTCAGAAGATGGTGGCAGGTATGCTGTGAGTTTGTTTTTTAGGGGAGGGATGCATCGTACGCTATGTTAAGATATATTACCAACAACCATTTTCTTATTGCCGGAAGCCTTGTCTTATGTCTTTTTATCTTTATAGCCACACTAGCACCCTATATTGCCCCGTATCCCTTAAATCAGCAAGACCTACGACATGTTCTTCAAGCCCCATCCATCCAACACTGGTTTGGAACCGATTGGCTCGGTAGAGATGTTCTAAGCCGCGTTCTCATCGGATCTCGATACACTCTCCTTGTGGTGTTTTCTGCCATCTCCGTTACAACACTTATTGGAATTCCAATAGGTATTGTCTCAGGCTATACACGTGGATGGATTGACAGCTGCATCATGCGAATTGCAGATATCCTCCTAACTCTTCCAGGGATGGTATTGGCAATTGTAGTTGTAAGTGTTCTCGGAATGGGACTATATGGATTGGTCATAGCCATTGTTGCGTCCTTCATACCTAGGCTCATCCGTCTAACCCGAGGCGTTGTTCTTTCGACGCGAGAACGTGAATTTGTGACGGCAGTTGAGGCCTTGGGAGCAAACAAGCTACGAATCATGTTTGTGCACATCCTGCCAAACAGCATTGCTCCCTTACTTGTTGAACTTAGCCTTATGGCAGGACAGGCAGTCCTGATGGCTGCGGCTCTTGGCTTTTTGGGCTTGGGGGTTAAGCCTCCTGCACCAGAATGGGGCGTCATGCTAAGTCAAGGAAAAGATTACTTGGCCATTGCGCCACACACAATGTTTGCGCCTGGTTTAGCGATTTCGCTTCTCGTTCTGGGGTTCAATCTATTGGGGGATGGTCTGCGAGATGCGCTTGACCCACGTTTCCGCCGTTGATGAATCTGCATGTAACCTATGCGAAGAGAAGGTAACGTTACTGCTGTAAGTACATGTGAACTACAGAGAAGGAGGAGATATACCATGTTTGTTATTGATAGTCATGCGCACATCTATCCCCCAATTGGGGGGCGTTCAGGCTACGAAAGCGTAGAGCAACATCTGGCTATAGTACAAAGAGCGATGCACGAGCATCTCGTCCAGCCAGCCCGAAATGCAAAGACACATGAAATAGTGCCACACAAGCAACTCTGGGATCCAAAGGATGCAACAGAAAAAGGGAGGAAGAACGTTGGCGTCCATGTTGGCGAATACGGGCGTTTGATGTGGACTCAAAACGGGATGGAATGTTACATTCAATACTTTCCCCCTACAGAGAAAGATCTGTCGTGTCCCGCTGACCTTCTAGTTGCATTAATGGACTACGCAAATATCGATATGGCTGTACTGCAATGTGGAAGCCTGTATGGCAATTTGAACGACTACTACGCCATGATCGTCGATGAACATCCAGAGCTATCTAATAGACTACTTCCACTAGCGCGTATTAACGAGTCAAAGGCATACACTGATGCACAAATTCGGCGCCTGCGGCACACCATTGAGAAGCTGAAGCTGCGTGGGTTGTGGTTTGCTGCGGAAGAATCACACTTCAGTCCTCGCTATGATGAGTTCTGGAACGAGTTTGAGGGTCTTGGAATTCCTGTTTTCTTGGCCTTCTTTCCAGATCATAACACGTGGATGACTAGCGTTTCAGTACTGAATCACTGGATCGAGAGATTCCCTCACATAAAGTGCGTCCTACCTCAGGCGTTCCCTCTTTCATCGACCGGGCCTGAAGGAACATTCAACGAAATACCTGCTTGGCTACGGTCTTTGATTGTAGAGAACGAGATCTACATAGAACTCGTCTACCCGATCTCACGAGGGGCAATCGAAGACTATCCATTTCCTGGCAGCGCTCAGGCTGTTAAGACCCTCTATGACTCACTGGGTCCCGAGCGCCTGGTTTGGGGATCAGATGTTCCAATGGTCAATCGATACTGCACCTACACGCAGTCACTGACTTGTGTCACCAAACACTGTTCGTTCATTGGACCAGATGACATGACACAGATTGTTGGCGGGAACCTCAGGCGAATTTTCTCGCTCCAGTAGAGAAGAAGACATGCAAAGACGCACTCTATGCCCAACACAAGGACGGTGACAGGTTATGCACATTTTCGATGAACTTGGCGTTAGACGTATCATCAATGCCTACGGAACTGTTACAACCATAAGTGGTTCCAAGATGCTCCCTGAGGTACTCGAAGTCATAGGCCAGGCAATGGAAGCATATGTGGACATTGGCGAGCTCATGCAGAAGGCATGTGGCAGAATCGCGAAATACTTAGGAGTTGACGCTGCTCTCATTACTTCTGGAGCTGCGGCCGCAATGGCTGTTGCGGTTGCCGGCTGCATGGCAGGCAATGACAAAGCAAGGATAGCGCAACTCCCGGATACAAACGGCATGAACAACGAAATCCTGATACTTAAGAGCCATCGCTTTCGCTACGATCAAGCAGTACAGCTGACGGGCGCTAAGTTCGTGGAAGTGGGTCTTGCTGACCGAACACTTAGTGAACAGGTCATTGCAGCCATCACTGATCAAACCGCCGCGCTACTCTATTTAGCAGAGGCTGAGTCTGTACGTGGATCTCTGCCCATCACGCAGATAGCGGCCCTTCTCAAACCAGCTGGCATCCCACTAATCGTAGATGCAGCTGCCGAGATGCCCCCTTTTGAGAACTTCACTCGCTTTCTTGAACAAGGTGCCGATTTGGTGTTGTTCAGTGGTGGAAAGGATATACGGGGTCCCCAGTCTTCTGGTATGATACTAGGGCGTCAGGATCTAATCGCAGATTGCGCAATGAACAACTATCCCAACCACAGTATTGGCAGGCCAATGAAGGTAGACAAGGAAACCATAGTTGCCCTAGTGAAGGCAATTGAGCTCTATTGCCAGCGAGATTTCGTCGCCCAAATGGCATCTTGGAATGTAATGACTAAACGTTTTGTAGAAGCTCTTGCGAGTGTGGAGGGAGTCACAGCTTGGCGCGGATTTCCAACCGAACCCGGGATTCAGCCAGCCACCATTCCAAGAGCCTACATCCAATTGGACAGAGGAAAGTGTGGTCTCTCAATTGACGAGCTCAGTAGGCAACTACAGGAAGGGAATCCAGGTATCGCTACGGGCGTTCTAGGAGACAAGTTGATCTTGAACCCACAAATGCTTGAGGAAGACGAGGTTGATGTTGTAATCTACCGACTAAAAGAGATCTTGTATGATGGTTCACCTTTGTAGCGCGTTGTTAATGGTTTTGCACGATACTCCAAAGCAACTAACACATCGAAATGGCAGAAATATCGAACATCTTTTTAAGTATTGACAAACAAAGGGCGCAAGGTGAAAATAACATGCTAATTTCAATTAGCGTTAAGGCCCATCTTTGTAGTGGATGTATTGTATGTATACGTGCATCCGCTCTAACAAAGGCAGGAAGAGTAGATCCTTCTGTGGCGTGTCTAAGTCTTGAGCCTAGTATACTTAAACATAATAGTACTCGAAGATATGTTCAGTATTCACCTGCGCCCTGCGCTCCAGTATCTGAACACAGTGCAATGTGCTGCAATCCACTGACGAAAATCTCGTCCATCGACGAGGCATCTTGGGAAGGCACGGGAATTATAGGGGGAGAATGACCACGGAGTATCGAGGTATTCATGATTTGGTGGGACGTATCGTTCGGATTGATCTCACAAGTGGTCGCATAACAGATGAATCTGTAGACAGCAGCTGGTATAGAGAATTCCTTGGCGGACATGGATTGAATCAGAAGATTCTGTTACACAATCCAAAGCCACTTAACTCTCCACTCGATCCAGAGACTCCCTTAATCATTGGGGCTGGTCTTCTCGTAGGAACGGGAGCTCCCGGAGCCACACGACTGAGTGTTGACGGCAAGAATCTCTTCTCGGGCGGCGTAGGATATGCAAACGTAGGGGGAGGCTTTGCATCACTCTTGAAAGCCTCAGGAATTGGACATCTGATCCTAACCGGAAAGGCTCCTGCACCTACTTTCTTGCAAGTAGAAAACGGCCATATTTCCCTTCAAGACGCCAAGGATCTTTGGGGGAAGACAGTTCCCGAAGCAACTGTCGCCATTCGCACCCTGTTCCGTGATGACGCAAGTGTCCTTTGCATCGGACCAGCAGCGGAGCACGGAGCCCGTGGCGCATGTGTAATTATAGACCGGGGTCGAGCTGCTGCAAAGTGTGGCCTAGGGACAATCATGGGATGCAAAAACCTAAAGGCTATCGCAGCCTATGGATCCCATCATACTTCCGTGTACGATCCTACCGCCTTCGGAGAAGTATGCAGGCGCCTATGGAAACAGCTTCGTCGCAGTGCATTCGTTAGAGAAATGGGCCTAAAGGGAACGATTGGGTCTGCAGCAAAAAAGAACCTTGTTGGCGGCGTTCCCTATAGACACTATCAGGATGGGTTCATGAATCCTAGACGTATTAACTTGATTGATTCGTGCTCATTTCAACGATACGAGCAGTTTCGTTTTGGGACACGAGGCTGTCCGATCACTTGCCGCGCTACCTACAAGATTCGAAAAGAAGACGGAACAACTCTTTCCGGTGAAGCAATGCAAGCAAATACAATTCAGGATTTTGGCTATAAACTTGACATAGTTGACCCTGCTGCCATTATTCAGGCTAATCTCTTGTGTAATGCATATGGATTGGACATGGATACCTGTGCCGAGTCTATTGCTTGGGCATTCGAATGTTACGAGGCTGGTCTGATCAACAATCGTGATACAGGCGGAATCTCCCTCCGATGGGGGAATTCTAGTGCTGTGCTGCAACTAATCACAGAGATTGCGTATCGCGTAGGATTTGGCGATACTCTCGCTGAAGGAAGCAAAATTGCCGCAGAGATTCTAGGCAGAGGATCGAGTGAATTGGCAGTTACTATGAAGGGGCAAGATCTCTATGAGACAATGCGCTCGCCGAAAGGCTACGGACTCGGAGCTGCCCTCTCCTCTCGCGGCGGCGGACACTGTTCTGGCTCGCCAATTAGCGAGTTCTCGCCAGGGAGATGGAGCCATTCGAAATCCTTGCAACTCTACGGTGTCAAGACAGCATTTGATCCAACATCGTACGACGGCAAGGGACAACTGGTTGCCTTTTATGAAGGTTTTCACACCGTTCTGAACAGCCTTGGAATTTGCTTTCACGCTACAATCTGGCAACATCCCGACCTCCTCAATTGGGATGATCTTTCAGAACTTGTGACTACCGCAACCGGCTGGAATACTGAAGTAGATGAACTCATGCAAATCGGCGAAAGAATCCATACTATCGAACGTCTAACTAACGTGAATCAAGCCGGAATCACCATGTCGGACGACTACCCACCTAGTCGTTTCTTCTGCAATCCAATCCGAACAGGGCCGTTCAAAGGTGAGAAACTTGACAAAGCTGCCTACAAAGATATGCTCAGGGAGAACTACTCTCAACACGGATGGTCGGACATTGGTATTCCAAAACAGGAAACGTTGAAAGCCCTCGGCATCCAAGGGCTAGGAAGAGAGGAGTCTGAAGCTAGCCCGATAGGTGTTAATGACTGATCAGGGAGTGTGTGAGGATATATGTATATAGCCGCATTGCTGTTGTTGTTTGGAGAAGAAATGAAGGCCATATCGTAAATCCAGATCATTCTTAAACACACGAGACTTTCTCTAGGAACGGATTGTTATGTATTAATGTTTGTTTAGAATAATGGGGATGACGATACGTATTATTATGTTAATGACCGAGATCTTAGTAGTACTGTTTATTAGTAAGGGAATTGGTGCAATTCTTATCAACGAATCTAAGTCTCTTATCCGCATCACCGCAGTCCTACTGGAAGGAGCTTGCGTATGACACACTTGGTCACGGGCGAAGCCGAGTTCACTCAAAGGATGTCTTCGAGGATCGAAGCTATGGGACTTCCAGTATTTCACTCGCTTCAAGAGTCGGTTCCCCCCGGAACTGGACTGTGCCGAGCGGCACGGCAGCGTTCTTAAGAAAGGAAAGGAGCAATACTCCCATGAGGAAATTGTTGGTCTTGATCAAGCAAGTACCTGCCACCGAAAACGTCAAAATGGATGAAACTACCGGGACTATGATTCGAACTGCGATGGAGGCAGTCATCAACCCGTTGGATCTCTATGCGGTCGAGGAAGCAGTACGGATCAAGGAACAGAGCGAAGAGGATGTGCAAATCAGCGTCTTGTCTATGGGGCCGCCGATGGCAGCGGATGCAGTTAAAGAGGCCATTGCCATGGGGTGCGATGAGGGCTTCCTTATCTCTGGTAAGGAGTTCGCTGGCTCGGACACCTGGGCCACGGCTTACACTCTTGCCAAAGGGATCACCGCCTTGGGAGAGTTCGACATCGTCTTATGCGGTGAGCGAGCAACCGATGGGGAAACAGGGCAGGTCGGGCCTATGGTGGGGACCTTCCTGGATTTTCCCATATTGGCCTATGTCAGTGGCATCGATCGCATCAGTGGTGAGGAAATCGTCGTCCGCCGGGCAATCGAGGGAGGACATGAAGTCGTTCAAGCCAGCATGCCCGTGCTCGCCAGCGTCGTCAAGGAGATCAACGAGCCCCGTTTACCGACATTGGCGGGAAAAATGCGGGCGAGGCAGGCAAACGTTCCCGTGCTTGGCGAGGAGGAGATCAAAGCCAAGGGAACGAAACTCGGTCTCGGGGGGTCACCGACCCGCGTTGTTAAGATATTCTATCCAACGATCACCCGGACAGGGGAGATAGTATCCACTGAGAGTGCCTCCGTTGAAGTGTGTGTCAAGCAGTTTATGAACTTCCTGAAATCAGTCGAGATTCTCTGAAAGGGGTGGGATACTTATGTACAAAGGTGTGTGGGTGTTGGGAGAGGAAAGAAATGGCGTGATTCATCCCGTCTCCTATGAGCTTCTGGCATGGGGACGAAACCTAGCGGACAAACTAGGCGTGGACTTGGCGTGCGTCATCTTGGGAGACCATCTGCGTAACGAAGTGCAAGAACTGATTTTCAGAGGAGCGAATAAGGTTTACTTCGTCAACCACGCTAAGCTTGGAATCTTCAGGGTAGATCCGTATGCCCGGATTGCTGCAGCCCTCATCGAAAAGTATCGACCAGAGATTGTGCTGGCCTCGGCCACCACGATGGGCAGAACGCTGATGCCAGTGTTGGCAG
>Ga0307990_1003632_pt1 | contig 11691 bp, 5 predicted proteins | sample EllFjometagen129_FD_203168 | JGI IMG/M metagenome (GOLD analysis project Ga0307990, IMG submission 203168) | Marine microbial communities from Ellis Fjord, Antarctic Ocean - #129 | ecosystem: Environmental > Aquatic > Marine > Unclassified | place: Southern Ocean | collected 2014-10-08
AACCAGGTCTCCATTTACACCAATGCGCCGGTTAAACCCACGCGTGTTTTTCATATCACCGACACGCATCTCTCACTAGACGATGAGCGAGGCATTAGATACCAGGCATTCAGTGCCAGAATGGCTGGCGCCTACAAAAAGAATAGCCACTTCCAAACAGGTAAAAAACAATCTGCCCAGGAAAGCTTTGAGCAAACACTGGCACTGGCAAAAAAACAGGGCGTCAGTTTTCTAGCACTGACGGGTGATATCTTTAGTTTTCCGTCAGAAGCCGCTGTTGAGTGGGCTTTGAAGAAACTGAACAACACAGGGATTCCCTTTGCCTACGTGGCCGGGAACCACGATTGGCACTATGAAGGCATGCAAGGAAGCTCGCAACAACTTCGCAAAACCTGGTCGGAGAAACGCCTTAAACCGATGTATCAGGGCAACAGTCCACTCTACGCAGCCTACGATATTAATGGCGTACGTTTTGTTTGTATCGATAATTCAACCTACGAAATCTTACCTGAACAACTCGCCTTCTTCCGAGAGCAAACCCAAAGCGATATGCCGTTCATACTACTCATGCACATTCCTCTCTATATGCCGGGTCGATCCATGGGGTTTGGATGTGGCCATCCGAACTGGGGTGAAAGATCGGACAGAAACTTCAAAATTGAAAGACGAGAAAAGTGGCGTAAAGGCGGTCATACCAAGGTAACAATGAAATTTCACGAGGCCGTATTTGACGCACCCAACCTGCTCACTGTATTGGCCGGTCACACGCATCATCACAGCATTGATACCAAGAATGGCATTCCACAAATTGTGTCCGCTCACAATGCCACTGGGTTCTATTTGGATTTGACTGTTGAGACGCTTAAGAGATCAAATGCGCTAAAATAAAAATCCATGCCCAAAGGACATGGTTTTCTTAAGGCAATAAAATGCTCACAGGCCCTGAGTCAATAAGCAGTGCATGTGAAGGATTAATGATGCACACACATCTTTCACCAAACACGTCATCCAGAATCAGTGTTAAAATCGGTTCTAGGAGCCTGTCGGAGAACCGGACTGGCTTCGAGCGGCCCTTTTTATCTCTGGACTGCGTCCGGCTGTATCGCCTATAAAACCAACATAGGCTGCTTCGCCGTCCTTGCCAGAGATTAAAATGGCTCGCTCTCGGGCCTTAACGCCGGGTTCTCCAACACACTCCTAGGCAATTTCGGACTTGGTGATGTCAACGACCTCAAGATGGCGGTCACCGCGAGGCACTGTGACTGTCAGCTTGTCCCCTATTAAATGGCCAAGAATCGCACGCCCAATCGGGGAGTGAATTGAAATACTTCCCGTACTAAAATCAGCATCATCCGGACCCAGCAACTGATAGGTGACCTTCTCCTCAGTATCCAAATCGACCAGAGACACCACAGTACCAAACACAGCCCGACTGCACTCAACCTTTGTGCAGTCGATAATATCTGCCCGGTTCAATTTCCCCTTTAATTCACTGATCCGTCCTACGATATGGCCTTGGCGCTGACGTCCATAAATATACGCACCGTTTTCCTTTAGATCGCCCTCTTCGCGTGCTTCGGCAACCACTTTCTGGACTTCAGGTAATTCCTCTTTCTGAAGGTGGGTTAATTCCGCCCTCAGTTTTTCATAACCAGTTTTTGACATCGGTTCGGGGTCAAGCATCGTGATATACCTCCACGGATCTAAGTCAATTTTAGTAAAAGTCAATAAAACGCGTTCTTGCTGATGTGCTTACCCACAAATAAATAGGTCCGGATGTACAAGGCGATTGAAGGGTCACCCCAATGGGTAACCCTTCAATCGCATTTTTATTTATTCTCTTCCTGAATGCCCATGCCCTTACGATCAGGATATGCGGGCCGTTGTGCTGGAACATAGGGGTGCTCTTTGATTTCATCCAGCATCTGTTGAATGCCTGCATCGAGTTGTGGATCACTGCCATCCAGCATAAGGGCTGGGTCGTCAATGACCTTGATGTCTGGATCCACGCCATGGCCTTCCATGGTGAGCGTCCCATCTGTTTCATAGAAAGTGATAAAGGGCACAGTGATGGAGCCGCCATCAATGAAGCTTGGATTCCTGGCAATACCGATCACACCGCCCCAGGTTCGCATACCAATGAGCTTACCCAGACCGGCTTTTCTAAACAGATACGGAAAGATATCACCGCCCGAACCGGATTCGCCATTGATGAGCATACACTTGGGACCCTGATGACTGAATGTGGGCACACGCCAATCGTTTTCGTACCGTTCAAAGATGTGCAGGTAGATGGGGCGATTGAGCAACTCAACAAAACGATCCGCAATGTTGCCGCCCCCATTCCAGCGTTCATCAATGATCATCGCCTCTTTATTCATCTGACCGTAAAACTGACGGAATAATTCACGCTGACCTCGACCACCCGTGTCAGGCACGTGAATGTACCCCACGCGTCCATCCGAGGCCTTGTCCACATACGCCCGGTTGTGCTCCACCCAATGACGGTAACGAAGCCCACTCTCAGACCCCATCAGTTTGACGACCACGTCGATAGCCTTGTCCAAATCGGGTTCAGCCCCAACCTTCAATGTCACGGTCTGGCCAGCCAGCCCTTCAAAGGCAGCCCACGGCGCCTTGTCCGTATCCACAGGCATACCATTGACAGAAAAGATATATTTAAATTGCTCACGTTCTTCCAGTGTCATGTCGTGTAGAATGGAACGGGCATCCGTATCCCACACACCGCCTTCATAGACCTGACTCACACAATAGTAGCCTTGATCCAATTTGAAATCGACACCCAAATACCCTGTGGATCGGCGTGGACCAGAGTCCAGGTCGCCCCCTCTGTAATAGGTATGCCCGGCATTGATTTCACTGATCATCTCTGAGATGACATACCCCAGATCACGACGTGACACACAGTCATCCAACATGGCGCTGTACTGTTTGCGCACGGCAGGCCAATCAACTTGATGCAGACCGGGATCATAGAAGTAATCCCGCATGAATCGCCAAGCATCCAAAAAGATCTGTCGCCATTCTTCGCGGGGTTGAATCACCACATTCATGGGGGCCGTCACCACGGCACTATCCAGCTTCTGGCCAGCCTTGGTCTCAATCAATCCGACACGACCACCGCTTCGAACCAATAGCTTTTTGCCATCGGCTGTCATCTGTACCACAGAGGCGTTTTTCAGGATGGTTTTCTCTTCCTTCTTTTCATCCTGGGGATCAAAGAGCTGCAGCTGAAAACCATCGTCACCTCGCCGCTGATACACAACCTGGCCCTTGTCGTTCACTTCCAAATAGCTGAACCGACCTCGGGCCACAGGTAACCTGAAGGCCCGCTGTTCCATATGGGTCAGATCAATCTTGATGGGCTTGACTTCGTCCTCTTTTTTCTTAGCCTCTGCGGCCTTCTTCTTTGAATCCTCTTTTGTTTCCTTCGATGTCACGTCATTAGGCTCTGAACACTCGTGGGAGGTATTTGGGTCACAACAGGGGGCCTCATTGACGTCTGCCTTGCCCTGTTCTTCCTCGCCTTCGTCCTCGCCTTCGTCCTCGTCTGACTCCTCTTCAATGGCTTCTTCTTCATCGCTCTTGGCCCTGAAGGGATTGACCACATCAGTCCGAAGCGGAATGGCGTGCAACAATCCGGTGTCCTTGTACACAAAGGTCAGGCCCATATCGGATGACGTGGGCTGCATAATGTCACGCTGACTCACGAAGTACAGAAAATCACCTTTCCGATCAAAGGTGGGTAGAGAATCATTGAACATACCGCGGGTCACGTGATAGGTCTTATCCTCTTTCACATGATACAGCATGATGACATCCATACTGTCCAGGCTCGACTTGGCATAGGTCAACCAGGCCGAATCCGATGACCACGAAAACGTCAAGGGGGCGCCGGACCCCCAACCACTGATGTTCACCTTGTCAAATTCTTTGAGCGTGCGATTTGCCACGTTGAACAGGTAGAATTTGGTTTCATGATCCACAAGCACCATCCACTTGGAATCAGGTGACCAGATGGGCTGATACCAATACCCAATACCCACCGACGTCACAGTTTCCGGCTTGGACTGGGCTCGGGTGGATTGAAGTACGAGCTCATTTTCTCCGGATTCATCTGAAAGATAGGTGATCCATTTACCATCTGGACTCCAGGAGGGTTCACGTTCTGCAACACCACTGGACCGTGTCATGTTCCTGGGTGTACCATGTTTGGCAGGCAAAGACCAGATATCACCTCGACTCTGAACCAACACACGTTTGGCATTGGGGGAGACGTACCAGGACGAGACGCTGTTGTTGACTGTCTTGTGAATCGGCCGAAGTGTGGGACGGGCGCCAGGGATGGAAATATTCACAGGTGTGGTCTGTTTTGTCCCCAGATTCAGCAGATAGAGCCGTGTATTATATTCAAAAACAATCTCACCCTGGCCATCAGGGCCAGGACCGTTGGACGGCCATTTCACATCATATGCTTTGAAATGTGTAATCTGCGTATGTTGATTTGAGATCAGATCATACGACCAGATATTAAGCCGATGGCTTTGGCCAGCATCAGACAGGTAATACAAGGTGTTGCCCTGCCACATGGGCATCGTGTCAGTACCTTCCCAGTCAGTGACCTGCTTGGACGTATTGTTTTTCAGGTGAAAGAGCCAGAGGTCGGAGGCCCAACCACCACGATAACGTTTCCAGGTCCTGAAGTCACGATTGCGAGGTGTGTAAGCCAACCATTGACCATCGCCAGAGATGGTACCATACCCCCCATACGGTACAGCCAGCTTTTCAGGCAGGCCACCCGCTTGCGGCACTGTAAACAACTGGGCCTGACGTCCCATGCCGCCCAATCCACTCATGGCAAAGACACACTGATTGTCAAACGTCCAGTCACACAGCCGTTCTCCACTGGAATGATAGGTGACACGATGTGGAATCCCCCCTTCGACGGGCACCGTATAGATGTCGGTGTTGCCGTCATAATTGCCATTAAAGGCAATCGTGCGTCCATCCGCACTAAACCGAGGAAACAATTCGCCGCCTGATGGACTAGCCAGAGGCGATGCCACGCCGCCAGATCGGGGCACAATCCAAATATCATCGGCATACACAAACGTGATATGTGTGGCACTGACATCCGGATATCGCATCATACCGCCATGCGGTTCAATGATTGCCAAGGCGGAAAAGGAACAAAACGAAACGACCCACAAAGCAAAAAACACACAACGCTTTGACATTGACTGCATAAGAAAACTCCTCAATTGATAATTCAAATCGAATGCCCTGATTTTGATGTCATAAATGCGGCTTCTTCGCCTGACAACAGCAACACAAAAAGTCATCCCCGCACAAACTTTGCACGGTCATACCTTGGTCTTCGGCACAATGGCACAAAAATTTCCACAGGGTCCTGTGTAAAATAAACGACTTTTTCACACAAGACAGGAGGTTTAGAAAGGAAAACAACCGTTCCAACAATGATTCTGCAATAGTTATCGAACGTATTTTTTTATAAGGTTTTACGATCCGTTAGCTTCTTCGAAACGGAGTTATGCACTGGCCGTAGAACCAGGAGCCTTCGAAGCGAAAACAGGAATCGCAGCAGGAAAGGATTATGGCACACGTAGATTTCTCAAGTAGACATGCTCACTGCCCGTACTCCAGGGTTTGGTACAGATATGTAACACTGATTCAACAAAAGTTGACTGAACGTAAAATAACCCTGGAGTGTGCCTTGACGTGATTAACGACCTTGTTATGATGACATGATCGTATCTTATCAATGAAAAACAGCTATAAAAAGGAGCGACTCATGGTTCACACGCATCCCGTAAAACGCCTCAAACTTGCAGCACCCCTCTTTTTTTTGCTGCTAATGACACTGCCTGTGTCTGCTGATGTGAAACTTCCGGCCATTTTTGGCGATCACATGGTTTTACAACGAGAAGAACCTGTGGTTATCTGGGGCATGGCGGATCCTTGTGAGACCGTCACTGTCAGCATCTGTGGCTTGACAGGAGAAGCCACGACACAAGCGAACGGCCATTGGCGTGCCGCATTGGGCAGCTTGCAGGCAGGCGGCCCACACACACTCACAGTGAAGGGCCACAATACTGTCACCTACAAAGATGTCCTGGTCGGCGAAGTCTGGCTGTGCTCTGGCCAGTCAAACATGGCCTTTGCCGTGGGCAGCGCCAATGACTCTGATTTGGAACTGGCCACCGCAAACTACCCCAATATTCGTTTGATCAGTGTCCCCCAGATCGCATCACAAACACCGGAATGGACCTTCAAAGGCAAGTGGGATGTCTGTACACCCGAAGTAGCACGCAGCTTTTCAGCCGTTGGATATTTCTACGGCCGTCTCCTCCATCAGATCCTCGGTGTGCCCATTGGCCTGATCGACAATGCCTGGGGCGGCTCTGCTGCCGAAGCCTGGGTTCGGCGGGACATCATGGAGGCTGATGAATTGCTCAAACCTCTCATGGCACGCTGGGAAGAGACTGAATCAACCTACGATTTTGAGGCAATCAAGGCGAAGCACAAGGAAAAGATGACTGACTGGGAAAGGGCTGCCCAAAGATTGAAAAAAGAGGGTAAACCTCTCCCCTCCCGTCCCCGTACACCGCGTAATCAGTTGGCCGGAAACAACCGCCCAGCCAACCTCTACTGCGGTGTGCTTCATCCCGTCATTGGCTACGGCATCCGAGGTGCCATATGGTATCAGGGCGAATCCAATGCCGGCCGCGCCTATCAGTATCGCCATCTCTTCCCACTGATGATACAAAACTGGCGTGACGAATGGCAACAGGGAAACTTCCCTTTTTATTGGGTTCAGTTGGCTGACTTTCGTGATGAAAAACCCGACCCTACCGAGAGTGACTGGGCGGAACTGCGAGAAGCACAAACCCAGACCATGAGCAAACTGCCCAATACTGGCGAGGCCGTTATCACAGACTTGGGCGAAGCGCACAACATCCACCCCCGGAACAAACAAGATGTGGCCAAACGATTGGCAAGATGGGCCCTTGCAAAAGACTATGGCCACGACCTGGTGTATCGAAGTCCGATTTACAAATCTCACAGTATTAAAAAGAACCGACTCATTGTCACCTTTGATCATGTGGGTGGAGGCATGGATACCTTTGATGTGAGACAACCCACCGGCTTTGCCGTGGCCGGAGAGGACAAAAACTTTATCTGGGCACAAGCGACTATTACCGGCAAGGATAAAATCGAAGTGTGGAGTGACGAAGTGACCCATCCCGTAGCAGTTCGATACGCCTGGGCAGATAATCCCGTGTGTAATGTTCAAAACCGTGAACATTTACCGCTGACACCCTTTAGAAGTGACACATGGCCAGGCCTCACGGCAAACAAAAACTAACAAACCACTGGGGTTGGTTTAGGAATAGAACAAGGCTCCGCGTCGCAAAAAATCATCCTTGTGACGTGGAGCCATATTAAAGATGAAACAAACATGAGGCACTTGACATGACAAACCCATACGGTCTGATCTTTGATGTGGATGGTGTGATTGCTGACAGCGAAAGAGTCAACGCCGAAGCCACGATTAAGGTCTTTTCTGACATGTTCACCACACCGAATGTCCATCGTAAGGATTTTGAAGCAGGCCTGGGTCGTGGCGCAGAAGCCTATATCAAATCTGCGGCTGTCATTCACGGTCTTGACCTCACGGATCAGCAGGTTTGTGCCGCCTCAAAGGCACGCCATGTGAATTTTTTAAACCTCCTCAGTCAAAATATTCTCCCGCCTTTTCCCGGTGTGATAGAGCTGATAAACGCCGCTCTGGCACACAAAAATTTTCGCGTGGCCATTGCCACCAGCAGTGCGCGTGAGAAATCTGAAGCCGTGTTAAACTCAGCACAAATCCCTTACAAAACCATGGTCTACATCACAGGCGATGATGTAAAGAGCAAAAAGCCCAATCCAGAACTCTTCCTGCACGCTGCCCAGGGCATTGAAATACCACCACAAAATTGTGTGGTCATTGAAGATACCCCCAATGGCATTCAGGCGGCCAAGTCGGCAGGCTGCAAATGTATTGCCGTGACCAACTCAACCACCGCAGACAAACTCTCGCAAGCCGATCGAATCGTATCAACCTTGACCAACGTCACCCTGGCCGACTTAATAGCAATGGTTTCATCAAGTGGCGTAATATCCAGGTGAGGCAGCAGGCAATCGATAATAAACTCAACGGGTTCGTGCAGCTTGAGTGTGGGCTTCATGTTCTCTTTCATGGTAAAGGGTAACAGTTCACTCATGCAAGTGCTTTCTTGAAATTGGCCCTTTATGAAGATTGAATCCCATGGCCCTTTGGGCTAAAGTAGGGTGTCTTTGAACAGGACTTTTGCAAAAAGCCCTATGGTGTATAGTTTTCAGTTTTGAGTTTTCAGAAAAATGCGTTTTTCATACTTTATACTGCCATCTAAAAACTGAAAACTTGAAGTTTGCAAAACTTCAGTTTGAAGACATGATGTTTGCTGAATTTAAGAACCTGCCACTCAGATTCTGACAACAAGAGGTAAGACTGCCATGAATATGCTTCAATGGGTGTGCGTGTTGATTCCCCTGATTCCAATCTCTGGCCTGGCCCAGGAGCTGCGAGTGGCACTGGATCCCAACATGTTGGTCAATGAAGCCAAACTGGGTGACCCTTCCGGCCTGGTGGACGAACAGCGGTTGATCATCGCCCCCCCCGCCGGTGAACCCAAGAGCACCTGGAAAATCGCCTCACAGCAATGGAAACAGTTCCCCCTGAGTGTCCATCTAGACTTACAGACGGAAAAGCACCTTTCCAGTCTCTGGCTGTATGATACCAATGGCCAGGGCGACGTGGTCATTGCGGTAGGCAAACCCGGACAATGGGAGGAGATCGCCACCTACGACTGCGGCCTGTATCTCAAGTGGGCATCCGTCCCCTTGAATGTGACCACCCGATATCTGCGTCTCACGCGCCAGACCAGCGGAGCCAATATCTCAGAAATTGCCGTGTACGAATACTCGGACGAAACCTACCTGGCCATGCAGGCTCGTCAAGCAAAAGCAGCCCGCGTAGAGGCCAAGCGACAGGCCGCACTGGCTCAGGCAAGAGAAGAAGCCCTCAAACGACCCATGATAAACATGGCCCCCTATGGCACCCTGTCCCTAGTCGATGAAATCGAGTGTGGACAGCCACCAGAGAATCATGGCATGGTAGAATACCCCGCTGGCGTAAGTCAGTTGGAGACAATCCTGGGCCGAAATACCCGTGTACTTCCGCCCACACCCGGAGAGGCGGCCTTCATGAGTTTTCGTATGGGTAAACATAAAGGGCTGCGTGCAGGGGCCCCCTATGTCCTGGTGGTCGACTATCCTGAAGATGCACCCCGCAGTATGATCGTGATCAACACAGGCAATGAAACATCTCGCGGCTTTCATACCGGCACTGCCCTGGGCGATGCCTTTCATCCCAAGTATGTCAACAACCTCAACGAATCCATTGATGTGCCCCTTTCAGGGCAATGGGAGACGTGGTCGCTGCTGCTCTATCTACACGATCGGTTCCCGGAACGCGGTTTGTTGCGCGGTGCCAAACCACGCCCGCTCACACCCGAGGATGGGTTTGATGTGACGATTGCCCAATTCTCCGCTGAAAATATCCCGATGTCACAAGGTGCAGCAGTGGCTCGCATTCGTCTCTTTGAGGTGATCAATCCCAAGGCTTTATCCCAACCCCTGGCCCCCCTTCCGCTTGGGGTGCCAACCCGCCACCTGTTCTGGCGTGAGGAAATGGCCGACGGCATCATTGATTTAAAAACTGATTCTCCCGGCATAACCCAGCCCCTGGACTGGTATCGAAATAAGGCCGAACGCATGCGTTTTCTGGGTATGAACACCTTCAGCAAAGACCTGCTGGAATTTGGTGCATGCCAGCATTGGGACTCGGGCCCGCACGGCGGCAATGACTGGGTGTTTCACGATGCAACGACCAAGCACCTTTGGGCCGAGATTGTCACCCTCATGGGGCAATACCATTTTAATATATTGCCCTACTACGAATACTCCGGCAGCAAAGGCACCAAAGGCCTGGGCAACCAACGTCGAGCCCGTCCTCTCACACGCGATGACGCGTACACACACATTACGTGGGTCGAATCAGCCAACGCAGACATCACCGACCCTGAAACCACGACAGATTTCCAGAAGATGCTGGATCTCACGGTGGTGCGTCTGCAAGACAAAGCCTCCTTTGTAGGCGCATGGATTCGTTCGCGTGGCCAGATGCCGGTAAGTTTTTCAGACCAAGCCCTGTCACGGTTTAATTCGGAAACCAACCCACGCCCACATGTCACACGAGAGTCACTGCAGAGCAATCCCCAACAGTACAGGGCCTATCTGGACTGGTGGGGCCAGAAACGCCAGGCCTTTCTTGTGGCCATGCGCGACACCCTCCGGCAACAGGGTATAGACAACGGGTTGCTTCTCTACACAGGCAACCCTGGAGAACCGGGTGCGGCCTTTCACACGTGGGATCCTCTCCTGGTGACCGACCGGCCGGACCTATGGCAACCCATTCTTGCACTGCCGCAACATGTGTCCAAGAATCGCGGCCCCATTACCCCCCTGACCATTAATGACGTGACCCGCCAAGATCTTTACTTGAAGGCCCTCACCTCCCCCAGCCTGACCTGGGGCGATTGGGAAGTCCAACACTACCACCCGGCCGATGATCCACAACGCTATCATGACACAGAAGGCGTGTTGCTGACGCACCCCTTTAATCGCAACTACACCGTGTCATCCCCATGCACGCTGGACGCCTATCGAGGCCCCAGTGGCCTGGCCCTTGTACGTCACTACACGCTGAATGAAAACATGATGTTTGATGCCAGTGACAAGAACATTCTCGGTTACTTTGTGGTGGATATGGAACGGGCAGGTCCCCATTGTATGATGGGAGAAGCCTTGGCCATGGCCCATGGTGACCCTACCATGATCGGCTATCTGGTGGGCAGTAACTTCGGCCGAGGCTTTCCAACCTATGTACGCAACTTCAATGCACATTATCTGGCCCTGCCCGCTCTGCCAAGTGCCATTGTGGCGAATGCCACCTCGGCCCCGGATATCACGGTGCGTCGTATAGATACGGAAGAACACGGCACATGGCTCGCAGTGGTAAACACTGCCATGAAGGGCACACGAACAGTCAAGATCAAGGTATCCTCTGGACGGGTCACAAATGCCGTCACTGGTCAGCGCCAACATGTGATCAATGGCCATGTTGCTTTGACCCTATATCCTTATCAATTATACAGCATACGCATTCAGTAAAATATAAAACGCCTTATTGACCAAAACACTTTTCGGAAGGATCATGATGCAGGACAACACATTTACAAAAAGGCACATGCTCAAGTACGTGGGGGATTTTAGCCAGCTCTTTGGCATCAAGGACTATACCCTGTCGAGCGGCAAAGCCAAGGGTGTCAGGGCATTCGACATTAACAATGGGTCGGGCCTGGAATTCACCGTGATTGCAGACAGATGCCTTGATATCGCAAGATTGTCATTTAAGGGCACGAATTGCAGCTACATAAGCAAGTCAGGTATTGTAGCACCAGCGTTCTATGAGAAGGATGGCATCGAGTTTTTACGTAGTTTTTT
>Ga0307990_1003633_pt1 | contig 11690 bp, 10 predicted proteins | sample EllFjometagen129_FD_203168 | JGI IMG/M metagenome (GOLD analysis project Ga0307990, IMG submission 203168) | Marine microbial communities from Ellis Fjord, Antarctic Ocean - #129 | ecosystem: Environmental > Aquatic > Marine > Unclassified | place: Southern Ocean | collected 2014-10-08
ATCGTAAACTGTGTTTATTCCATCACAAGCCCCTAAAGTAGCGGCGTTGTTCCAGTCAGTGGAGGTTCCACCTGTGGCTGTAATAGTTGTAAACGCTCCCGCTGCTGGGGTCGTTCCTCCGATTACAGCGTCTACTGTTCCTGCGTTTATATCTGCTGTGGTTGCTACTAATGAGGTGATTGTGCCCAAAGCTGTTATGTTAGGTTGAGAGGCTTGTGTAGTGGCTGTATCTGGGGCTAAGCCTGTTATAGTAGCAACTGTAGCACTCTCTCCTGTACAAGAAGTAGACGAACCAGTTAATGTCGCTGTTATACCACCACTAAAGGTTGAAGCTGTTGCTGTGGTTGCTCCTCTGCCTGTAACTGTTGCTAAAGTATCAGCTTCAGTTGCATCAAAAGTAATAGTATCCCCTACTTCAGATATAGTCATAATCCCTGTATCAGCGAATGTAATGTCTAAACCTTCTGTAGCTTCTGCATCAGGGGTGGTGATAGTATTTATTTCGTTAGTTGTAGAACCGTCTACTTCTGAAGACAAATAATCTACACCATCAGTAGCTTGAGAAATATTTCCAGCACCATCTGCTTTAATTATTCCTGAGATTGCTCCCACTATTGGGTCGGCTTCTGTGATTGTTATATCATCTGGAACATCATTATCTACTATTGCTCCAAAGGCTGCGTTACCTGCAACATTACCGTGTAGTACTTGGGTAGTAGTTCCTTGATTCACTATACCTACACTTACACCATCTAAAGTAATTGGAGTAGTTACAGATGTACTTTCGGTAGTTTTATTTGTATTTGCAACTATCTCATCAAACTTAGCTTTTGTTAATAACCCAGCTCTTAAGGTAGAAGCTGCAACAAGTGTGGCATTTGAACCATCACTTGAATTAATATCAACTGTAGTTGTTGTAGATGTTCCTTCTGTTAAATTAGTAGTAACATTAGTAGCTTTATTAGTATTGGCAGTCACTGCAGTTGTGGTTGAAACATCTGCTGTTCCACCATTTGTTAAAGTTATATTATTCCCATCTACTCCTAAATCTTGGGTATCCGTATTATCATACATATCTTCAACAACAAAATTAAGTATGCCTGCTCCTTCTACTCCGTCTGTATAAGTAACATTAATTCTTGTTTCAGTTCCCCCAGTTACCATTGTTCCTACAAAATCTTCAACTTCTTCTTCTGATAATTGAGTGTTATTATCAACATAATTTGTTGAATGAATGGTCCCAGCGGATTCACCTGTCCAATTAACTACTTGATTTGAACTTAAACCAATATCAGAATAATCTAAGCTATGAGGATTACCTATTGTTGTTTGGCTATGAGAATAACCAGTATCCCAATCAGTGGAATTATCAGATGTTATTCCATAAACTCCTGCTGAAGTTCTTTTTAAAATCCCATTTGAAGCAAAATCTCCATCAACTACAACATCAGCATGTGAAGTTTCATTTGCTGCAGTGTTATCTGCATTGCTTGGAGCATGAGCTGCTTGTGAATGGTCGTAAGCAGTTTTTCCTCTGTCTCCTCTGTAGGCAGTTGTTTCTGTTTCTCCTAATGCTAAATCACTCTTGCCATTCCAAATTGATTTTTCAGCATCAGTTGTAATTCTATGAGTTGAATCATCTGATAAATCACTTAATGCAGTTGGGATAGAAGGTTTGTTTGAAATTTCAGCGTCACCACTAACAGCATCCCAATCTGAATTTATATTTACTTCAGCATTTTCTGCAATACCATCTAGTTTATTTTTTAATGTATTGGTAAAATCATTTACTGTTTGTAAAGTAGCTGATAATACACCTGTAGTAATAGATAAAAGTGAACCCACTTTAACCCCACCAAGAATTGTACCAGTGGCAGTTGGTAAAGAATAATTATTGGCACTTTCTTCTATTGTTCCTAATTTAGTTCTTTCTGCATCTGAAATTATTATCCCACTACCAGCATTCGAAACATCTTCTAATTCTGTTCCATAATGTCCAGATAAATCAGTTGTTGCTTCTGCGGTTAATTCATATAATGTTTTTTCACCTGTTACAGCATCTTTAAATACTATATTCCCTGAAGCATCTTTTGAAATTACTGAACTTGAATCGTTTATTTGGAATGTTTCTGAAGTTAATGTTCCTTCTGTATCAAGATTTCCTTCTGTAATTACAAGAGTTCCATCTGTTAATATTTCTCCTTTAATTATCCCTTTTGAAGTTATGTCTCCATAATCTTTTGAAAAAGATGTAAAGATTAAAGTTGTTGATAATAATAGTGTTAAAAATACTTTTTTAAACATTAATTTCCCCCCATAATTATTAAATGCCAAGTTCCTTCAATTGGTCCCCAAGAAGATAAATCTACCAAAGATGAATTGGAATCAACATAAGTTACATCATCAGGAGATACGAGTTTTTTGTTACTGTTATATATTTGGACAAGTGGATACTCAACATTTAAATTATGAGTAACCGTTAAAATACCTGAACTTAAATCACCATCTACAAATGAATCAACATGACTATAAGTACTTGCTGCTGCAATGCCCCCAGTTATTGTTACAAATATTGTATCCGTTTCATTAATTGTAACATTAATATCATTAGCCATTAAATAGTTCTCCTTGTTACATCTCTTGTTATTTTAATTTTACCTGATGTTACTGTGAAAATTACTCCATCTGATTTTTTTACTTGAACATCATAATAATAATTTCCATTTAATTCATATGTGTGAGCATCAGTAAAAGAGAAAGTAGCTAAACCACCCGCGGCATTTGTAATAATTGCTTCTATAGCTATTTTTGCGTCATCATCTGAATCATTAATTTTTTCTTTTACTGTGACAAAAATAGTCCATCCTGTTATATCAATTGCTACTTCATCAGCATCTTTAAAAATTAGATTGTATGTTCTATCATCACCTCTATAAATATCGTTTAAATCGGACATATTGCTCCCTTGTTTGTTTCCATAATAATAAAGAAAAATTTACTGTTATTAATATTTATTCTTCTCTGTATATGTTTGGTATTTTTATTGTTGTATCTTTCTCTATGCTTGAACCATTTTCAAAAACTGCTTTCTTTGCATTAATTCCTTTTAGTTCCATTACTTCATGTCCTTCTTGAGTTGTGTATTTAATTGCTTTTACGGAACATCCTATAATTAGTAATGTTAAGATTATAAAATATTTCATTATTTTAAATGCATTTTTTTAAGTAATATATTATCTGGTAATTTCTCTACCATTCGTCTTTTTAAAGTAAAATCAGGTGCTCCAATCATTATCTTTGCCCAATTTGGTGTTCGCATTTTTCTAATTACAGTTCCAGGCAAATCTCCATATTCATCTATCTTCACTATTTCTCTTGGAGTATATGTTGGTCGTTTAGTATCATCTATTAAATAATCTTCATTAATTATTGTAAGTAATGATTTTTGTCTGGTAATTTTTTGTTTCATAGATGTTAGGTCAACATTATCCACTACTACTATTTCATGTTTCTCAGGGTCATAACTACCAAAGGGGTGTGGTATGTCTATTTCTGTTGCTCCGCCTTGATTTGCTGAAGGATGGTCAGGTGCTTGATAGCTACTGATAACATCTTTAGTTTCTTTATCTACTAATAGAAATATCCAATGGTCGTGTCCTGAGGCTGTTATATAGCGTTGTTGAGCATAAACCATACCATAACCTTCCTCGAGATAAATTCTTGTTTGATAAGTTGTTCCAAAAGCTGTGATTGTGCCTGTGCTCCCTATTGAAGCACCATAATCTGTATTTATGTGGCTACCCTTTACTTGCGGATAAAATCCATATTCTCCTCCAGGTAAGGTCAGCAACTTACTTCCGCCTGTACTCACTTCCCCCGTAGCAGTATTCAAATCTCCCTGACTAACACTTGTAAGACCTGATGACGGAAGAGTTGCAAAACTTGGATTTACTCCTGCCCCATTTGATTTTAAAAATTGTCCTGATGCTCCTTGTGAGCCTAAACCATCCGCAGCATCAGAAGAATTGTTTACTATAATTTCTCCAGTTGCTGTAGTGCCACCTATTTGAACTCCATCTAATGTGCCACCATTAATATCTATTGTTCCTACTATAACTCCGTCAATTGTTCCTCCATTAATATCTACAGTTGTTACTGCGCCTAAATTTGCCCAAGTTCCGGCATAAGTTAAACTATCAGCTAATTGTAATAAATCTCCTGCTGATATTTGAAACATTCCAGTGTCAATTAAAGAGTCTAAATATTGAGGAGTTGTATCTGCAGCATCTGCTTTTGTTTTTCCATTTGAGTTAGCATCTGGTAAAACTCCTGCTCCTGAAGGAACTGAAGTCAATAATGTAATTGCTGCTCCACTTACTTTTGCTGTTGTTGTTATTTGTGCTAATTTAGTATCTACTATTCCTGCACTTGCAGAAACTTTTGCGTTTGTTATTAATAAGGCAGCATCAGTGCCTAAAGCTATTGCATCATTATTTGCCCGTTGTAAAGCGGGGAAGTTGATTAATAACTCATCATTAGTCGGATTTGCAGCTACAAAACTCATTTTTATTTCACCTTCTTTTTATTTTTTTCGTTATATTTTTTAATTACATCATCCATTTTGAACATTGGTGACCCATACTCCTCCAACATTTTTATCCAGCAAGTTGAATGTACTATAATTCCTTGTGAATAATTAAATGATTGCTCTGGACAAGTAAATACTATTGGTGCTTTTGTATTTTTAATTATAGTTCCTTGAATTATTACATATGCTGGTACTTTTATTTCTTTTTTACAATACTGACAAATCAGTTTGTCTTTTTTCTTACGGTTGATTAGTTTGTTGATTATTGAAAACATTTTACTTAACCTCCTTGGTTATTTTTTCTACGGATTCAACTGAACCCTTAACTGTTACTAACATTTGATTAAATTGGGGTTTAGAAAATGGGAAATCTTTAATTGGAATTGAATTATATTTTCCGCTCCATTTTCCATCTTCAAATATTTTGTATAAATAAATACCTTCTTTAAATTCTCCGTTACTTTCGAAATTAATTACTAATTTGTGTGGTACTAATGTTTTCATTTTACACTCCGTGGACGTGAACTCGAAACGTCCCTATTTTTACTGTTCCATCATTTTGATATAATTTAATTGTTACGCCAGTAGTATCAAGACCAGAAGCTAACCAATAATCTCCATCACCTGTTAAAATTGTTATATTTAATGCTGGGTCTTCATGAAATGTTTTTGTAAATGTAATTTCATCCCCATCAGCAGCTACTGTAACTTCACCATCTTGCATTTCATCAACATCTGGTAAATCAGCTAAATAATCAAATTGCGTGCAAAGTAAGGTAGTATCTATTGATTCTCTTGTTAAGGTCATTCTAATTTGAAAGTATCTACATTTGTAATCACCCGCTTGATATGTTGCATAATCAGTCCAGGTAATATCATCCTCTGAAGTTCTAATTTCAAATGTTGCAGCTCCAGGTATTTCTTCACCTGTAAATCTTAAAGTTGGAGAATCATCAAATTTAGTTCCTGCATCTGAATCAAAACCTAATCCTTGTGATATTGTTGTTAATACTTCTATTGCTATTAAAAATGTTGCTATATATCCTTGGTCTTGTTCTGCTGTTACATAAGTTCCTGTTAATTCCCCTGCTGATAAAATTAAATTATCTCCAGATGTTTCGGTGTTAACTTTATCACCAGTCCAAGCAGTTTGTTCTGAATAAGCATTTATAATATTTCTAAATGGGATATTATCAATTGTAATGACTGCTTCTTTTGCAGTTTCTGAATAGTTACCTGAAGTATCTTTTGCTTTTATCCAATAACTTTGACTTGAACCTGCTCTAAAATCTGTTCTAATATGATTATTTCCTTGAACAAAAACTACTTGTTGTGAAGAATCCCAATCTGCCCCTATCCTAATTTCATATCCCCAGATATCTACATCACTTACTTCTGCCCACCCAAAAATTAACCTATCTCTTGATTGATTAACTAAAAATGAAGCAACATCAGATGGAACTGCTGCTTTGCCCACCGGAGTAATGTTAGATGAAGGAGCTGTTGACAAAGTTCCTTCCCTATTATCATCTGTTACAGTTACTACTTTTATATAATATTGAACTCTATCAATTATATCTCCTATAACTTGATAATGAGTCCCCATTGATTCCCCAACATATCTCCAACTTGAATTATCTTCTGAAATATATACTTTACCTTTGTAATATGTTCTTACAAAAGTTGATGGTGGGTCTGGTTTATCCCACCAAACATCTATTGCTGTTTCTATTGTCCCATCACTTGATTTTACTAATCTTTCTGTTAAAGCAAGATTTCTTATTTCTGGAATTGTTAAAGTTAAAGATGAATAGTTGTTATCAGGAATTGTAATTGCTGAATCATCATAAACGCTTGTATCATGTTCCATTGCTGTTATTTGCACTTCATTTTTATTATCTATTTTCATTGAAACTATTCTAAAATCCTTCTTTACAACTCCTGTTAAACCAATTGCATATTTATCAAAGGCTGAGGGGGTAAAACCAAAAGCATCTCCTACTACTTCTATTTCATCAGTTGTTCCTGCTCCAGTTGAAACTGTTTTTTCTTCTATTGTATCATCATTGTGATGAACTCTTATTTTGTATGTTCCTGAAGTTAATGTAACTTCTTGGTCTAACACAACTTTAGTTGTAGTTGAACCTGTTTTAACTCTTCCACCAAATCCCCATTGAGGAACATCATGTTGAACTGAAATTAAATCACCTGGTTGGCAAGCTATTGCATCTATGCTTGCACCGAATGATATTGCACGATTTAAATATTTTGCTTGTTTTAAAGCATATCTTGCTTCTCTTATTACCTGGCTTATTTTGGTTACAAATAATCTAATTGTCTTTTTTCTCATTGGGTCACCAGCAGCTAAAGCATCTTCATCTATATAAGCAATTGTATCTTGTTTGTAATCTTTATCTTCATCTAAATATTGAATCTCTAAAACATTAGGAACATCTTTTTGGGATTTCCAACTTTGTTTAAAGGAATCTTTAATTATATTGCCCATTGTAAATAGCTGAACAGGTGTTTCATTTTTATCTATTCTTATTTTTACGTTACCACCAGAATAAAAAGGCATCCCTCTAAATGTCATACATAATTGATTAATTGCATCTAATGCTCTTGTTGCTGAATCTAATACTACATTTAATTGAAATCTTTTTTCGTATCCTCCTTCACCGTCTGATACTTTTTCTTCACAATACTTAGCCATTTCTAAAAATAAAGCATCATCAATATCTGTTGAAGCAATGAATTCTCCTAAACCATATCTTGTATTTATTAATAAATCTTTTATACACCAAATAGGATTAGCACTCCACTTAGTTACATATGTAACACCATCCCAAACTAATTCAGCATCATTTGATAAGAGTCTCCATTTCGAATTTGTATCATCATAATAATAATCTTCCCAATCTTGAGCAACTCCCCCTACAGTTTTGATATCTGGAATACTTACCTTTACACCCTCTATTAGAGAAGTAAAGTTTGGCATTCCCCCACTTAGTTGGTCTGTTGCTAAAGCTTCGATTCCTAATAACGCCGTATTAGGATATCTAAAGTCATCCAATTTAACTTCATCAAGTTGTACCCAAGTTAAATCACCTTGCATTATTGGGTCTAAAGAAGAATCATCTGAGGTTTTTGTTACTCTAATGTCATATTGTCCTGCTGTTAAACCTATTTTCCTATATGTTCGTCTTAAAGTTGTTCTTGATTTTGCTGTAATTGTTGATGAACCTAAGTCAGTATATGAAGGAGCTGCATGAAGTTTATATTCTACTTTATAAGTTACGCTCCATTCTTGAATTCCCCCCGTAGTATTTTGTTGATATAAACCACTAGGGCATTGTAAATAAATATTAAATCCTTCAACATCTGAATCAGTTGTTGTATAAACATGAGCATTATCTTTAGTCATGTTTGTATTTACATCATATAAATTATGAGCGTCTTCAAAATTTGGAATCATTGCTTGGTCATTTGTTCCCATTTTAGTTGTTGTTGAAATACCATCAAAATTAGCAGATGGATTATCATTAATTAAAATAGTCCCAATTGAATTTATTTCTCCTTCTGATAAAGCTAATAAAACATTCAAATAATTTTTATCCCCATCTGTTCTTATGTAAGCATTGATTATATTTCCACCTACTCTATGTCTACCATAAATTACAGGAACTACTATTCCAACATCTTGAATTGTTCTTATCCCATCCCAACCATAAGTAGGAGACCCTTCATCTAATCCCTCACCCATTCCTCCAAAACTGCCTGTTCTTGGTTTATTAACAATAGCTGATACGATAGAATAAACCACATAGGCTATATCTATAATGGTACCCACCGCAACCCAAAATGCACCTAACGTAAAAAATGCTGCTATTGCAGCAAACTTAGGTTCTCGTGTTATAATTATTTCTGTATCTTTTTTAACTTTAGAATTTAAATCAACTTTCTTTCCATTAATAATTGCTTTTATATCTGTAGTTGGATACCCCAATATCTTTACACAATCCAGTATGGTTTTCCCTTCTACTTTATCAAAAGGAATAACTTCAACTTTTCTTCCTTTGTATTTTAATATATTTGGAATATATTTTAATTTAACACTCATATCTATAATATCCTTCTACTCTTTCTTCCCAACCAGCTGTCAATCTTGTAATTACAACTCCTACTTTTGTTCCATGAATAAACTTTCCATTTGATAAATAAACACCAGCATGAAAAGTAACTCCTTTTGAATTGTTAAATAAAACAACATCTAAATATTTAGGTTGCTTTACTGGTTCCCAATTTTCATAATAATTATCTATAAATAAATTCTTATCATGCAAAGACCAATTTCGTTCATAATTTTCTAAATCTAAAACATTTACATCAAAACATTCTTTATAAATGAATAAAATTAATCCCCAACAATCCACCTTACCTTCTTCTCTTCCGTGATGTAGATATTGCCAGCCTAAATATTTACTAACTAATTGTTTTTCGGATAATATCATCTTGTATAAATTGCTCTCGAAGGAATACTGGGAAAAGCTCCATATCTACTTGAATTGTTTAAAACTCTGCATCTACTTAATACTTTTGAACATTCTGTTTCAGCTCCTACATAGCCACATTCAGGTGATTTAAATTTCCAACCGCAAGTATTTCTTGAAAATTTTCTTGCTGGTAATTCAACTTCTAAAACATCAAATTTACTTGTTAAGTTAAATTCAACATTTTGTTGGTCTGCAGTATATGAATCAATATAATAAATATGTTTGATATAAGCATCTGCATCATCTAATAAATCAGCAAATACTTGTTTTATCTCTACTTTTAATCCCCTAAAATCATTTGCTTCTAAATAAGCTTGAATTAATCTTGACACATTACCTAATGTTACTTTAATAGTATCAATTTGTCCTTTTGTATTTTCAGAAATAAATTCATGAGAAATTGGAAATTTAGTATATTCTTGACTATCAAATGTTATATTAGTATTATAATTTGTGAAGAATAAATCAGTGCTTCCATCGTAATCATAAATAGTATAAAGATACAGTGGTTGGTTCTCTTGAGCATTCTTAGATTTTACAAAATCAGAATCTAAACTTCTCATAAAACCTCCACTAAAGTAACTTGGCAATTATATGAACCAATATTTTCTCTTTCAAAAACAAATGAATTTTCTTTAAACCTAACTGTATAAGTTACGCTATCTAAAGGTTCTGTAAATTCAAATGAATCATATATCCCTTCTCTAGCTATAAAGTAATCTCTAATTTCTAACATTTCTGCTTTAGTATTAACATTAAAAGAAAGTTCAAATTCTCTTTGACTAGAAGACCTTTTCTTTCTATATTGATTAATCCCATTTTCAAATTCTGTTTTTAAAACATCAAAGTTAACAGTTACTTTATAAGGGAAACCTCTTTCAAATAAATTATAATCATTAGCCATTTTAATTACCTACTATATTTTTTTATTGCCTCTCTAAAATTTGAGTTACTTCTTAATGATTGGGCTAATCCTGTTGAAAGTGTTTCCATATTTCTTGATACATCTCTTGAATCCCAAGCTTGTATTACTACTATTGGTTGAACTATTGTCTCTCCACTTCGTGCATTTTCTTGAGTCGGAACAACTGCTTCTCCTTTATGTAATTGATATAACCCTGTTGAAGGTACAAAATCAGTTCCGGTTGCAAAGCTAGTTGTTGGAGGAACCCAAGCTGAAAGAGAACTAGAAGCAGAACCAGCAGAAGATACAGCTGAAGCTAATCCCGGTGATGAAGATGCAACCCCTCCACCGAAAAGCATCCCTAATCCTGTTTTAATTCCAGTCATTATTTGTAATGCTACCCATTTGGCTGCTAAATTTGCCATCATTTGAAGAACTGCATCACCAAATTCTGCAAATGCTTCTTTTGCGCTTTGCAATTCACCTTTAAATGCTTTGAAAAAGAAATTAGAAAAAGCATTTTGTATATTAGCAGCTGACTGAGTTGCTAGTTTTTCCATAAATTTAAATGACTCACCTGTTTCTTCAGCCACTTTTTTAGCATTTGCAGTTTGTAAATCATAATAATCTATAATTATCTGACTCATTATTTCATATTCTAAATCAGTCATGTCTGTCTTTTCTTTTAATGCTTTTAATGTAGCATTTTTTTCAAATTCAATTGCTTTAACTCTTTTAGCAACCCCTTCTAATGATTCTAATGTTAATTTTTTTTCCCATTCTCTATATTCAGCTTTCCTTTTAATTTGTTTTATCAAATTTTCTTCAGAAACTTTAAATCCTTCTTCTTGAACTTCAGCTAATGTTTTATTATTTGTAATTGCATTTTTTAATTGACCATTTAATTGTAAAAGACGAATTGTTAAAGAATGTATTTGTTTCTCTTCTTCTTCTGTTGCCCCACCAGCTTGTTTTGTTGCTTCAATCAATTTAAGTAAAGAAATAATTGCAACTGAATTTTGTTTAATTTCTTGCTTTTGGACATCAGTTAACGTATCTGCTCTTTCTCTTAATAACTTATTATTTTGTGCAATAGCTTTGGATAATGCAGTTCCAGTTGAATTAATATAATTTTCTTGAGCTTCTTGTGCGGCTTTATTTGCTTTAGCGGCTTTCCACCAAGCATCAGCTAACTCAATAACTTTATAAACTGCTATTGTTATAACTCCAATTACCCCTAATAATAAAGCATTATGACTCATTAAAAATCCATTTGATATAATTATTTTAGTTGTTAATGCGGCATAAGCCCAACCTAATCTTTCAATTAATAAAATAAGACCTGGAAATGACATTAATAAAAATCCTATTGGGATTAACATTCCTCCTATTGCGGCAGTTACTTTTATTATCCACCCGAATAATTTTTTGTTTTCTTCTGCAAATTTGCTTACTTTCCCGGAAGCATCAATTAAAACTTTGATTAAATCTTTCATAGCTGGAACTAATGCTGTTCCTATTACTACTCTTGAATCAAAAATAGCTGCTTTTAATCTATCCCATTGAAAGGAAAGAGTAGTTGTTGCTTTTTCAAATTTCTTTTGTGTTAAGCCAGCTCTATTTAAAATTGCTGTATGGTCTAATA
>Ga0307990_1003634_pt1 | contig 11687 bp, 19 predicted proteins | sample EllFjometagen129_FD_203168 | JGI IMG/M metagenome (GOLD analysis project Ga0307990, IMG submission 203168) | Marine microbial communities from Ellis Fjord, Antarctic Ocean - #129 | ecosystem: Environmental > Aquatic > Marine > Unclassified | place: Southern Ocean | collected 2014-10-08
GGAAAGTATGTAGCTCTTTTGGGGATTGATGCAAAAAAAGCTCCAGGAAAGTATCCTTTATCAGTTTTTCTTTCTGGTGAACCAAAAATTGAAAAGACAATAATAGTAAAAAAAAGTAATTTTTTTTGTAACCGAAATGCCAATAACACAAGAATTGGAGGAAGAGGGATTTACTTCAGAAAATATTGCGGAAAATATTGCTACCAAAGATGGGGTTATTATTTATGAGGTTTTAGTCAAATATAGCCCAGAAGCATATTTTAATCAGAGTTTTGTTTATCCTCTTGAGAAAATAATAAATGTTGGTGCTTTTGGAAATATTAGAAAAGACGGAGGGATTACAATTCAGCATTTGGGGGTGGATTTGGATGCTATTGAGGGAACGCCAATCTATGCGGTTAATAGTGGCAAAGTAGTTTTAGTTGAAAAATTAACAGTTTATGGAGATACAATAATTATAGACCATGGCTTAGGAATTTATTCTTTATATTTACATCTTTCTGAATTTAAAGTTATAGAAGGACAAATGTTAAAAAGAAAAGAATTAATTGGACTCTCTGGAAATACCGGTTGGTCAGTAGGACCTCATTTACATCTTTCCATTAAAGTGAATGGTGTAAGCGTTGATCCATTGAAATTTATTAAAATAGTAGATGAATTTTTAAAATAAAAAATAAAATTTATGGCAACAATAAAAATATATTGTCAAAATTGTAAGACTTTACTTTATAAATATCATAAAGACATATCAGGACATTTGATTAAGTGTTACAAAGATAAAATTTTTAAGGACTATACAATGGGAGATCTGAAATGTCCTGGATGTGGAAAACAATTTGCTAGAGAAGCAATGATTCACGGAAAGCCAGCTAATAAAATTATTCAAGGGAAAGTTCTTGTCAAAAAATGAGAAAGGTTTAATTATGCAAATATCAGGAATTAGAAAAACATTAAGAAATAAATCAAGTAAAAAGGTTAGAGAAAGCGCATTAAAGTTTGTTCCTACTATTGAAAAACAATATGGAGCAAATGCGTTGGTATTGAATGAAATTATAAAAAAGATTAAAAAGCCGGACTTTGATTTAGTTGAAAAATTATGGAAGAGTAAATATTTTGAAGAAAAACTATTAGCAAGCAAGTTTTTGGGGAAGATTTGTAAAAAGAATCCTGATAAAACATTAAGATTAATAAAAAGGTTTAGTAAGGATATTTCTGATTGGGCAGTTTGTGATACTTTAGCTGGTCAAGGCATAAGAAAAATTGTTATAATAAGACAAGAAGAAATCTTTGAAATTTCAAAGAAACTTATAAAATCAAAAAATTTATGGCAAAGGAGGTTCGCTTTAGTGATTTTAGTACATTTTGCCAAGGATAAGAGTCTTGAGAAAAAAATCAAGGAAGTTCTTAAAAAAGCTGAAAACGATGAAGAGCATTATGTTAAAAAAGCTATAATTTGGTTAAAAAACGAGTTAAAAAAATAAAAGGTCAAAAAAAATAATAAAAAATTAAATACTATGAAAAAAGAATTTCCTTATCAAGTTCATATAATTCTTGGACTAATTTGGCTTTTTGTTGGAGGAGTCCTTCATTTAGGAATTGAGTTGGTTATTTGGGTCGCCGGGGGATTAGTGATGATAACGATTGGTTTACTTAATAAAAAAAGCAGAAAAATTGATTAAGAAATAAAAATTAATAAAAAATAATAAAAACATGAATAACAAAATACTAAAATTTTTAAGAGAGGATTTAATTGGAGAATTAGGAGCCATTAATCTATATCAAGAGCATATTGATGATATAAATGATGATGAAGTTAAAAAAGTATTAGGTCATATTAGAGATGATGAAAAAGAGCATGTTGCTGAATTAATTAAGGTAATTAGAAAATTAGACGCTACAGAAGAAGAAAAGTTTCAAAAGGAAGAACTTTAAAGTTAAAAAGTTCAATGTTCAAAAATTAGTGAAGAGAATACAAAATTCCCAAAATTTGGGAATTTTGTTATATATGAATATTTTGTTAAAATATACTAATTGAACAAAACCTGACAAATATTAGTTATGGCTAATATAAGAAATAAAATAACTAGAAAATCTAAAAAATATTGGTCCAAAGAAGTTACTTCAAAAAGTAGGGCCTTAGTTTTAGAAAAAGGTGTTTTCACTTGGAAGGATCCAAAATGTATTGCTGCGTCTTTAAAAAAATCAGCTGAAAAAAGTATTGAGCGAAAAGGAACACAATTTCAATCAGCAATATCTATGTTAAATTTTTATATTAATCGCGCAGGTAAGAATCTAGATTTAAGACAACGTAAAATTTTAGAACAAGCTAAAAAAGAAATAAGAATAGTTTTTAGAAGAAATAAAAAATATGGAAAAGAAGAATAATATTAATAAAGGCGAAATTATCATTTATTGCCCCAAGAGTGGTGAGGTTGAAGTAAAAGTTAAATTGGAGAAAGAAACAATTTGGCTTGATGCGCATCAAATAGCGCAGATTTTTGATGTTAATCGTCCAGCAATTGTTAAGCATATTCATAATATATATACAACTTTGGAACTTGATAAAAAATCAACCTGTTCCACTTTGGAACAGGTTGCTGCCGATGGAAAAATTCGTCGAATGAACTTGTATAATCTTAATATGATTATCTCTGTAGGGTACAGAGTAAATTCTAAAAGAGCTACACAGTTTAGGGTTTGGGCAACAAGAATTTTGAAAGAACATATTATCCAGGGCTATACTATTAATCAGAGGCGTTTGTTGGAAACTCAATCTAAGTTTAATGAATTACAAAATACGATTGCTTTTCTCAAGGAAAAATCAAATAAGAAGATACTTAAGGGACAAGAAAAAGAGATTTTAGATTTATTAGGTAATTACGCCAAAACACTTACTATTTTAGCCGAATACGATAAAGGAAAAGTAAAAAAATCAAAAGGTAAAGAAGCAAAATTTGTTTTAGCATACAATCATTGCAAGAAAGTTATTGTTGTTTTAAAAAAAGATTTAGCAGAAAGAACGGAAGCTAGTGATTTTTTCGGTATTGAACCTGAGAAAAAACTTGAAAGCATCATTAAGAATTTATACCAGACATTTGACAAAAAAGAATTATATAAAACTATTGAAGAAAAAGCAGCTCATTTGCTTTATTTAGTTATTAAAGATCACCCATTTGTTGATGGTAATAAAAGAATTGGTTCATTTTTATTTGTTTATTTCTTAGATAAAAATGATTATCTTTATCGGAAGAATGGTGAAAAGAAAATAAATGATAATACTTTAGTTGCTTTAGCTCTTTTAGTTGCAGTAAGTAATCCTGTAGAAAAAGATATTTTAATTAGAATAATTATTAATCTTATAAATACTTAATATATTTTAAAATTAAAAAAAATAATTAAAAAAATATGAAATTAGATAAAAAAGTAGCTTTAATAACAGGAGGTTCAAGTGGTATTGGGAAAGCTATTGCTAAAAGGTTTTTAAATGAGGGGGCAAAGGTTGTAATTTTTGATATGGTAAAACCAGATTATGATGTGGATTTTTATCAGGTTGATGTGAGTAATGAAGAACAAATCAAAAAAGCGTTTGAGAAAATTGAAGATTTAGATATTGTTGTAAATAATGCTGGAATTTATTTTCAGGCTTCTGTTGAAGAAACATCAGAGGAACAATTAGATAAAATTATTGGTGTAAATTTTAAAGGAGCATATTTAATTTCTAAATATGCACTTCCTTTGATTAAAAAAAGTAAAGGTAATGTTATTAATATTTCTTCAGTTGTTGGGATTATTCCTGACCCAACATCACCGGCATATTGTTCAACCAAAGCAGCATTAATAATGCTTACTAAATGTATGGCTCGAGAATATGGAGTAAAAGGCGTGAAAGTAAATGCTATATTACCAGGTCCTATAGATACTCCATTATTAAGAAGATTTTTGTCTTCTGAAGAATCAATCCAAAAGTATGCCGTGTTAAATCCTATGGGAAGAATTGGAAAGCCTGAAGAAATCGCAAACGTGGCAGCTTTCTTAGCGTCAGATGAAGCAAGTTATGTGACTGGTGGGATATATTCAGTTGATGGTGGGCAATCTTGTTAAAAATTAATTAAAATATTATGGAAAATGATTTTGTAAAATATTTGTTTTTGTTTATTATTGGAATGATAGGAGTTTTTGTTGGTAGAAGGATGGCGATTAAAAGAATGATAAAAAAATCTTCATTAGATAAGAAAGATATGGTATAGTAATAAAATAAAGGTTTAAATATGTCTCAATATTATAATTCACAAAGAACAAAAAATTTATATAGTCCTAATTTGAAAGAGCCGTTTAGAATCTCACGATCAAAGATTGATTTGTTTTTAGGATGTCAGCGATGTTTTTATTTAGATAGAAAATTAGGAGTTGGACGACCTCCTGGCTATCCATTTAATTTGAATAATGCAGTTGATACTCTGCTTAAACAAGAATTTGATATTTATCGCGCTAAGGGAACAAAGCATCCTTTTATGGAGACTTATAAAATTGATGCTATTCCTTTTCAACATGAAAAAATGGAAGAGTGGCGTGATGCGAGAACAAGAGGAATAACTTATCTTCATAAACCAACAAATTTATTAATTACTGGTGGAGTTGATGATGTTTGGGTGAATCCTAAAGGAGAATTAATTATTGTTGATTACAAAGCGACATCAAAGCATGGGCAAGTCAGTTTAGATGCTGGTTGGCAAATTGCTTATAAAAGACAAATGGAAATATATCAGTGGTTATTTAGACAAAACGGATTTAAGGTTTCTGATATTGGGTATTTTGTTTATTGTAATGGCAAAACAGATGTTAAAGCTTTTGATGGTAAATTAGAATTTGATATTACTGTAATACCTTATACAGGCGATGATTCTTGGATTGAAAAAACCATTCTTGATCTCCATAAGTGCTTGAATGGTAATGAAATTCCAAAAGCAAATCCTGATTGTGATTATTGTAGTTACGTTAAATCAGTGAAATCAAAAACAATAGAACCTACAAACGGAACATTGTTTTAAAAAAAGATGAATAAAAAGATACTTTTAATTGGTCTAATAATTATTTTGGTTTTAGTGGGAGTTATTGGATATCCTTTTATCACAGGGCAAGGTGAAACTATAACAGTAAAAATATTTTTTGGAAATGTTAAAGAAGACTCAGAAGTTTTAAATTGTGAGAAAGTTTATTCTGTAGAGAGGCAGGTTTTTAAAGAGAAAGCAATGATTCAATCTTTAGAAGAACTCTTAAAAGGGCCAACCCTAGAAGAACAAGAAAAGGGATATTTTACTAATATTAATTCTGGTGTGAATGTTAATAGTCTGATTGTAAAAGACGATATAGTCAAAGTTGATTTTGATGAACAATTGGAATATCAAATAGGTGGATCTTGCAGAGTAATGGCTATTCGTTCTCAAATTATGGGAACTTTAGTACAATTTTCTGAAATTAATAATGTTATAATTTCTATTAACGGTCGTACTGAAGATATTTTACAACCTTAAATATATCAAATGTTAATTAAAGTCAAAGTTTTCTCACACTCAAAAAAACGAGGAATAATAAAAAAATCCGAGGATAGTTTTGAAGTAAGAGTGAAAGTAAGACCATTACAAGGGAAAGCAAATAAAGAAGCAACTAAGGTATTAGCAGAATATTTTGAAATTCCAGAACCAAAAGTAAGATTGATTAAAGGATTCAGGCATACTAATAAAGTTTTTTCCATATCAGAAATTAAATAAAATTAAAAAAGTCGAAAATAAATTAATTTAAATTTTAATAAAAAACATGACACAATCTTTATTTACTAGTTCTTTGGCATCAAATTCATGGTTTATCTGGCTGGTTCTTCTTTGGACTTTACCTTGGAAAGGCCTAGCTCTTTGGAAAGCAGCTAAGAATGAACATAAATGGTGGTTTATTGCTTTTTTAGTATTAAACTCAATGGCTATTCTTGAAATCGTTTACATTTTCTTTTTTAGTAAAAAGAAAGGGGTGATAGAGAAAAAAGAAGAAATAATAGAAAAACAAGAACAAGAGAAAACAGAAGAATAGTGATGATAAGGTAAAAACGCCCTAAAAGGGCGTTTTTTTTATTAACAGAGTAGTTTTGTGTGATATAATTAGGATATGGATTTCATAGATAAAAACAAACCATTAGCAGATAGAATGAGGCCAGATTGTCTGGGTGATTTTTTGGGCCAGGAAGAAATTATTGGTGAAGGAAAATTATTAAAACAGGCGATTGAATTTGATAAATTGCCTTCCATTATTTTATGGGGCCCTCCAGGAAGTGGTAAAACCACTTTAGCTTATATCATCGCTAAACAAACGAAGTCTGAATTTAAACAAATGAGCGCTGTTTCTAGCGGGATAAAAGATTTGCGAGAAGTAATAAAAGAAGCGGAAGAAAATAAAAGATTAGAAAAAAAGACGATTTTATTTATTGATGAAATTCATCGTTGGAATAAAGCGCAGCAAGATGGATTGCTTCCTCATATTGAGCAAGGATTAATAACTCTTATCGGAGCTACAACAGAAAATCCAAGTTTTGAAGTTATAGGGGCTTTACTTTCTCGTTGCAGGGTTTTTGTTTTAAAACAACTTAATAAATCTCAAATTTCAGAGATTATTAAAAGAGCGTTAAAAGATAAGAAAAAAGGATTAGGTAAATTAAATATAAAAATAAATAATAAAATAGTTGATACTATTTCAGAGATGAGTAATGGGGACGCTCGTATTGCTCTTAATGTTTTAGAATATGCTTCTTCTATTTCAAATAAAGTTACACTAGATATTGTAAAAGACGCTTTTCAGAAGTCTAATTTGTTTTATGATAAAAATGGCGAAGAACATTATAATATAATTTCAGCTTTACACAAATCAATGCGTGGATCTGATGCTAATGCTGCTTTGTATTGGTTGGCAAGAATGTTAGAAGCAGGTGAGGATCCTCTGTATATAGCTAGAAGAATTGTGCGGTTTGCTTCAGAAGATATAGGTTTGTCTAATTCTCAGGCCTTAGAACAAGCGGTAGCCGCCTATCAAGCGTGTCATTTTATAGGAATGCCAGAATGTAACGTTATATTAGCCCAGGCAGTTGTTTATATGGCTAAATGTAAAAAATCAAATGATTTATATGTTGCTTATGAAAAGGCTGCTGAAGATGTGAAAAAATATGGAAATTTACCAGTACCTTTGCATATTCGCAATGCACCCACAAAATTAATGGAGGATTTAGAATATGGTAAAGGATATAAATACGGCCCAGATTTTGATTATAAAGAAAATCAAGAATATTTACCAAAAGAATTAAAAGATAAAAAGTATTTAGAATAAATCAGTAAGGACTTGACAAAGAAAGAATTAATAAAATGGATAAAATAGAAATTAGAGCTTATGCAAAAATCAATCTTACTTTAGATATTTTAGATAAGTTGCCTAATGGTTATCACAAAATCAATTCAACAGTTCAAGCAATCGATCTTTATGATACGCTTTTAATTTCTAAAACAGAAAATGGTTTTTATCTAAATAGTCAGGTTAGTTGTTCTAATGAAGAAAATTTAATAACAAAGGCATGGGAAAAAATGAGTGATTTTGTAAAAAGAAAATTATCATGCACAACTAATCTATTAAAAAATATTCCAGAAAGTGCTGGATTAGGGGGTGGTTCAAGCGATGCTGCAGCAACTTTGATTGCATTAAATAATCTTTTTAAATTAAATTTAAATCTTAAACAGCTTAGTAAAATAGGCGCACAGGTTGGAAGTGACGTGTCTTTTTTTATACATAACATAGCGACAGCTTTAGTTAATGGCACAGGTGAAGAAATAAAAAAATCAAATAGAAAATCTTCTAATTTTTATGTTTTGGCGAAGCCAAGCCAGGGGATTAATACACCTGAAATTTATTCATTATTTGATCAACATAATAGGAGCAAAAGTTTTTTTGAATTAGCGCAAAAAATTTGTCCAAGCGTGAAAACACTTTATTCATATTTTTCTTCAATATCAAATGATTGTGCTATGTCAGGCACTGGCCCAACAATATTTGCAGGATTTGATTCGTATGAGGATGCCTCGAAAGCCAAAAATAATTTTAGTAACGGAACATTTAAAGGAAATTTCTATATTTGTAAACCATCCAAAGAAACTTATAAAATTGTTTTTTAAAACTGATGAGATATAATAGATATTGAAATATTAAATATGTTTATATTATATAGTTTGATTTTTATAATCTCTTGCATTGCCCTTTATTTTTCAGGCAATTGGTTAATTGATGGATTAAAAAGAATTGGTAGATTTTTACGTTGGCGGGGATTTATCATCGCTTTTTTTGTTATGGCTTTTGCAGGTTCTTTGCCAAATCTTTTTGTCGGGATTAGTTCAGCTTTTCATAAAGTTCCGCAACTTTCTTTTGGCGATATTGTCGGAGGGAATTTAATTGATTTGACATTAGCAGTGGCTTTAGCTGTTTTAATTGGAAAAAACGCTATTCCTACTAAAGGCAAGATTTTAGAAAGAAGCGCTCTTTTGACAACTTTTGTTGCTATTTTACCTTTACTTTTAATATGGGACGGTGTATTGGGGAGAGGCGATGGGTTAATATTGCTTTCTGTTTTTGTTTTTTATATTCTTTGGCTTATTTTAAATAAAGAAAGATTCAGAAAATTTTCTGGAGACGAAGAAAAACAAATGCCAAGCATTTTAAAAGAATTTAAGGTTTTTATAAAAGACCTGGGATTAATAATTTTATCCGTAGTTTTTCTTTTATTAGCGGCAGAGGGTATAGTACAAAGCGCTAAATTCTTTGCTGTAACCTTGAATATTTCTTTACCTATTATTGGAATTTTAATTGTGGGATTAGGTAATACTTTGCCGGAAATTCGTTTTGCTATTGCGTCAGCCAAGGCCGGAAAAACAGAAATGATTTTAGGAAATTTAATGGGCGCTGTTATTATACCCGCTACTTTAGTTTTAGGCACAGTCGCTTTAATTTGTCCAATTATAATTCCTAATTTTACGCCTTTTGCTATTGCAAGAATCTTTCTAATAATTTCAGCAATAACTTTTTATCTCTTCACAAGAAGGCATAGAAAAATTACAAAAAAAGAGGCAATAGCTTTACTTTTACTTTATATTTCTTTTGTTATCATTGAGATTCTAATAAAATAACTTGACAAATCATTTTTCTTTGCTATACTAAAGATGCCGTTGTTTTGAGGAGCTTGCTCCAATTAACAGCGGCATTTTTTTATTCCCATGCATATTTTTAAATAGTTGGGGTTTCACATTAGGTTTATTTTTGATATGATATAATAAGTAATAAAAATGAAAAATAAATATATTGATTAATATGATTATTTTGAATCAAGTTAAAAAGAATCCTCAGGTGTTAGAATTTATTAAACAATCAGATGAGTCTTTAGCAGCAGCAGGATATACAGAACATAGCTTATCTCATGCCAAGATTGTTTCTGCTCGAGCAAGGACAATTGCTCAAGAAATTGGTTTTTCAAAAGAAGAACAGGAATTATCAGCTATTGCTGGTTTTTGTCATGATATGGGAAATTTTTTAAGCAGAAGCCATCATCATTATTTTGGCGCGTTATTATTCCATCAAGTTTTTAATCAAGATTTTGATCCAGAAGAATTAGGAATAATCATGAATGCAATTTCCAATCATGATAAAGATGAAATGAATTTTTCTAATATCATTACGGCAATAGTTGTTTTGGCTGACAAGACAGATGTGCGTCGTTCGAGAGTAGTTAATAAAAAACCCAAGGAAATAAAAGAGGATATACATGATAGAGTTAATTTTGCTACAAAAATATCAAGAGTAAGGATTAATAAGAAGAAAAAATTAATCACTTTAATTCTTAAGATTGATACTGGCTTCGTTCCAGTAATTGAATACTTTGAAATTTTTACAGACAGAATGGTTTATTGCAGAAAAGCGGCGAAATTTTTGGGATATAAGTTTGGTTTGATAATCAATAACTTTAAATTACTTTAAAATTAAAACGAAATGGCAGATTTATTTATTGTTGCCACTCCAATAGGAAATCTTGAAGATATTTCCTTACGAGCACTGCGCATTTTAAAAGAAGTTGATATTATCTTATGTGAAGATACTAGAGTGACAAGGAAATTATTATCGCGTTATGATATCAAGACTTCAGTTTTAAGTTATCATCAACACTCGAAACTTAAAAAAGTAAATTATATAGCCGATTTATTAGAAAAAGGAAAAAACTTAGCGTTAGTTTCTGATTCAGGAACTCCTGGAATTTCTGATCCAGGGAATAAATTAATAGAGTTTCTTGTTAAAGGAAATATTAACGTAGTAATTATTCCAATACCTGGTTGCTCAGCTTTAATAAGCGCCGCTTCTATTTCCGGCTTTCCAATGGATAAATTTTCTTTTCTTGGATTTCCTCCGCACAAGAAAAAAAGAAATAAATTTTTTGAAGAATTACTTCGTCATCTGGTAGATTTAAAACATCCTGTTATTTTTTATGAATCACCTCATAGAATTATTAAAACATTAGAAGAGATTGGTAATAAATCTCAAGAGGTTAATCTTAATCTACAAGTGATTGTTTGTCGGGAATTAACTAAAAAATTTGAAACAATTTACAGAGGAACAATCAATGAAGTGATAAAAAAGATAAAAGATGATAAAATAAAAGGAGAATTTACAATAATTATTTATAAAAATTATGTATAACTTGAAACAACTATGTCAACTCAAGCAAAAAGTGAGGGCATTAGAAGATGAAAAAAACAGAGTAGAAAGAGATTTAAGAAAAATAACAGTGGGCTATATTATTGCGGCCTTTGGTTTTGTAGCTGGTTTAGCTTGGAGGGATGTATCAATGGCTTTAGTAGAATATTTATTTCCAATAAGCAAAGATACTATTTTAGCTAAGTTTCTTTATGCAATTTTAGTCAGCATTGCATTGGCTTTTGCTAGTATCTATATACTGAGATTTATAGGTAAAACAAAGAAGAAAAAAGGCATCCAAGATATTAAGTGATAGATTATTTAAATAGAATTCTATATTTATGGAAAATTTAGTAATAGGAGATGAATTAGCTAAAAAATTAGCTCAGCAACTTAATTTGGATTTTGTTTTAATAGAAGACAGGGTTTTTCCCGATGGGGAAGTACAACCTCGATTAGAAAAGGAGAAAAAAGCTAATAAAGCTATTTTAATTTTTCAGAAAAAACAAAACGAAAATATTAATGCTTACTTAATTAAGTATTTTTTATTACTAAGAAAAGTAAAAGAACTTGCGCAAGAAACAATATGCATTATGCCTTATTTTCCTTATGCTCGTCAGGATTCTATTTTTCAAGAAGGAGAACCGCTTTCTTCATTATACATGGCTGAATTAATAGAAAAGAATGCAGATGTTTTTATTACCTGCAATATGCATGAGCATAGAAAAAAGATCGAAGATTTATTTAAAGTTCCAGCATATAATATTTTTCTTTTCCATGATTTAGCAGAAAAATTTGAAGATTTTTCTCCTTCTAATTCGATAGTTATAGGACCAGATAAAGAGTCCAAAGCGTTTGTTGATGATTTTTGTAAAAAATTCCCTGCTGAAAAGATAGTTTTTGAAAAAACGAGAGATGTTAAAACA
>Ga0307990_1003635_pt1 | contig 11686 bp, 5 predicted proteins | sample EllFjometagen129_FD_203168 | JGI IMG/M metagenome (GOLD analysis project Ga0307990, IMG submission 203168) | Marine microbial communities from Ellis Fjord, Antarctic Ocean - #129 | ecosystem: Environmental > Aquatic > Marine > Unclassified | place: Southern Ocean | collected 2014-10-08
GTGTTGGAAAAAAGCTACTACCAGTCGCTTTATTCCATGGGGGCAACCAGCCGTGATCCAAAGTTTCCACCAGGCATCTTTGGTACTTGGGTGACAACAGACTCACCCAGCTGGCAAGGGGACTATCATCTGAACTATAATCACATGGCGCCATTTTATGCGTTGTATAATGCCAATCGATTAAAACAGGGTGATCCTCAGGACGCACCGATCCTGGATTTCAGGCAGCGGGGAAAATGGTATGCGGATAAGGTGACAGAGACGCGCGGCGTGTTGTATCCTGTGGGGGTAGGTCCTCTCGGTATCGAATCTACGTTTGAACATGACAACTACAAAAACTCCCCAAATCAGGAAAAGGGAGGGTTGTTCTTTCAGCAGCGTTCCAATGCTGCCTATTGCCTGGTAAATATTGCACAACGCTGGCGCACCACCTATGATCCTGTGTATGGCAAAAAGGTATATGCGTTGGTCAAGGATGTGGCTGAATTCTGGGAGGATTATCTTACCTTCGAGGACGGCAGATATATCATCTATGGCGATGCGATCCATGAAGGCTCGGGCCAAAACTCAAACCCTATCCTGTCACTTGGTTTAATCAACAACGCCTTTGATCTGGCACTGGATATGAGTCGAGAGCTTTCAGTGGACACGGACAAGCAATCAAAATGGAAACACATTATCGATCATCTCAGCGGATTCTCGACCCAGGAGAAAAATGGCAAAACAGTTTTTCGTTATACCGAGACGGGCACTGCCTGGTGGCGAGATAACACGCTTGGAATCCAGCAGATCTATCCGGGCAATACGATCGGGCTGGACAGTGAGGCCAAATTGCTTGAGGTGTCCCGTAATACCCTGTCTGTGATGAATCGTTGGAAGGATTTCAATGGGGCGAATAGCTTTTTCCCCGCGGCAGTTCGTGTTGGTTATGACCCTGTTGTGATTCTTGAAAAACTCACAGCCTATTGTCTGGATAGTTACCCCAACGGATTCAAGCTAAACAATCCACACGGCATCGAAAATTTCAGTACTGTGCCCAATACGATCAATATGATGCTTTGTATGAGCCATGTACCCGTTGGAAATGCTCATCTTCAGGGCATGGCACACGATAAGCCACAGGATCGCCGGGAAAGTCTCATTCGACTTTTCCCTGTCTGGCCAAAAGATAAGGACGCAAAATTTGAGAATATCCGCTGTTGGGGCGCATTTCTCGTTTCCAGCGAGTTGTTGGATGGCAAGATCCAGTACGTTAAACTCACCAGTGAACGTGGGCGTGATTGTACCATGGTCAATCCCTGGCCAGGCAAGGATGTGATAGTGTATCGCCAGAGCAAAGCCATAAAAACACTGAGCGGTGACCGATTTACATTTAAGACGTATCAAGGCGAACTTTTGATTCTGGGACCTCCAGAGGGTACGGGCCTACCCAATTTGCCCTAGATGTAACGGCATGAACCTTCATCTGGCTCGCGACTGGGTAGCCGATAAGGTGGCTGGCAATGACGCAATAATAAGTCGTTATATCCCGAGAAACTGGCACAAGACCTTGGCCGAAAATTTCAAGTTGCTTCCTCTCAAATATGCGGTAGAATTAGGGTTAATTCGAATTTCAGGACGCTGACATAAGTTCTTGAAATAATAAGTCTGGATTATTGAGTAGGACAAGGAGATAAGACCATGCTGAAAAAGGGCACAAAAGGGCTTGTGTATGTCACGCTGTTACTGTCACTTCTCGCTCAAACTGGGCAGACGGTTGAAGATAACAGACTCACCATCGCGAGCAATGGCACGGCGAATGTTTTCTCTGTAGCACTGGCCGAGGAATCCAAGGTCTTATGGCAGATAGGTAAATCCGACAATGACATGCGAGAGTTCGCCTTGTCGCCAGATGCATATTCCAAGTTTGGGGATCACTTTGGTTATGCGGACCAGTTTTTTGTTGTTGGTTTGTCTGATCCGGCCCAGCACTGGCCCTATGTGTTGCCTGGAGCCCAAGATCCCTGGGTCGGGGGGATTCATCGTACGATTAATAGATTGCCTATTTACTTTCAACTTAAGCACGTATCGTTGAATAGTGAATGTGTGTTTGTTATTGATTGCGTAGGTATCAATCCTCAGAAGGCGCCCACTCTACGTGTCGTAGTCAATGGGCACAACCATGAGTACCAACTTCCTGCTGGCCGGAGTGATGACGTGATTCAAGGTCGTGCGTCAGAAGGTGAGGAATATGTGCTGCGCGTTCCGATTCCAGCGTCTGAATTGAAGGTAGGTACCAATGAAATCCAGTTAATGAGTATTCGTGGTAGCTGGACAGTGTTTGACTGTGTACGTTTGGAAGGGACCGGTGTGTCATCGGCAGTGCCAAGTCCGACACTGATTCACTCGGTACAGGCTGCCAAGTTTTCGACGCAACAGGATGGTGACCTGTATCAACCGCTTTTGGTTGATGTGACGCAATACGAAACAACAGGATCGCTGACTGTCACTGTCCATGGATTACCGGCTCAAACTAAACAGCTTGAACTGGGACGTAGTATACTGGAGTTTGAGATGCCTGTCGTGGAAATAAACACAGCGACACCTGTATGCGTGCAAACCGGTACTCAGATTCTTCTGGAAACAAATGTGACACGTGGTCGTGTTGATGCTTTGGTGTTGTCTGATTACGTAGATCCCTTTATTGGGACAGCGGATTCACGTTGGATGCTCACGCCTGGTCCGTGGATGCCGCTGAGCATGGTCAAGATCAGTCCAATCAATCAGGACTGGCAGTGGAAGGGGGGCTATGAATACGCCATTGAAAACATTGCTGGTTTCGATCACATCCACTCCTGGACGATGGCGGGCCTGTTGATGATGCCTGTGACCGGTGCATTGCATACCCAACCGGGCCCTGCGCATGATCCGGACAAGGGGTATCGCAGTCATTTTGATCGCAAAACAGAAAAGGCTGGTATCGGTTTCTATGAAGTGATATTAAAAGACTATGATATCAAGGCCGAGTTGACAGCTACGACACGCGCAGCCATGCAACGTTATACCTTCCCTAAATCAGACTCGGCACGTGTGCTGATCGACCTAGAGTTTCCTGCGGAACATGGCTATCGAAATCAAGTCACAGAGAGTCGCATTGCACGTGTCAGCGATCGTGAAGTCGAAGGGTATTCCAAGTTTAAGGGTGGCGGTTGGAGTGGTTTTCAAGATTACGTTGTCTACTTTGCCATCCAGTTTAGTCGACCGTTTGCATCCATGGGAGGCTGGGTTGACAAACGCATCGATCAGGACACTGCCCAAGTCATAGGTCAAGGTGATGTCGGGGCGTTTGTGAACTTCGAGACCAGTGCCAGAGAGCAGATTCTCGTGCGTAGTTCAATTTCCTTTGTGAGTATCGATCAGGCTCGTTTAAATCTAACCGAAGAGATTATCAAACCCTTTGGTTGGAGTTTTGCAGCCATTGTAGAGAATCAGCGTCGGACCTGGAGTCAGCTATTCAAGCGTGTCGAAATAGAAACGGATGATCACCTCCAGAAAGTCAAGTTCTATACGAATCTGTACCGGGCCTTTTGTGCCCGTACGATTATGAGTGATGTGAATGGCAAGTATGCGGACATGTACGAGAAAACCCAGCAACTCGCTGATCCTGAGTCACCGATCCTGGGATGTGACGCCTTTTGGAATACCTTTTGGAATCTTAATCAACTCTGGAATTTAGTGACGCCGGACATTGCGAATCAATGGGTTCAGTCTCTGCTGGAGATCTATGATAAGGGTGGTTGGTTGCCTAAAGGGCCGGCAGGTGTGGAGTATACTAGTATTATGGTGGCCGAACATGCTATCCCGTTAATTGTAGCGGTCTATCAGCAAGGCATCCGTGACTATGACGTTGACAAGGCCTTTGAGGCCATGGTTCATGCTCAGACTACGCCAGCGATGCAACATCCAGCTGGAGGACATGTGGGTAATCGAGAACTCTTGCCCTACCTCAAGTACGGCTATATCCCAGTTAAACACGGTCATGCCTCTAATACCATGGAATACGCTTATGACGATTGGTGTGTAGCGCAAATGGCCAAAGCCTTGGGTGCACAGGAAGAGTACGAGATTTTCAGTAAGCGTGGAGAGTATTGGCGCAATCTGTATGATCCCAATGTGGGATTCATGCGGGCACGCTATCCGGACGGTCGTTGGTTAGAGAAGTTCAGTCCGTTTGATGGCAGAGGTGGCTGGGTTGAGGGCAATCCCTGGCAATTTACCTGGTTTGTCCCTCAGAATGTGCGTGGATTGGCAGAGGCCATGGGACGGGAACAATTCATACAGCGTCTTGATGAGGGATTGATCAAATCCGAACCCTCCCGCTTTAATGCCACAGGTGATCGTATGGGAGCGTACCCCATCAATCATGGCAATCAACCCAGTATGCAGGTAGCGTGGATGTTTAATCATGCTGGTGCGCCTTGGTTAACTCAGAAGTGGACGCGGTCAATTTGTAATCGCTACTATGGCACCGGCCCCAGTGACGGGTATCCGGGTGATGAGGATCAAGGTCAGATGAGTGCCTGGTTTGCCATGTCGGCCATTGGCCTGTTCCAGATCGACGGTGGTTGCCGCGTGAATCCGATCTATGAAATTGGGAGTCCCCTATATGATCGTGTCACGCTGAATCTGCATGACAAATACTATCACGGTAATACCTTTGTGATTGAAGTCAGGAATAACTCGAAAACAAATATGTATGTTCAGTCAGCCACACTTAATGGTAAGCCTCTCACTGGACCGTGGTTTTACCATTCGCAACTGGTTGAGGGTGGTAAGCTGGTGCTGGAGATGGGGCCGACACCGAATAAAACCTGGGGAAGCAGCCTGGAATCTGCTCCACCAGTAGGGCGTTAATAAACTATTGGAGTATGAGTATGAGTTCTTTACAGCGCGTTGGATTGTGATTTTTTGTTTTACTGGTCCTAGGTATGAATATCAATAGCTATGCACAGGATAGTTGCTGTGCTAGTCACGTAAAATTATTGCAGGGGTATGCAGCAACACGGTCCGGCATGGAGATGCAGTACGAGTCTGCGCACCCCAGTGTGCACACAGCTTTGATTATACGGGCCAATACTGAATTTGATCCGATTGAATGGGAAACGGAACCTATTCCAGTAAATTACTCTGAGCCCTTACTTCTATGTAAATTATGAAGAATTTCAAAAGTCTAAGAACTATAACATTGACCGCTTTCTTGTTGATGACCTCCTGCGTTATGGCAGAAGAGAATGTCCCAGCGTCCTACTGGAGCTTCGACGAAGGCCATAAACTAAATATCACTGGTTACGCAAAGCCCGTCACAGGTGTCCTGGGATCTGCTCTCAAATTCGATGGCTTCACGACTCGTGTAACGAGCAAACTGGATGAGGCTATCGATGTGACAAGTGGTTTCACTGTTGAGGGAACGGTGTGAAATGCAATTATTTTGAATATTTTTCGGCTCGCCACTGTGCAGCATAGATGGCGGAAGGTTCGGTCTTCTATTTTTCTTCGGACAGTACATCGAGCCCCCTTGTTCGATGTTACGGCGAGACATCCAAGGCCTTCAGTGGGTGATTTTTGCGACCACCTGAGTAGTTGTATGGCCGCAAAAATTGACTGGTGATGCATCATTTTTATGAGTCGTGATATTTCGAATGTCACATGGTATAATAGCGGCATGAAAACATACGACCAATCAAATGTAAGTAGCGAACTTTATCAACCCCTTGAAGATGCTTTGGAAAGATCTAACAGTAAACGAGACTGTAGAGACTACTCCGACTCGATATCTTTACGAGCTGGAGTGGGACGCATTATCGACGCTGCTCAATCGGGACGGGCATGGGTTCAACGTATTGGAATGCTTGGGATAGCGACCGTTTCTGTACGAAACTTTTTCCAGGCTTTGAGTAGTAAACGTAGGCTACGCCTATTACTCGAAATTGATCAGGATCTGAGAGAACAGGTTAATCAACAACTAAAAACATATGGCGATCCTTTTGATCAAATACCCGAACTGGATGGTTTTGAGTTATATGCCTCTGATGGGCACTGTCACGGGGCAAGTGCCCATGAAGACAAAATTGGGGGCAAGAAAAGACCCGTGAATCATATCTATAGTTTGAACCTTCGTAGTAATGCTTTGTCACACTTTGCATTAACTGAGCCTGGGAAAGGAAAAAAGAAGGAGCATGAAATAGCCGCTATTAAACGATATGGCGGCCCGGCTTTGCGTTACAATGCACCTAAAGGAACGAAAGTGATTCATGCTTACGATCCCGCTGTCATTGATTATAACGAATGGTACAAATGGAAACAAGGCAGTGGTGTCTATATCGTCACGTGTGAAAAATTGGAGGCAATTGGGGTCGGACCACACTAAGTACTTTTAAAACAATTACATAGCTCTGGAAACACGCCATTTCTAGGTCTTAAACGTCCCATTTTACCCCTAAAAAGGATCGTTTAAGAACGAATCCCCACAACCAAACCCTGTGCATGGGTCTGTCGTTGTCTACAGGGTAGGGGCGGCTCCCCCTGGCCGCCCGTTTTTCCATGTGAGTGGCAAAATATGGGTCATGTCATCTAGTTATCGCCATGAATTCTAGTCGGGTCATCCGGCTAAGAAACTTTGGAAAAAGCTGTGTAACTAAGGAAAAGACCCGGCCCCGGTATCAGGGTAGTTGGCCATCCAGTACGTACGAGAACTCTATCCCTTTTCCTAAAATCAACAGGTGAGCAGTGTCATCTCATGACAAGACAACCGCAAAAAGGGGTTTGTTAGCTAATGGGCACTGTCCCTTAAGAATTCCTCCCAGAGGCTGCGTTCGCAGGGAGTTCTGGCAACAACTTAAAAGTGCAAAAAGATGGACGTGGCTCCTATGGCTTCTCCATCTATTTGGGCCAAGCTGCTCCAAAACTGTCATCCCGCTTTACGGGCGCCACATGCCCATCTACAAAGACGCAGTTACCTTGGCCTGCTGACGTATCTGGGTGACCCCTCATGCTCCCTCGGCCCAAAAACGCCTATGGGGCATCAAGTATCGAATCGTGCATCGCCGGCCTCTCGACTCGTCCAGTTGCCTCACGTGGGCGGGCTCCATCATCGTTACGAATGGAACAACGTCGCATGTACATAGCACGATCTATTATTTGCAAGGCACAAAACCGACCTCCAGAGGGCAAAATACGCGTATATACATATACTGGGATTAACGTGCCGAATATGGAGTTTACTTTAGATTTTCTGGGACGTTCATGTTAACATTGTGGCGTTAAAAAGTGCAGGGATGCCTGAGAAAAGCGGTTAGATCTGTGTCTGTATGTATAGATAATGCGGAGGCATTCCTGGGTTTGCAGCCCAAGCGTCGATATGACCGCATGCAGATTGACTGTGCACCACAGATGATAAGGCATTAACACACTCTGTAGTGAGGTCTGAGTACTGGGAGATTGACATTTTTAATGAATATAACGGCAACGTGTGGTTTGGAGAAATTATGTTATGTCTACTCGACAAAAACAAGCGGTTGTTACGAAAAATGTGGGCTTTTTCATTGGCTTTTGTCTTTTATTTTGTTTGATCCTCCTTAGCCCTGGAGCCACAGCGAAGAGTTTGTATGTGGTTGGTAATTCGAATCGCGTGCAAGAAGATGTGTTATGGGTTTATGATGTTCAGCCTGATGGAAAGATTGTATTCCAGACAACTTCTTCACCATGGCATGATAAAGGTGCCGGGAATGTTAATGGGCTGGGCGTTGACTCTGATACCAACACATTGTTCCTGACGTTTAGCGGCTTTTATGATGCTGGCACAGTGGATAGTGAGTCGCTGGTGTTCAAGGAGTTCATCTATCTGGTACCCTGGGATGTGCGTGCAGGCGGTCTGGTCTATGACGAGGCGCGATCACGTGTTTATGTGACCGATGAAGAAAGAGATCGTTTGATCATATACGACTGGGTTCCTGAATTGCCAGCTTTGCACAATATTGGCGATGGCGCTTCTGAGGTGCTTCTCAGTGCACCAACTGCTGGGGCCATTGCCTTTGATTCAAGTCAGGAAAAGGTCTATGTGGCTTCTATGGATAATGGCGTCGAAGTGCTGAAAGTGGCTTTTGACCGAACTGAGTGGCAACTGATTGGCTCCATTGGAACGACTTATGAAGTTCAGACTTTGAGCGTTGATGCCAGAAATCAGTCTCTCTATGCAGGGGGGCGGGATACAGGGGGGCTGGAGTCGCAAGGAGCCACGATTACGAAATACAATTTGGCAACCGGCGATGAGATGCAGGCGATTGCGATTGATGGAGCCCACGCCGTTTTGTCATTGTGCGTCGATAATGCCACGTCACTCGTGTATGTTCTGGTAAAAAATCTTGAGTCGCCGCTCAAGACTGTCAATGTATATAACTCAGCTCTGCAATTGATTCAGTCAGTGACTGTAACGGGGGATGCACTTCAGTTGTATGTCCCAAGTACATCAGTAGGATATAATCCTCTGGATATGACCATCACACCTGTTTCTGGTGTGGCTCAAAGCAATGGTCAGTACGTGGCTGGGCCGGGCGCGGAAATCGAATATCAGATTTGTGTGACAAACTCGAATCAATTTCCAGTGACTGACATTATCCTGACAAACACGCTTCCTTCTGAGTTAGACTTTGTCAGGGCTCAAGGTCTCGGCAATGCTTTGGGCGTATTCGATGGGGCGAGCAATACTTACTTTTTCCACAATCCGTCCCTGAACCCGAATTCAAGTCAATGTTTTTCCATCGTTGCCCGTGTCAGGGAGGACGTCATATCAGGCACTGTTATCACCAATTCAGTGGCCGTTGATAGCAATGAGACGCCTCAATCAGGCGCCAGTGTAGATGTTGAAGTGGGTTACAATACGTTGGGATTGACCAAGACCGTGGTGCCGGACCCCAACTATCTCACAGTCGGAAACACGACCTATGTGGATGCAGGTGCGTATGTGACATATCAAATCTGCCTGAGCAATTTAAACAACACTACAGCAGTGAGTAATGTGCTGGTGATTGATCAATTGTCAGAAAACGTTGAATTTGTGAGTGCTGAGCAGGTGGGCTTGATAAGCTTTTACGATGCCGGTACCCACAGTTTCTCCTGGGCCTTCAATGCCATTGAGCCCAATTTTCTGGATTGTTGCAATATCACTATTCGCATCAAGGACAACGTGCCACCAGGTCAGGTGATTTCCAATGAGGTCATGCTGGGTGGCAGTGAAACATTTACAGTGACTGCTGTGGCAGATATTGTGGTCAGTGCACCGAATGCCACGAACGTCCTGTATGTGGATGCCAATGCCATCGACAACCCCGTACAGGATGGAACCGTGGGAAATCCTTATGTGGCCATCCAGCAGGCTATTGACATGGCTCAGGATGGCAACACTGTGGTAGTTTTGCCCGGTCTGTATGTCGAGTCCCTGAATTTCAAGGGCAAGGCTATCTGTGTGACGAGCCTGGTTCTGGCTTCCCCTGAGGTTTTGGCCCCCTTGGAAGAGCCCAATAGTCTAGGTGCGATTGACATTACGATTATCCATGGCAATTATGAGGGAACCGTGGTGGTTTTTGAAAGCGGTGAAGATGCCAACACTATTCTGCAAGGCTTCACGATTACAGGCGGCATGGCTGACTCGGGAGGTGGCATTCTATGTTACAATAGCAGTCCAACGATCAGCCATTGTGTGATTACTGGCAATCAGGCTACCCGTGTCACAGGCGGTGGTGTGGACAGCTACCGCAGTGAAGCAACGTTTATCAATTGTACGATTACAGGGAATCATGCGGCACGTGGGGGTGGGGGTGTATCGTCTGATCGGGGTGCAGATGTGTTCATCAACTGCATCCTCTGGGGCAATACACCGGATGCGATTATGGCGGTCGAAGAGGATGTGTCTTTGACCTACTGCACCGTAGAAGGTGACTGGTTCGAGACAGGCAATCTTGATTATGATCCAAACTTTGTGGCAACTGGATATTGGGCTCTGCCTGAAGATATGAATGTGCCTGCATCACCGGATACAGAGAACGCTGTGTGGGTCTCTGGAGACTATCACTTGAAGTCCATGGTCGGGCATTATGACATTAAGACAGCGACCTGGATGAGCGATGCGGTGAGTAGTCCCTGCATTGACGCAGGTGACCCCAATACCTCTTACGAATTTGAGCCTGTTCCCAATGGCGTGTGTGTCAACATGGGTGCTTATGGAGGAACTCTTGAAGCCAGTAAGACAACGCTGAAATTATCGTTACTCCACAGCGTTACCCTGGACACTGATCCGGGGTGGACTACGCAGGGCCAGTGGCAATACGGACGGCCCTTGGGTGGCGGTGGGGCCAATGGGCATCCAGATCCTTCATCTGCCTTCACTGGTCAGACTGTCTATGGTGTGAATCTGGCAGGCGATTACGATACTACCGAGGGTGAACCCTACAGCCTGACGGCTGGTCCATTTGACTGTCGTGGCAGAATCCATATGACCCTGCGTTTTGCGCGCTGGCTCAATAGCGATGCAGCACGATTTGTCCGAAATAGCATTGAGGTTTCTAATGATGGAGCTACGTGGCAGGTGATATGGGAACCACCCCGTGATTCTGAAACCATAGATTCCGCATGGCAGGTCCTGGAGTATGATATTAGCGCAGTTGCCAATCTGCAGTCTACTGTTTGGATACGCTGGAGTTATGAGGTCGTGGGGCATGCTTTTGCTTATTCCGGCTGGAACATTGACGATATTGAGATTTGGGGTATTTCTCCGACGCAGTTGTCAAACTATTTTGTGTATGGATGGAACAGTCTAACACGACAAGACTCTATTCCTTTGATTGCAGATGATTGGCACCCTGATGGTATCTTGCCTGTTCAAGGTTTTCGCTGGTGGGGCGCTTTTGATAATTGGACCAATGCTGAAATGCCAATCGATTTGCCATTGGGCTTTCACTTTGGTATATGGTCACATAATCCAACTCTGAACAAACCAGGATCTTTGATGTGGGAACACACTACTTCAAGTTGGGATTGGGTTCACACAGGACAAGTCCAGGACGCACAGGGACAAATCGGGGGAGAATCAGTATTTCAATTTACCTCTCTTGTATCTCAAGATGAGTGGTTCTATCCCAGTACAACTCCCAACACCGCACATTGGCTAAGCATTACTCCTATCTACACAAGTTCTGTCATTTCTGACACGCCATGGGGATGGATGACCCGTCAAACTGATGGCACGTTACCTGCTGAAAGAATTTTGGCTGTGAATAATCCGGCTCAATGGCCTCCTGTAGTTGGGGCTACTTATGTGGCCGGTTCTCCTGTTACGTATCCAGCACTAAAACATTGGGACGTTGCTTTTGAACTAATTACTGGCCAGCCCACCGGTCGATCTACAAGTAGCAACAATCTGTCAAATGCCATTGGTGATTTTCATGATGACGATCAATTACATAACCATAAGTCTGTAAAAGCCGAAATAGCAGTAGAGTAGCCTCTGCGATTCTTCGGGGTTGGATATTCGATGATGCAGGGCAAAATAGGGGTCATGTCATGTATCTAGTTATCGCCATGAATTCTAGTCGGGTCATCCGGTTAAGAAACTTTGGAAAAAGCTGTGTAACTAAGCAAAAGACCTGATACCGGT
>Ga0307990_1003636_pt1 | contig 11685 bp, 9 predicted proteins | sample EllFjometagen129_FD_203168 | JGI IMG/M metagenome (GOLD analysis project Ga0307990, IMG submission 203168) | Marine microbial communities from Ellis Fjord, Antarctic Ocean - #129 | ecosystem: Environmental > Aquatic > Marine > Unclassified | place: Southern Ocean | collected 2014-10-08
GAAGAAGACTGCCCAGCCTTTTTGAGTTTTCAACTCTACCCGGAAACAGGCGGCCCGGACACGCATTTCGAGTTGATTGTCATACTCAAGGGAAAATCGGTCAACCAGGATATCGAACTCATCCGCGCCGATCTCTACATGTCTAGCGGCGAAGCGACGGGCAAAGCCTACGATCTCGTGCGCAGCGACATTGACGCCTTCCGTTATCTGCGACAGTTCAACGGCATCGACATTTGCAAATCCGACGAACCGTACTGCAACCTCTTTTTCCGCATCATTGCAACGCATGAGGACGGCTGCATCAAAGGTTTTGACACGGACATGATTCAGATCGACAACGAACTCGAAACGCCGGATGACGATCTCAACGACGATGTGAATGACGACGCCGACGATGATGTCAACGACGATATGAATGATGACGCCGACGATGATGTCAATGACGATGTGAATGACGACGTCGACGATGATGTCAATGACGATGTCAATGACGACACCAGCGACGACGTCCACTAAACTTTCGGCCCATCTATTTGGCGGTGGAATTTGCACCTAAACGCCTACCTGAAAAAGCAAAGAACAGTCATCGACGCCGAGTTGGAAAAATATCTGGACTTGCGCAGCGATTTATTTGGTACTTTGGTCGATTCAATGCGCTACAGCCTCTTCGCCGGGGGCAAACGCATTAGGCCGATCCTGGCGCTGGCCGCCTGTGAAGCCGTCGGCGGCGAAATCAAGAAGGTTCTTCCCGTCGCCTGTGCGCTGGAGATCATGCATACCTTTACTTTGATTCACGACGACCTTCCGTGCATGGATAACGACGACATGCGCCGGGGACGCCCGACCAACCATAAGGTTTTCGGCGAGGCGCAGACGTTGCTGGCGGGCTGCTCTCTTTTGGCCATTACATTTGAAATCATTTCCGGGCAATGCGTCAGCGGCGACATCAACGCGGAGCACGCTATTACTCTCACCCATATATTGAGTCGAGCCGTGGGTTGGGAAGGCGTCATGGGCGGACAGAGCCTTGACATGATCTACGAAGGGGAACCCAGCGACATTGAGCATGTAAAAGCCGTGTGCCACCATAAGACGGCTACTTTGATTACAGCTTCCCTGGCTTGCGGCGCGGTGGCGGGCGGAGCATCCGAAACGCAGGTCGAAGCCCTGACACATTTTGGCCATTCCATCGGCCTGGCGTTCCAGGTGGCCGACGATATCCTGGATGTTGAAGGCGAGGCGCACAAGCTTGGAAAAAGCACAGGCACCGACGCCAGAGCGGGCAAGGTCACCTTCCCGGCGCTGATGGGACTGGCCAAAGCCAAGTCCCTGGCCCAAAAACTCCTCGGTGAATCCTTATCCGCCTTGGATGAATTTGACTCGCGGGCCGATCCATTGCGGAAAATCGCCCACTATATTGTTACGCGAGACCGCTGAAACTGATTGCTAACTAATGGAAAACAATAAAGAGTTTGCATTCATCTTGAAAACCGGGGTATAAGCAAAGTGTAACTTCACGAGGGGGATGAAATGACGGACGGCAAACTCGAATTAGTGGATAAATTCCACATTCGAAAAAAGGGTTTTACATTTATTAGTACGGGGTTTTACGTTTACGATGACGATGACAAGCCCCTTCTCTACGTGGATATTCCCGATTTCAAGCTCGTGAAACAAGTGCATTTTTACGTTGATGAAAGCAAAACAGCCCGACTGTTTTGGGTAAAGCAGGACAAGGTGCTTTTCGCGACAACCGCCGAGTACACGCTCTACATTGAGGGGGGGCAGGCGATTGCGAAATACAGGGCTGAATTGCTGGAAAATATACTGCTGCGAAACGTGAAAATCCTTACGCCTGGCGGCGACCAGATGTGCAGCTTGGTGGAAAAACCCAAAATGGGAAGACTGCTGGCGGAATTGGGAGGGGCTGAGTTTTCCTTCGTTGACGGCGAAGAAATCCTCGGGCTATTTCATTCAACAACGCCCAAAGGTAACAAGTACGCCCTGATGGACCTAAAGCTCGAGTTGGACCGAAAGCTTGATGTGCGCATCGCCCTGGGTGCCGTATTGATCCTTTATGGTCGATTGATCTAGAATTATACACAAGAAATATTGCCGCGCCTGTGCTGCCGATCCTAAGGAAATCCGTGTTTTCAAGTCATCGGGCGAAACCCTTTCGCATCAACAATGTTTATCGCTTTAAACCGCTGCATGATGGCCGAGTTGTCGAAGTGTTGCGCGGTATCCACTTCGGCATTGAAGCAGGGGAGTACGTCGGCGTAATCGGCGCCAGCGGCTCGGGCAAGTCAACTTTGCTCAGGCTGCTCAACCGTCTGGAGGATCCGGACAAGGGAACGATTCACTACGGCGATGATGATATGGCCGAACTTCCCGTCATTGAAATGCGCCACAGAATCGGCCTGGTCATGCAAAAGCCGGTCGTTTTCCCCGGAAGCGTCATCGACAATGTCCTCATGCACGACCTCATCGCCGGTCGGAAAGGCGACGAGAATTGGGGCTGCAAGTGGCTTGAATTCGTCCGGCTGCCAAGGGACCTGATGTGCCGTGACGCGGCGGCGCTCTCCGTCGGGCAGCAAGCCCGCGTTCAACTGGCGCGCACGCTGAGTCTTGAACCTGAAGTCCTGTTGCTGGATGAATGCACGGCCAATCTTGACGAGAAAAACGCTGGGGAGATTCTGAGCGATCTTGAGGGATTATTCCAAAGTGAAAACCGTACCATCATTCATGTTTCTCACCAGCAGACCAAGCTTCGGCGATGTCGCCGCCTTATCTATATTGAAGACGGCTTGATCGCCGCCTCTGGAACCCCGACGGCCATTCTGGACGATCCCGGCAACCCGGCGCGCAAGGTTCTGGCAACGCAGAGCCCGAGCAGCTCATGACTGTCTATGAGATCAGCATTCTTGATTTGCTTGTCTGCGCGGTGGCGATGGCCATCCCGTATTTCATCAGCCGATTTTTGAAGCTGGGTCTTGAGCGAGACCTGCTCGTGGGGTCGATTCGAGTTTTCGTGCAGCTTTTGGCGGTCGGCTACATCCTGGACAAGATATTCGCGGTCAATCACGCGGCGCCGGTTTTCGGCATTCTCCTTGTGATGACGGCCAACGCCGGATTCAATGCCGCCAAACGAGCCGAGATCGCCCATGCGCGCACTATTCTTATGGCGACCGGCGTCATCGGCGTGACGACTCTGGCTGTGTGCGCCTTCGTGTTTTACGCCGTTATCGGGATCGAACCCTATTTCAATCCTCGTTACGTGATACCCATGATGGGAATGGGTCTAAACGGGGCCATGAACGCCGTCGCGATCGGCGCCAGGGCTTTGGACATCGGAGTTCGAGACAATCGCGAACGAATCGAGGCGGCCCTTTGCGTCGGCGCCACCTCGCAGCAAGCGGTGGCGCCCATCGTTCGCGACTCCCTTAGGCAGGCGCTGATTCCCGCCATAAACGGTCTGATGACTGCGGGAATCGTACAGCTTCCCGGATTTATGACGGGGCAAATCACCGGAGGTGTGGACCCTCAAATCGCGGTGCGTTACCAAGTGGTCATTTTTTATATGCTGACGGGAATCGTCGCCCTGTCGTCAATCACGGCCATTTTGCTGCTGGTCAGGCGGTACTTTACGTCGGATCACCAACTCAGGGAGTTTGCGGCGAACTAGATAATATTGTTAAAATGTCTCAATCATTACTTTTTCAGGTGGCGGGTAACATCTTGAAATTACTGATTTATTTGGCCAGGGTTTAGGGTCTGGGGCGGATGAAGTATGAGGTAGCAAGTAGGAAGTATGAAGTAGGGGTGAAGAGTTGTCGACATCGTGCTTTCGCTTATTCATCGCTTCGCATTCCGCATTCCGCATTCCGCATTCCGCATTTGAAATTCCAAATTTTTCCCAACTTCATACTTCATGCCTGCCTATAGCGGCGGATCGAAACAACCCCGGTTGGCGTCAACGACAATTTTCCGAAATTCGTTGACAGGTATTTCAAAGCCCAGAACCAAGCCGCTCCGGCGCCTTTCGAGTTCGGCGTCAATGGCCGAAATCAGCGTTTCGACCAGCTCTTCGTTTTTCTGGTGTTCTTCAAGATTCCACAGATAGTTCGTGCGGATTTGATCGTTATAGAAACGGGACGGCGCATGGCGTTTCACCGCCGGGTCAGTCGCCAATTTCTCTTGGGCGGCATTTGTACCCAGCTCGTTCATTAGCGAGATCATTCGATCCAGGTAGATGAGGCGTTCCCGTTTCATTTCCCGATGCAGCTTCAGCTTTGGCCCAAATTCGCCCGGCTCGGAAAATAACGATGTTATGAAATTTCGCTTATTAAACGGCATGGCGTTTCTGATGGAATGCTCCGTGCCGACAATGTTGAAAACAATGGAATTTTTCAGCGCCTCGGGGATGTCAGATCGCTCTCGCAACCGCCCCGCAAGGGCTTCCAGATCTTTTGGGGGCAAAAGCGGCAGCACGTAAAGCACAGTTTGGATGAATTCCCGGCGGCCTTTGACGCCTGCAAGAATGATCAAGGCGACCGATGGCGTATTCACCAGTCCATCCTGCGTTTCCCAGGCACGCATCAGATGTTCATACGCTATGTCCGGGTTGGCTTGAATGCGCGCGGCCTGCGCGGATAGAAGCAAAAGCCGTAAAAGTCGAGGGACGCTTTTGGGGAAATACCTATCCAAATCGTCGTATTTAATTTCACCCTTGATAAAATCGTAGCGCCCAAAACGCAGTTCCAACCCGTCTTCCAGGACAGAATCAAGGGATTTTACAATTTTGGACAGCGAAGCGGCTTCAGGGGAAAAGCGGCGCATTCGTTTGTCTTCAGCGGGTGTGCAAGCGATAATTTCAGCATCGACAAGGGGGTCTGATGGAAAAATTTTCTCGATGGATTTCAGCAACTCAGCCAACAATGCCCTGTCATGCGGGGCTTTGCTTTCCCATTGCGCGTTTTCAAGCTGCAGTTGTTTGAACGTGGACTCAAGCTGGCTGGGAGAATGAAGCAGCATGTTTCGCGCAGGTCGGCATAAAATAAAGGCGACCATCGCCGCCAGCGCCATCATGAAGCAAATTGCCAGGAAAAAAGATTTCTTCATTTTTGGAGTTTAAGGGTTTTTAGAAAACGCTGCCAGTCAGTAAGAAAAATGCCCCGCTGGATTTCTCCAACGGGGCGAAGTGCTGTCTTTAGGTTGTGGGAACTTATCTTGTTTTAGCAGCCGCATCCGCCGGCGCTGTCGTCGTCGTCGTCACCCCGATCCTCGTCGTCAGTGTCGTCATCTACGTCATCGTCAGTATCGACTTCTTCGCAGTTTTCAGCAATTACGCAGCTTTCGCCGATAAACAAGGTTCCGTCATCAGCCCACACGGCCCAGTCGAACCCGTCGATTTTGTCGGGGTCGGTTTCGGTCGTGGTCGTGGCGCGGAAAGCAAATCCACCCAGCCGTTCTCCTTCTGCGATATCTCCGTCATCGGCACCAGCCTTTGCAAAATATTTCGCGTCTTCTTCACGAATGTCGCCGTAATCCTCGGAGGTTACGTACCCCGAATATTGCCATCGAATACCCATGTAGACTTCGCCTTCTTCCGTCTCATGCTCAATCATGGTATTAGTCCATTCGCCATCATGAATGGCGTCCGGGGAGGAGACGTAATCCACATCGACGTTGTAGCCGGGATCGGGCATAAACATTTCCAGTTTATTGATCCAGCGCTGCATGTCGCCAGGCGAAGTCGTGTTTTTTACCGTAAACTCAAAATCGTAAGTTTCATCGGCTTCCAGAACGAGTGGCGCATCGAAGTCAATCGCAGCCGAGAACTCTTCCGAGTCGTCATCTGCGTCGTCGTCCTCCGCGTCATCGTCACTTCCTGTGTCGTCATCCGCGTCGTCGTCATCCGCGTCGTCATCATCCGCGTCATCGTCCATGTCGTCGTCCATGTCATCGTTGACATCGTCGTTCTGTGCAAAAGCGCTTGTGCACATCAAAAAAACAAGCGCCAGCACCAAAAATAATCCATTTCGAAATTTCATCTTCCCACCTCCTTGAATAGCTCGGTTAATCCAACTGCCCCGAACCTAAGGATCAAAATATCCATACCACCCGAAAATCGGGCAAAAGGCCCAAATCACCCAGCCCGCTGAAATCCCGATAATAGGCCCCCAGCAGACTCCATTGGCGATTCTACCAGCCTAAAAAATAAAATGCAACAGGTTTTTTTCCGTTTTGGGAGTTTTCGTAATAAATGCGTGTTTCGATACATTAGTTATCCGTTGCTTCGACAATCGGTTCGGGTCCAGACAGGCCCACTCTTGCCAGATATGTCCTGGCGACTTTGTTATTATGGTCCATGGATAAAATGGTGGAAAACCAATGTTTTGCTTTATCCATCTGGTTGTTTTTATAGGCGAGTATGCCCAGGGACAACATGGCGCGCACGTTCTTCGGATCAAGTTTCAGGACTTGAGTGAATGTATTTTCGGCAATATCCTGCTTTCCCTGATCCGACGCAAGAATTCCCATTCCCATGAGCGCTTTGATATTGTCCGGCTGCTCTCCCAGGACTTCGCGCAGTATTTTGTGGGCCTCGACTTTTTGACCGACTGTGAAAAGGGCGTTGCCCATACTGGCTTTTGCGTCGTGGTTTTTTGGATCAATTTCCAGAGCTCTTTTGAAAAAGACCAAGCCTTCATCGGCTTTTTCCATAGAAAGGAAGGCGTTTCCCAGCAGTTCGAAAATCAGACTTCGGTTTGGGTCATGGTCTTTCGCACGATTCAGCCAGGTCACGGCCAGGCGGTATTCGCGCATCATCATGTAATTACGACCGATATTTATTCGCACGCGGGCGCTGTTGGGAAGCAGTTCGCTCAGCGCGATATAGGTTTTGTTAGATTCCTCCCATCTTTCCAACTGTTGGAGGACGAGTCCCAGTTGCTCCAGAGCCTTGATGTTTTTCTTGTCGATATCCAAAGAGCGTTTGTAGTAGTTGCTCGCCTTGTCCAGATCACCCATCATCCGATAGATTTCGCCCATGTTGAATTCGACCGCCGAATTGCGCAGTCGCCCGCGAGCCGCCAACTTCATCATTTCAAGAGATTTGTCGTATTGTTTCTGCTTAGCATAAACGCCGGCCAGATCGGAATAAATCCATGTCGGCTCTTCACGATCCCGAGGGGATAAATACTCGATGGCGGTTTTGAGTGTATTTTCCGCTTTGTCAAAATAATTATCGCCCATCAGGCTGTAGATATTGCCGAGGACCATGTAGAGCAGGGGCGCTGTCGGCGCCTTCGCGATGCAGTCGGTGAAAAATCTCTCATTGGAGCGCCAGACTTCATTGCGCCGGATCGTGAGCAAAGAGTACGCGCCGGTCATAACAATCACTAATAGGATCGCCACCGCGCGATGCAATCGCAGGCCCGCGCGGCGGTCAGCCTGCACGGTAAAGAGGCTTCCAATGAGTCTGGCCAGCAAAATTCCCACAAGGAGAAAAAAGGGCGCCGAAGGGATATAGACAAAACGTTCGGCGGTCATGAAGCCCATGTCCCGAGGACCGGAAATGCGGACGAAATTAGACAGCGGCACAAAGCTGACAAGCCCGAAGGCCAGTGCGAAGCTGATAACTTTGTCTTTGTTGAGATTGGCCCAGAATGCCCAGGCCGCCATGCCCAGAACGCTGATGCCCAGCAGGGCTTTTGGTTCAAGGACCGACTGCACAAGTTCGTTTTGAATGTAGCCCGACTGCTTAAGGGGCCAGGCCATTTTCATCAGATAATAGGTGATGGTCCAGATAAAGGACACGAGGGTCGCAACGAATCCCCAGGGGTCTTTTGCCTGCTCGGACACTTCAACGACGAAATAGCGGTACAGCGCGTATCCGGCCATAATGGCGAGAACCCCTCCGAAGGCCGGGATGAAGGCCATCAGGTCGCGTCGGCGAAATCCGGTGTGGAATATCATGACATAGATGAGCAGAACGCCGGGCAGCACGGCGGACATTTCCTTGGAAAGAAGAGCCAAAGAAAAACAGACGAGTGAGGCAATCAGATAAAACGTCTTCGATTTCGCCTGCCTGGGCGATTGAGGAGCGGCGATCACTCCATTGGGCGCTCCCATGACTTTTTCCGCCGCCAGCCTTTGCGCGTAAACAATAAAAAACCATAGAGACGCAAAGAAAAACATGCCGCAAATCGTGTCCGTCCGCCCGGAAATCCACGTCACGTTTTCCGTATGGATGGGATGCACGGCGAAAAGAAGGGCCGCGATAAAAGGCCCCAGGGCTTTCCCGGGAACGAGGCGCAGGAATATCAGGAAAATGAAAATCGTTGCGATGATATGCGTGATGATGTTGGTGATGTGATATCCGGCGGCGTCCAGTTCCCACAGGGCGTAATCGAGCATGAAGCTGATCGTGATGATAGGACGAAAGTAGCCGTATTTGCGCGCATTATCCTGGAATCCGAAGAAATCCCTCGTAAAAACATTTTTGAGAAAGGAGATGTCCCTGATCTGGTAGTCCATGACGATCAGGTTGATGTCGTCCCAGACGAACTCGCCCCCCGGCGCGTTCCAGTAAGCGCCGACGCAAGCCAACACAAGGACCGCAGCCAGTATGAAAGAGGTCTTTTTGGTCATTCTCAGCCTTTTTTCAGGATCAGTTTTCTCATTCGGGGACCGTCAAATTCACAAAAAAACACGCCTTGCCATGTGCCGAGAACCGGCTTTTGCCCCTCAACCGGAATGATCAATGATACACCGATCAGGCTGGATTTGATATGCGCGTCCGAATTGCCTTCGCCGTGCAAAAATTCGCGCAGGTTCGGACTGATTTTTTCCAGGCCGAATAATATGTCTTTGACAACATCGGGATCGGCGTTTTCGTTGATGGTGATCCCGGCCGTGGTATGGGGTACGAAGGCCAGCACAAATCCACTGTCGATCTTTTCATCGCGGATGAATTGACAGAGGAGCCCGGTAACGCTGAGCATCTCGTTTCTTTGGGATGTCTTTATCTGAAATACGGTCACGAATCGGCCTTTTCCTGAAATGACGCCCCAAATTTAAAAATGAATCGATAACGGATTCAGGCGACCGCCTGATTTAAAAGGTTAAATGTCGAAAAAGTAAGCGCCGCCCAGTCCGAGGTAGAATCCGTATTGGATGCCCATGTCGAGCGAGAGCATGAAATCGGGCGTCGGGTAAAATCGACAGCCCGTCTGAAGCTTGATAGTGGGGATGACGCCCGGCATCTGCTTTTCTTCCGGCTTATGCCGGCGGCTTCCCATATGATAGCGATCAACGTCGATTGTGCCGTACGGAAAACCGAGCGCCAGACCGAGACCCACGACCGGTTCAACGGCGGGGTGAACACGCCACTTCCAGACGATCGACGTATCAAGATTGATCAGCCCGAAGTCCGACTCGACGTAATACATGTCTTCATCTTCGTCCATGCCTTTTTCCAGCCACTCGCCGTCCGGCATCGTCAACCAGTAATTATCCATGCCGTAAACGAGATCGAAGGCCCCGAAGCCGTAAATTCCCTGCAGGCCAAAGGAGGTGGTGTTGAGGCTCTGATATTCATCAAAGCCCATGTTCAAAAAAGTGCCGGGGATAAAAGAGTACCCCAGACGCGCTCCCACGCCCATCCTTTTTTCTTCGTAGCTGTCGGCGACGGCTAAAATCGGAACGAGAAGACAAAGCGCCAAGACCAAAGAAACAGTGCGTAACTTCATAAGTTTTCCGCTCGTATGATGTGTTCACGCCAAAGACCGCGCACGACGTTTCGTGTAACAATCGTCGCGCAATTCGAGCGGCATTATAAACATCACGCATTAAACGGGCAAGACCATCTAAAAACTTCCTGAAAAAATATGGATTTTTGAATTTTCTTCAATATGGAATGAAAAATTATGCTGATTGTTCCCAAGCAGCTCTCTTGTTTTTTTTGAACTTCCTTGTAGCTTGGATCGTATGAATCTACCGTCCATGACATCTGCCAGTGACCCTGGAAAGAAAGAGGACGCCGCAAAGCTCGGCACTTTCCTGGGCGTATATACACCGACGGTTTTGACGATCCTCGGCGTGATAATGTACCTGCGCTTTGGATGGCTCGTCGGGCATATGGGCCTTGATCGCATCATTCTAATCGTCATTGTCGCCAACGCCATTACGGCTATTACAACGCTGTCTTTTTCTTCTGTTGCGACAAACGTTCGGGTCGGAATCGGCGGCGCTTACTATATTATTTCCAGAAGCCTCGGATTGGAGATCGGCGGCGCGGTAGGCTTCCCGTTGTTTTTATCCCAAGCTTTTTCCGTCACTCTATACGCTTTCGGTCTTGCCGAATCTCTCCGAATCGTCATGCCGGAATTACCCCTACAGGCCACGGCGGCCATCATCATCGCGGTGGTGGGAGTGCTGGCTTACACCAGCGCCAAGCTGGCTCTAAAAATTCAAATCCCTCTCATGATTTTCATCGGCGTTTCCATCGCCGCTTTGTTCATCGGAGCCGCTTCCCATTTTTCCGGAACAGTTTTTATTGCGTCCGCACCGTCGGGAGAAGTTCCTTTCTGGATGGGATTCGCCATCTTTTTCCCGGCGGTCACCGGCGTGATGGCGGGGCTGGGCTTGTCGGGTGATTTGAAGGACACGGGGAAATCCATTCCCCTTGGATCCCTCGGTGCGGTTTTAACCGGATTTGTTGTTTATTTGTCCATTCCCATTGTGCTGATGATGGGAGCCAGTCCTGAGGAACTTCGGGCGGATTCCCTGATTTGGACGAAAATTGCGCCTTATGGTCGGTGGCTTGTGCTTCCGGGGTTGTTCGGGGCGATTTTTTCCTCGGCGATCGGATCAATGCTGACGGCTCCGAGAACTTTGCAGGCGCTGGCTCGAGATCGCATTGCCCCGCGAATCTTCGGTAGGCGCTCGGGGGGCCGGAAGGAACTCCTACCCGGTTTCATTGTCACGATGATCATCGCATTGACGGCTGTGATGCTGGGCGGCCTGAATTCCGTCGCCATCGCGGTCACCATGTTTTTTCTCACGGTTTACGCCATTGTCAATCTCGTGGCGGCGGTCGAATCCATCGGCGGCGATCCCTCTTGGAGGCCAAAAATCCGGGTGCCCTGGCCCGTCAATCTTCTGGGAGCTTTCGGCTGCGTGTTCGCGATGTTCCTTATCAACACGGCGGCGGGCTTCGCGGCCATCGTGATAGAAGCCGTGATATGGATTCTCATTTCACGCAGGGAAAAAGAAGCGAGATGGGGCGATGCGCGCCGGGGGCTTTACGAAAGTCTGATCCGATGGGCTCTTATCCGACTGTCCACGCGCCCCGTGAGTTCGCGCAATTGGAGACCGCACATTCTTGTCTTCGCCGCTGATGTGGAAAAAAACCTTGACTACATTCGCTTTGCGCATTGGTTCAGCCAGGGACGCGGCCTGGTTTCTGCATGTCAGATGATTGTAGGCGATCTGCTCAGTGAGACGCGGGACCTGGAGGAAATGCGCCAGGAAATGCATGAGGCGCTGGTGCGGGAGGGCTTGGTTGTTTTCGGCATCGTGAACGTTGTCCCTGAAATCGTCGACGGCATTGTCAATGTCTCGCAGGCCAATGGCATGGCGGGAGCGGAAAGTAATACCGTCATGCTGGGATGGCCGGAT
>Ga0307990_1003637_pt1 | contig 11683 bp, 6 predicted proteins | sample EllFjometagen129_FD_203168 | JGI IMG/M metagenome (GOLD analysis project Ga0307990, IMG submission 203168) | Marine microbial communities from Ellis Fjord, Antarctic Ocean - #129 | ecosystem: Environmental > Aquatic > Marine > Unclassified | place: Southern Ocean | collected 2014-10-08
AATAAAACTTGGAAATGGTCTTCAGATATGAGTTCTTGGATAGAAACAGATAGGGTAGCTGTTGTTGAAGGAACTTATGATCCTACAAAAGAAATCAAGAATTTAATTAGAACCTTGGAAAATAAAGATGGAGAGAAATTAAATTATTATGAAGGAAAAGCAATTTTTCCTGTAGGAACAAAAGAAAATAAAGGATCTTTTGTAAAATTACTAAAGATTAATTCTCTTCTTGAAGCTAATTTAGAAATTAAAGCTTCAAAAGGAATTTTGGAAACTTCAGAAGATTTGTTTATTAATAGAAACAGGGTTTTAGTAAAGAATTCTCCTCAAACATTTGATTCAAAATACACTTTTACTATTCAAAATATTAATTTAAAAGAATATGCAAAAGTTTCTATTGTTCCGAAAGAAAATGATAAAAGATCAGAAGCTAATTTTAGTTTTAAGATTTTTATTGAAAAAAGAGCAATTCAACTTTCTCCTGAGAAAATAGGAAGTAAAGTTGCAAAATTAAATAAAACAATTGAAGATTGGACAAAGATATCCGAAGATTTTGGGACAGTTGTTAAAACTATGAAGGCAGCTTGTATTGCGGTTAGTGGTTACTTAACTGTTAAAAATCTTCTTGAAAATAGTGATGGAAAATCTATGGCTCGAACAGAAATTATGAAAGAAGATGGAGGGTGGTCTGAAACTTGTGCTACTTTAGTAGACGATGATCAATTTAGGTCCCTTGATGCTTGTTATTTAAATTTTTCCAAGGATATTGAAGAGGATGTTGATTTTTTACATAAGAAATTAAAAGCACAAAATACAGATATTGAAAATCTTCAAAAAGATTGTATGAATGAAAATAAATTTTTAGAATCAAAATCAGTTGATACAAGATGTCTTGTAAGCAATTTATCTTCAAAGGTTTTAAAAAAGCTTATAGAAACGAAAATAACAAATCCAGAGAATGAAAAAGAAGAATTACAATTAGATGCTATTAAAAAATCTTTAAATGCAGAAGGTTATGGAAATTATACTTATAATATGGATCAAATAAAAGATATTGATTTATATTATGATTTATGGAAAGAAGCAGAAAAGAGAGGGGATACAAAAGAAGCAACAAAATATAAGAAAAAACTTTATTCTATACTTTATCAAGTGGATAAAAATTCAAGAGACTTTGCAAATGTTTTAGAATCAAAAAGAATTGCTAAAGAAAATATTGGTGTGAATGGAGAAATGGGAGCTATGATTGTTGGAACAACAAAGAAAGAAAAAGTTATTTATGAAGGTAGAGAAACAACTTCAACATGGAAGCTTAATTCTGATGTAGGTTATGGAGAAGCAATTCAAATGATCTACTATGATGGAGAATCTTATTTTGTTATTTTAGAAGATTTAAATACAGAAAATAGATATCACATTAAAAAAAATAAAATGACTTTAAAAAATATGATTTATGATTTAGAGGGAAATGAAATTAATCAAGATGTGAGTAGTGCAATTAGAAGTTCGATTTCATATTTTGAGAAATATGATAAAACTTCTTATCAAAATAAATATCTTAATGCTGAAATTAAATATTATGATTCAGAACCATTTGCTGGACAACCTGCTCTTGTTCCTTTTGATACTCAAAATGGATGGTATGTTTATATTAGACAAACTTTAGGTGCAGGAGGAAATATTGGGAGTTATGATCTTTCAGCAATTCCTAATAGTTTTGTTCTTTGTAATGTTGGTGCAAATGGGCTTGCAGAATATCCTCGTTCAAATATAGATGATATTTGTGAAGTTATAAATACTAAAACTGGACAATCATATAATCAATTTCCAGGATTAGACAAACAAGATTCTGCAAGAATAATAGATAAGGCAGTAGATGCAATAAATGATGCTCAAACTCCAAAAAATAAAGGGGCTGGAGAACGTGTTCAAATTTTAGGAAATACAATTCCAATTGGAAGTCCCGCTACAAATGTTCCTTTGACTCAATGTGCTGATTTTATGTCTATTAAAGATTGTCAAACTTTGTTTAATGTATGTGACCCTGTGATTTGTCCTTCTTCAAGATGTGATTTTGGAGGCAAATATCCTGTTAAAGATGTTGTTCAATCGGGAATTGTGGGGAGTCTTGCTTTGTGTTTACCTAATTTTAATGAAGGTGTTTATGTTCCGATTTGTGTGAGTGGAGTTAAAGCAGGATTAGATAGTTGGCTTTCTGTTTCAAGAGCATATAAAGATTGTTTACAAGAAAATTTAGATACTGGAGAGACAATTGGAATTTGTGATGAAATGAATAGTATTTATATGTGTGAATTTTTCTGGAGACAAGCTCTTCCATTAACTAAAACTTTATTTCCAAAACTTTTAGAATTTGTTAAAGGTGAAAAAACAACAAGAGGCGGTGGAGAATATATGTTTGTTAGTTCAGCTTTAGATAGTGCACAAAGTTCAATAGATTATTTAACTCAAAATTATGCTGTAAATAGTTATAATGCTTTTAAACTTAGAAATACTGAACAAATTGGATCTGCTGTATGTAAGAATTTTATTTCTATAACATATCCTGGAGGAATTAATGTTTTTGAGAGTTTAATAGAACCAGATTCTCCTTCTCAATTTACAGGGAAGTTTGATGAAATTCCATTTAGCACTGTAACAAATCCTGCAATATCTCATTATAAGGTTTATTATCATATTTATGCTGGAAGTGATAGAGGGGCATATTTTCAAGTTTATCTTCGTGGTGGTGCAGAAAATTTATTTTATGAAGATGATGTTTTAGGAAGAATTGTGGATTCAGGATATGTTGCTAAAGGAGATTATGGTAGTGAAACTGTTGACTTTACTGCTCCCTCTGGATTAAAGCAATTATGTATTAATGTTAATGGTCAAGAAGAATGTGGATTTGGGCAAGTTTCAACTAGTTTTGCAGTAGATTATATTAAAGACCAATATATTTCTCGACAAGCTGAAAAAGTAGGAATTATAAGTGAAAAGGCATGTGTCTCTGGAACAGCTGATTGGTATAGTATGTTAAATCCAAATCTTCAAGAAGGTGTAGGAGATTTAATTGATCCTCAAATTTATAATAAAGGTCTTATAAGAATTTGTGCGACTGAAAATCCAGGTTCAGGTTCTGCAGATGGTTTTGTTGGCACAGAAAAACAAAGATGGATTGATATGGGTTATTGCGGAGATAAAAGTATGAGATGTTGGCTTGATCAAAATAGTGTTGGAGATGCAGTTGAATTTGCATATACAGAAGAATCTGTTTTAGAAAATACAGGGAAAAAACTTCTTGATGATCTTTTTAATAATACTGAATATAATTATTTGAAAGATGGAGAATTTAAATCAAAAATTGATAAGATAAATAAAGAAAGAGATTTTAAAAAGAGATTAAAATTAATTGAAGAAATTGTTGATAGAGTATTTTATATGAATCAAAAAGGGTATTTGCACTTTTTGACAGGAGAAGCTTATGCTGAACTTGCTAAAAAAGCATATGGTCTAAAAAGTCTTGTGGCTCTTGAAAAAGGAATTTGTGAAGATAAGGCAAGAGATATTTTGTTAAATTCTTTAGATGATTTAGAAGGAACTTCTGCAGGAAGAGGCAATCCTGTTGAAGATTGTGATGTAAATAATATAATTAATTGTTATGATGTTGCAAGATATGCTTATGATGAAAAGAGCTTAAATCTTAAGTGTGTTTACTCAGATAAAAATAATAAAAAATATACTATTGAAGAAAATGATATTTTTACAAGTGATGACCCTGTAAACTCTTTTCTTGTTAATCCTAAGGCTTGTGTTAATCAAGGGGGAAAAACTAAATTAAATGAAGATGAGAAATTAGTTTTACTTCGACCAGGTGACTTGATTTCATATTATTGGGGTTATTTAGAAAGTAAAGAAAGAGATTATCCTCATAATGCTATTTTTATTAAATGGATTAATCCTACAGAAAAAATTGCAAAGTTGTTTGATGGGAATTTAGGAACACAAGGAAGTGAGAAATTTAGATATTATGAAGCTGATTTAAAAGATTCTGAACATCCAGTATTTATGTTTTGGAAACCGGTATTAACTAAAATAGAAGATATTGAAGGGTGTGGTTGTGTTAGTGATTCTGGTGAAAAAGGAATTTGTATTACTGCAGATAATGGATTTTGTGAAGACGATGGATTTGTTTCAAATAAATGTCCTGGACCAGAAAGTATTAAATGTTGTATAAATCCAAAGATAAAAGAAGAGGCAGAAGATAGTGGTTCTTCAACAGATATTAATTTTCTTACAAGATTTAACCAATATATGAAAGATAGAAAAGATATAGCTCCTTTAGGAGATTATGAAAGAATCTTTTTTGTTGATGGTAAAGAACAAACAATGTATACTATGCAGACTTTTTATGGAGGAGAAAATTTTGTTAATGTAAAAGAAAACACCTTTAAAGAAGAAGGACAGATTTTGCAAATAGGTTTAATTTCAACATCTAAACAAGGTTTTGGTTTTGAAACGGGAAGTTATAAAACCCCTACAGGAATTTTTGAAATAAAAAATATAATTGGAGAAGATAAGCCTATTGGAACAATTTTTGTTGATAAAAAGTCTACAGAAGAAATTGCAGAAATAATTACAAAACAAATAAAAGCAGAAAAAGATTTAATTATTTCTAGAATTATTGTTTTAAAAGGTTTAGAAGATAAAAATGAAAATACTTTTCAAAGAGGAATTTATATTCATGGAACAAATGAAGAAGGCTTGCTTGGAACAGCTGTTTCTGAAGGAAGTATTAGAATGGAAAATAATGAAATTATAAAATATGCAGATGATAAAAATTTTGCTAAAAGAGGGGACCTTGTTGTTATTTTAGGAGATGTAGATAGTGTGGAAGAAGATTTTGGAATATTTGATTCAGAGATTTCCCCAATATTTAGGTTTAAAGAAGGTCTTTTGTATGCAGATATGTGTGTTCAATTTAAAGATGGAGAATGGTATTGGACAAATCTTTGTGATTATATTGGTAAATATCTTTCTGGAGTAAAAATTGAATGGACAAATTCAAATCAAATACAAAGTGATTATGGAGAAAATAGATTAGTTGAAAGAGAATTTATAAATGCTATTAATAGAAAATCATTAAAAGATGGTTTTAAAATTGTTTTTGAGGAAGTAAAGAATGAAGAAGGGTTTAGTTTTACTTTAAGTGCAGGAGGAGTTTTATATACTGGGAATATGTTTACTGCAAATTTTGTTAGTAGAGATGTTTATTTTAGATTTAATTCTGAGGAAGAGTGGGTTGTTACAATCTATGAAGATTTATCTGGAGATGTAAAGAGAGAATCTTTTGTAATATTAAATATGGATGAAAAAGATTTTGAATTATTTTCAGATTTTGAAAAATCAATTCTTAAAGAAATTGAAAATAAAAATCTTCTTGAAGGAGCATATTTATTATTTTCACTTGAAGAAGGAGTTGTTTTACAAGATATTTCTTTAGAAAATCCTTTAACTTGTTTAACTCTTGAAGAAGCATTAGAAAATTCTGTTGGTTTGAAAGGAAAATATTCAGACAATACTCAAAATAAGGGTTTTGTAAATAGTTTATGTTCAAATAGGTGTGAAAAGAGAGTTTTAAGTGAAAAAGAATGTGAAAATATTAAAGGAGAAGGAGAAGATTTAAGTTTAAAGTTTTGGGAGTGGAGACTTTGGAATGTAGAAGAAAATATGGATTTTGTTAAGAATCTTTTGATAAAAAAAGGAAATGCTATTATGAGTAACGGGGAATGGAATATTTTGACAGCATATGTGAAAGTAGATACTTTTGAAGAAGGAGGATATCTTGATAAAGCATATAAGGAAGATGGAAAAGATGTTTTTTATTCAGAAATAATTCGTGAATGGTATGATACAAAATATTTAATGACTGATAAAGTTTATGACTCTTTTAGGAAAAGAAGAGATAATATTAAAAGAGATAATATTAAACCAGATTTACAAAAATACTTTAAATCTGAAGTTGATTTAAGAGAGACAGAAAAAAATACTAAGATTGTTACAAATTTATTAAGTAAGTCTATTTTGTTAGAGCAGATAGATAATGCTCACCCTAAACTTTTGGAATTTATAGAATGTCTTAATTCAGAATATTATGATTTATCTCAAAAGTATTTAACAATAACTTCTATTACAGATGATGATCTTTATGGTGAGAAGTATTGTGATTTAGAGGATTCTAGAGAGCTTTTCGAAGATGATGATAATTGTGTCCATAAAAGAACTTCTTGTCATTATTATCCTTCTAAAGGGGAACCTATTGATAATGAAGATGTTTTAAGTCTTGCAGTGGATATAAGCACAAGAAGATTAGATAAAGCTAGTTTTAAGGAAGCTTTAGTTGAATGTGGTTCTTATGAACCTAAAGAATATTCAAGTGGGGATAATTATCTTGATGAAGATGATCATTATCATGTTGCTCTTAATGAGTGTTTTAGTAGTTCTTAAATAAGTGTAGAAGACCAATTAATTGTTGACATTTTGGATGATTTAAGAGAGGATTTAAGTTAAGAGGATGTAGTTCAAGTATTAGCAAGATTTAGAAATATGGGTGTTTTAATTAATAAAGGAAATGTAGATTGTTATAGGGATAATGGGCACGGTTAATTAGAAGATTATCTTTAATTTTTAAAAAATTATTTAGAAACAACAGGATAAATATTCATTCTTTTGTTTTGAGGAAGGTTTCCAGTTATAAAAGTAGGATTTTGTGTTTGTAAAAGCAAAACAATTTCCGGAATTGACTTATTTGGGAATTTTTCTTTATATTCTATTGCGATGTCCCAGAAAGTATCGCCTTTGTTTATTGTTCTTGTGTGGAATTTTTGAGTGTTTATTTTTTTATGATCTTTAGGGGTTAGTTGGTAAGTTTGTTTTTGTTTTTCCGGGACTGTTGCAAAATAAACTCCTTCTCGGTTTTGTTTATTTGTAATGTAAATTTCCTTAGTATCTTCGTCTAAAACTACATCAATTTCTCCTTGTTTGAAAAGAAAAAGTTTATCTCCTTTTTGCATTGATAAATATTTACTTCCTCCAATTTTTATAGGGGTCAAAAAATCTTTTAAATTATATTTGTAATCTTTTTCATTAATTTCTCTTGATTTATTTTTTTTAAGTTTTCTTGATTGTTTAAATTTCCCTATAGGGATTACACTTTTAGTTTGCTTAAATGAGAAATCGTTACTATAATCCCATAAACGGGTTTTTGTAGAAGTATTTAATTGAGTGTTATCAAAATCAATACCAATTATATTTTCTCCCATTTCTTTCAGAACGTAACGATTTTCACCTAAAATTAAATCACTTTCTTTATATTTTGATTTTTCATTATAGTTTGTAGACTTTACAGCACTAGCGTTTCCAACATATTTTCTAGTAGAACAACCTCCAGAAAGTAATGAAGTTCCAGCTATTAATCCTGCTCCAATTAAAGATAGTAATGTCTTTGTTTTTTTCATAGTAATTTATCGAGTATAGTATTTATAAAGCTTTCTATGTGTTGTAATCGGATAGTTGTAACAAATGAAGATAATCTAAAGGTTTTTATATTAATTTTTTGTTAATTTTCTATGCAGGGTGCGGAGAACTCACACACTTGTTTATATCAAGGGTTACAAGTTAGCTCGTGAATATGTTCGAGTCAAACAGTTTTCCCACTTCAAGCAAAAACAATGCAGGGGTGCCGGAGTGGTCAAACGGGACAGGTTTAGGGCCTGTTGGCTTATGCCTTCCAAGGTTCAAATCCTTGCCTCTGCATTTTTTATTATATTTTGGGCAATTTTTCTTAATTTGATTTAGAAATTAGTTTTATTCTTTCTTTTTCTTAGATTCTATTTCTTTTTGCTTAATTTTATCTTCTAATTTTAATTTATCTATTAATTCTTTGTATCTGTTTCTTATTGTAACCTCTGTAATCCCTGCAATATCTGCAACTTCTCTTTGGGTTTTCTTTTCATCATTTATCAAAGCAGCCACGTAAAGTGCTGCTGCTGCGATTCCTGCAGGTCCTCTACCACTTGTTAATTCCACTTCTCTTGCTTGATCTAGAATTTTTAAAGCTTCATTTTGGGTTTTTGGTGAAAGTCTTAAGACAGACGAAAATCTTGAAATATAATCTTTAGGTGAAGATTGTTTTACTTTAATTTCCAATTTTCTTATGATAAATCTATATGTTCTTCCAATTTCTTTTCTTTCTACATCTGAGGCTGTAGCCATTTCATCTAAAGTTCTTGGAATATTATATGATCTACAAGCAGCATATAAACAAGCAGCAATAACAGATTCCATTGATCTTCCTCTTACTAAACCTCTTTGTAAAACAAAGTTGTAAATTCTTGAAGCTTCGTCTCTTACAACATTTGGTAAATTTAAATATGAAGAAATAACTCTTAATTCTGCCATTGCAAGCCTTAAATTTCTTTCAATAGATGTTGAAACTCTTTCTTGCCATTTTTTTAATCTTAGAAATTTTCTTGTTTGTTTAGGTTCTAATTTATAAATATCTGAAATTTCTCCAACATTTGTTGTTAGACCTTTATCAAATTTTTGCATTGACATTGGCGCTCCACCACGTCCTTTTTTTTCAGATTTATCGAATTTTCCTTGAAGATCAATTCCTGTATCTACCATTTTCTCTTCGACAACAAGACCACAGTCATTACAAATGACTTCTCCAAGGTGAGAGTCTAAAGTTAGATTTATACTATCGCATTCTGGACATCTTTTTACGTGTGACATTTTTTGGTTACAAGATTTATAGTAAAGTTTATAAAGGGATTGCCTTTATAAAGCTTTTGGTTTCTGTATTTTTTAAAAGTAGTAAGAATTATTTAAATTTTATTCAATTAAAGTACCATTAATTACTGCTTCTTGAGTTGGTCTATTGGTTATTTTAGCTTTTCCTAACTCTGTTTCAACAATTGTTCCTTTTGTTAGAACATTTTGTCTTGCTAAGAATCTATTTGAAGGTGTTTCAAGAACATTTTTAATTTCAATCTTTTTTATTTTATCGTTTACTTTAAGATTTATGAATTTTCCTTTAAGTAAAACTGTTTTTTTATTTCCACCTTTTGTTCTTTGTGTTTTCTTTTTTTCCTCTCCGACTTTTACAATTCTTTTTTGTCCTTGAGATTCTCCTTTTTTCTTTTTTCTTTGTTTCTTATATTTTCCACCAGAGATCTTTCTTCCTGTTTTAGTAGCCATTATATTTGAATTGAGTTTTTATTTATAAATTGTTCGGTTATTCTTGACTATAAAAACCTTTAAAAACAAAATGATTGTAAGAGAATTATGGTTAACGGAATTGAACGTCCTTTGGATTTGTTAAATAATTCAAAAGACAAAGAAGTGTTAGTACATTTGAAAGGCGATAAGCAATTTGTTGGGACATTGTTAGCATTTGATATCCATATTAATTTAGTTATGGATAATGTAAAGCAAATGGACAATGGAGAAGTTACTAAAAGTTTAGGATTGACTTTTCTTAGAGGAGATACAATAATTTTTATCTCTCCTGCATCTACCGCATTAAAGGGTAAATAAAGCGTTTTTGTCTTAACTTTCGCACGGCAAGGTTTCTTGTTATTTTCTAATAGCTTGAACTTTGGGAAATTATTTAAATGGATTTTTCTATGTTTTCTTATGGTATCAAAGGCAAGAATAACTTTTTTAGGAACTTCTGGAGCAATTCCTACAGCAGAAAGAAATCATACTGCAATACTTTTAACATATCAAGGAGAAAATATTTTAGTGGATTGTGGAGAAGGAACACAAAGGCAATTTAGAAAAGCAAAATTAAATCCTTGCAAATTAACTAAAATTTTAATAACTCATTGGCATGGAGACCATGTTCTAGGATTGCCTGGGTTGTTGCAAACATTGGCTCTAAGCGAATATAATAAAGAATTGACTATCTATGGCCCAAAAGGAACTAAGAAATTCTTAGAGAACATGTTTAAGATTTTTCTTTTCAGACAGAAATTTCCTTTAAAGATTATAGAAGTTGAAAAAGATGGGGTCTTTTTTGAAAATGAAGAATTTTATTTAGAATCAAAAAGAGTAATTCATAATGCTCCTTGTAATTCCTATTGTTTTGTTAAGAAAGATGAAAGAAGAATTGATAAAGTTAAATTAAAAAAATCTGGTTTGCCTTTTGGACCTCTTTTACAAAAATTAAAACAAGGAAAAGATATTTCTTATAAATCAAAAAAATTCAAATTTAAGAACTTAACTTTTGAGAAAAAAGGATTTAAAATTTGTTTTATTTTAGACACCAAATATCATAAAGGATTAATTAATTTTGCAAAAGATTCAACAGCTCTTGTTTGTGAATCTACTTTTGAACCAGGAAGAGAGGATTTAGCTAATAAGCATTTTCATTTAAGTGCAAATCAATCTGCAGAAATTGCAAAAAAAGCTAAAGTAAAAAAATTATTTTTAACTCATATAAGTCAAAGACAAGGAAAAAGAACTGAGAAAACTTTGAAAGAAGTTTCTAAAATTTTTAAGAGAGTTGCTTTAGTTGATGATTTATTTGTTGCGGAGATTTAATTATTTTGTTGGAACAATTTCATATTCTATTTCATATATAATTAATTTAGAATTTTCTATAATTATTTCAAGAATATATTCTTCACGGAATATCATGTCTTTTAATTTACAAGTATCTTTACATTCTTTTTCAAATTCTTTTTGAATTGACTCGTCAAAAGTAGGGGCAGGACTTCCTTCTCCGTTAGTGGATGTTTCTGGTGTAGGTGTTTCTATTATTTGAACTTCTTTTATTTGTTCTAAAATTTCAGTTGTGTTGGTTTCATTTACAGTAACATTGGTCTCTGTTGTTTCTTCAGTTGTAGTATCTGTTGTTTCGTCTGTTTCTGTTGTTTCTTCAGTTGTAGTATCTGTTGTTTCATTTGTAGTAATATTTACTTCTGTAGAATTGGTTTCATTTACAGTAACATTGGTCTCTGTTGTTTCATTTGTAGTAATATTTACTTCTGTAGAATTGGTTTCATTTACAGTAACATTGGTCTCTGTTGTTTCATTTGTAGTAATATTTACTTCTGTAGAATTGGTTTCATTTGCTTCACTAGAATTTGAATCATTTATTATAAATCCTGTTATTACGTTCCCTGCAATTGTTATTGTTTCCTGATCTTCTAAATAGTTATCAAAGATTATTTTATCTCCAAGCAAAACTTTTACTTGACCTTCACCTAAAACTTTTCCTGTTATTTTTATGGATTTTATTTCTCCTTTAACAGTTGGTGTTAAAGCATATTTGGTTGTTGTTTCAAATTCAAGAGTCTCGTCATTTGCAATAAAAGATATAGAGGAAGTTGTTTTTTCTATTACTTGTAAGACTATAGGGATTGTTAAAAGTGCAAAGAAAATAATTGCAGTAATTGCTATTTGTTTACCTCTTTTCATAATCTATTATGTACTTTTTTCTTATTAAACTTTGCTGTGGTAAAAATAGAAACTTTTTAAATGATGTTTTGAGTATTAGTTATATTGTGCTCCGGTAGCTCAGCCTGGATAGAGCGACTGCCTTCTAAGCAGTAGGTCGCAGGTTCGAATCCTGTCCGGGGCATTTCCTAATCTAGGGTATCTTTTTTAAAAGATTTTA
>Ga0307990_1003643_pt1 | contig 11678 bp, 9 predicted proteins | sample EllFjometagen129_FD_203168 | JGI IMG/M metagenome (GOLD analysis project Ga0307990, IMG submission 203168) | Marine microbial communities from Ellis Fjord, Antarctic Ocean - #129 | ecosystem: Environmental > Aquatic > Marine > Unclassified | place: Southern Ocean | collected 2014-10-08
TACATTAGTCTATAGGAGAGCCCAGAACTCATTTATAGCTCATTTGGGAGAGCATTTATTAGTAACTGAAGTCTATGATCACAAACTAGAACTTTAATTGTTTGAAGCTCAATAAAAATGTATAATATAATAACCATTTATTTTTCTTTATATATTCTATTAATAACTAATGGTCTCCTTACATATTTAAACAAAAAGTAACAATCTAACAAGTTTTTCATCTTTATTTACTAAATATTGAAGATATTTAAAAAAATACTATATTAATTATAGATTTTTACCTATTATTTTTGTCATGAAAACAAGCCAAACTATCAACTTTTTATTTTACAGGACTCCACATAAGCTTATTGATTCTCAATTAAGAATGGATAAATTTCATCTAAATCACCGTAATAATACTTTATCCAATTCTCTAAAATGGAATCCAATCCTTCATTCTCACTAATATTTATAAGATTCAAAACAGTAGGCTCATAATCATTAAAACCTATTTTTCTTTTTAAAAAATTACCTTTTCCTTTCATTTCAAACTTTATTAAATTATCTATATGAATCTTATTTCCATTCTCTTTATATCGTGGATTGTAGATTACTGTAGTAAGACTCTCTTGTTTCTTCTTATGGTGATTATTGTATATTGTGTCTCTTTTAATTGAGAATCTTTTTATTTTAAAATCATCTTTATTATTAAAGCTATCTCTATTCTGATTTAGAATACTTCTATGTTTTGAATCAAGAACTTTATCAAAAAGTACTTCTTCATATATTCTCTTATAATTATCTTTATCTTCTAATTTAAGTAAATAGTATAAATCTAATCTATGTACTTCTATCCCATCTAAATTAACTCTTCTATCAAAAAATTCTATTATTTCATTAGCACAATATTCTATAATTTCTGTATCTGAAAAGTTATTTCTTTTTAAAAGATTCAAATCTAAAAAATTAAAAAAATAGATTCTTTGAGAATGATGAAAATCTATAGAATATTCAAACCCATCTTTATTAACTACTCTCTGAGAAGATGACCATTTCTTTTGCTTTGTTCCTTCTTTGTTTATATGGGTTAAGAAAGGGCAACGATCAGCTTTTATCTTTAAAACAAGAGAGTCTAAATAATTTTCTCTTAACTTCTTCTCTGTAAAGTTTCTATTCTTCTTTATCTTTTTTCTAACAGGAAAAGGTTTACAAATATACTTCTGTACATTTCTATATATAAAACTTCCTTTTTCAAAAACCTCAAAAATATTTTTATTAGGGAATGAAGAAGTAATAAACAATTTCTTTTTAGCCCTAGAAATAGCTGTATAACAAATAGTTTTTATTTCATTATCTGTTTTAACATTATATTCAAAACCAACATAGAAAACATAATCAAATTCATTGCCCTTTACTTTATGAACTGTTGAAACTGTTATATTGTTTCTATTATTTAAATCAGAATACATTTTTAAGGTTTTATTATTTCTAGCAATTATTACAATTTTGTTCTTTTTATTATCTATCCCTGATATTTTAGCTTTAACAAAATCCTCTTCTTCTTCTCTATTAGTAAAGAGTTTTATCAATGGCATTTTTCTAGATTGTTTTATCTCCTTATTATTAAAGAACTCTGGTAAGTTTGTATAAAGTTCTTCTTTGGAAATATCACTGTTTTTCTTCAAGAATCCATTCATGAAATTGATATTATAAGTATTCTCAGTTCTATGATTTACTGTTAAAACAATTTTCTTGTATGGTTCATCTCCAAAGATTAACTTAGAATCATTAAGAACATCTGAAAGCTTAGAACTATTATTCCTATTTTGAAAAATATATATTTGTTGATGTCTATCTCCTGCTACAATTAGCTGTGCTTCATTACTTAAAGCTTTTATCTTTTTTACTACTTCAATATAGTCTTCTCTGAAATCCTGAGCTTCATCACAAGTTATAATCTTGATTTTACTTATATAATGATGATAAAATTTAGTTCTTTTAATTTTATGATTTGATAACTTTAAAAACAGTGATATCAATTTATTAAAGTCCCTTCCAGTTGGCCCTTCTTCTATATCACCATTAGAGTTGTTTCGAAATCCCTCAGGTAACATTAAAAGCTCAGATAAAACATGATAGCAAAAGCCATGAATTGTAAAAGAATTACTTTTATTGGACCAAGCAAAATCATTTTTATATTTAGCAGAAAGAGCCTTATCAAATGTGAGAGAACATATTTCATTTGTTTGTATTTCATTATTTTCTACCTTATTAGAGACAATTTTATCAATCTTCCAACTCTTACCAGTACCAGCTAAGCCAGTAATAATTAAATTAGAGTCTTTATTTTTCATAAAGTCCTCTGTTATTATCTTCTTCAATCTCATCATCGGACTTCATGAGCCAATCTAAAACAGATTCTCTACTCCATTTCTTCCTTCCACTTATGTAAGCGTCTGGAGTGCCTTTATGAGGCTGTAACCTTGTTTTATAATTGCAAGCAGACTTATAACTCAAACTCTTCAACGCACAACATTCTTTCAATGTAAACCAGATTCTTTTAGGAACTAATTCATTAACTTTTTCTCTCTTCATTCTTCATCTCCTATAAGGTTTTTACCTTTTAAATTCCCCTTATATTTAAATAGTCATGTAAATTTACAAAACCAATTAAAAGGAATTAAAAGGAATATAGGAGACTAGAAATGGAGTCCTTAATTTCATTTCTAATATATATTTATATCTTCAATCTGCTATCAAATATAGTATACTTTTTTGTTTCATTAATTATCAAAAATAATTTATTTTCTTTTAGAAGTAGGATTTTTGATATTTAAAATAAAGTAGGTGAAGTAAATGGAGTTAATGGAGTTAATGGAGTTAATGGAGTTAATGGAGTTAATGGAGTTAATGGAGTTAATGGAGTTAATGGAGTTAATGGAGTTAATGGAGTTAGAATTCCAAAAAGTAGGAGAACTTTAGATCTTTAGAAGTTTGAGGAGTTGGAGAACTTTAGACCTTTAGAAGTAGGAGAAACTTTTCAAAACTATTCCAGAAGCATCTCTAAAATTAATTAGAACGAGAAATAGGTTAAGTAACCTATGACACATTAGAATAGCAAAAACATCAATTTAAAGGTGTTAATATGCTAATTTGGGCTTAAATAGAGACTACTTTCATTCTAAAAAAAGACTCCAGTTTTATAAAAAAGTACTCCTACTATTTCGTTTGTTGAAGTTATAATACTTCTATTGCATAAATTGTTTATTAGAGCTCACCAAAAACAACCTTTATATAATTCTATACTTTAGTATATAGGAGAGCTCAGGACTTATTTATAATACTTCTAGGAGAGTATTTATTAGCAACTAAAGGCTATGGTTACCAACTAAATTGTTAATTGTTTGAAGCTTTATAAAAACTAATTAGGTATGTACTATATTTTATACATTTATAATATTCTTGGAGGTTTTTCAAATGTTAGTAATATTTTCTATAATTGTTTTTGCTATTTTTATCTTTGGTAGATACAAAGATCTGGGTTGGTGGATATGCTTATATATGGTCCAGTTCTTTCTGGCATAGGTGTTATTTATATTTGTAAAGGATTAGGATTAGGAATTGGATCTCTTTTATTTGTAACAGGGCTTATCTTATTAATACTTTCAATACAATCGCGTTAAATTTTTAATCATCTTTTTTTATCAATTAGTTTTCTTAAAATAGCAAACAAACTTCTTTTAAAAAATGATTATTTACTTAGTTTAGCATTATCTATAACTAGATGATTTACACTAAACTTTTTACTGATAATTTTCCAATGAAATCATGTAGTCATGTAGGGTATGTACCCATTTACACTAAACTACCAATATAAAGAGATTATATATAAAAGTTCTTAGAATTCCCTACATACTCTACATGACTACATTAAAAAAATCATTTCTTTTTTTTATTTTTTTTAAGTGAAGATTTTGGGTATAAACCAGTAGCTATTTCAATTAAAAACTTTTGGTAAATCAAGAAAAAATTAATTTCTTTTAGTTATCATTGATGCTAATCCTAACAATGATTAAATCTAATCTCATGAGCAAAAACGTTCTTTTAAGCTTACTTTTGATATATAATTACTATCTATTAATAGACTAATAAAACAAGGCCCAGTAGCGTTATTTACACTAGAGACCTTGAATTAATATAAAAGATTATTGTTTGTATTTTATGAACTCTCTGCGGAGCTGGATGCTTATCAATCCAATTCCTTAAAGTCTGATTATTATCTCCATGCTTTTTACCTATCTTAGCGTATGATAAACATAGAGCTCTTAGACCACAGATTTACTCTTTGCATTCATCCAACCTACTCTTACCTATAAAGTCTTTCTTTTTTCCCTGTTTAACTCCACTAGCTTTTCTTTCTAAAAGAGCTTTCTTTGTTTCTATTGGAATGTATGGATGTATGATATGTATGGTATTCTAAGAACTATTAAATATTTTTATTTAATTTTATTAATAGTTTTATAAAATGGCTACATACCCTACATTGCTACATTGTTTGATTAAAAATTTCAATTTTAATTTTCAATAATTCTTTAGATTTTAGTTAAGAAACCATAAATATTATAAATAGCTCTAAATAAAAAAAGTCTTCCTACTTTAAATATGGTATCCTTTATCTAATTTATTATTTCAGTTATTTTTTAATCATCAATTAGCAGTGGGAAAATAATATATAAAAAGAGAGGGATTTAAAGCAATGGACAAGAACGAAAAAAAGGAACAAGAATTAACAGGACAAGAAAAAGAAAATTTAGTAAAGCTCAGTGTAAATCTAATAGGGGCTCTTGATCATATACCAAAAAATGACTATTTAAAGATAATAGAACAATTGAATAGCAAAGAAAAAATATTTTTTGAGAAAATTTATGAATTGAAAAAGATCAATTGGAATGAAGATACTACCTATGAAACTAATTATTGTTTGAAAAATGATTATAGTGAGCTAATTGAGACAAGTTTCGGCAAGAAAAAAAGATATTTAAGTGAACTCATAGAATTAAATGCAGTAAATGATTTAACTGCGTTGACTGAGTTAAAAGATCTAAAAAGTTTAAAAAAATTTAGAAGTTTAATAGCTTTAAAGCCGTTTAAGGGAGTAAATGGATTAAAAGAAATAAAAACTTTTAGAAGCTTAAAAAGTTTAAAAAAATTTAAAGATATAAATGATTTTACAGATTCAAATATAGTAAAAAATTTAAAAATTTTAAAAGATTTAGAAAAATTAATAAAGGACAAAGAAAAGAAAAATTTTAAGGATTGTCTAGAGCTTATAACACTTATAAAAAAACAATATATAGAAAATGTAAAAGAAGTAAGAGGATATAACCCTACTATTTTTAGTAAAAGAATACAAAACATTAATATGGTTTTTCAGAGATTTACTTTATATCCAATAAAATTAACACAAAGTAAAGACTTTATTTCACAAAAAGATAATTTACCAAACATCCAAGCAACAGTGAGAGTACCAGTAACAATTAGTAATAATGACATTTACTATCTTTTAATCCCATCTCAAATTAGAGATGCATTCTCACTTAATTCAGAAATAAAAAGCTATTTTAGACTTGGGTTTGTTGGCACAAGTACTAAAGAATTGGTTTTTTTTAAAAAAGAAAAAACAACTCCTAAAAATAGGAATTCCAATGATATTAAAATCTTGAATAACTCTTTACTTGATGATTTTCCAACAGAAACAGAAGGGGCTATTCAATCTGTAAGTTTTTCTGAATTGAATATGTGGTATGAAGATATTCACTACACAGAGAAGGATGGTAGGTGTTATTTGCAAGTTCCACAGCCATTCATTGAACTGACAAAATATGACTTAGCTTTATTATCAAAAGAAGCAAAAGAAAAATCATTACCAGAAGTTCCTGCTTACTCACTTTCATATGATATGTTTGGTAACCTCCTTTATAGTAGAATTTTTTATACTGATAAAATTATTCATGACAACCAACCTTTTAATATAGCAGCTCAATCTGATTTGTCAAACCAAGATGATGCTACTGTTAACAATTTAAGAAGTCAAAAAGAGTATAAACAAATAAAAGATGACCTTTTAGGAGTTGAAGAAGAACCTTTAAAAATAGTAAATAAACCTTTAGAACTAGCAGATAATCTTCTAGAATTAGTAAATGACCTTTCTGAATTAGTAAATAAACTTTCACAAGGAAAAACTCGAATAACGCAAGAAGAAACCGAATTATTGAAATTTGCAAAAGATTTATCAGTCAAAGATAATTAACTTTTAGAACCAAAACTCTTGTAAGAACATAAATCTTACCATTATAACTTTTAAATCCAAGACCATCCACCTATATAAAATAGGTGGGTGGCCTTCTCTTTGTGTGGTAATTTTTTTGTATAACAGAGACAAGAAAAGCTCTGAATTAATTATTTAGGAGGTGCATCATGGCACACGAAAAAGTAGATTTTAAAAGGTTAGTTACTCAACAAGTTTGGTTGGCTAGAAGCAACATGGAATTAGTTATAAATATTAACAACAAAAGTGAAGGAGGTATCAAATGAAATACACAAAAGAAGATTTAAGAGATTTTGTAAATAATAATTTAAAGAAGGTCAAATGGAATGGTGATGTGGCTCAAGCATGCTGCCCTTATCATGATGACAAGAATCCATCACTCAGCGTCAATATTGAAAATGAAGTTTTCTATTGCCATGCCTGTGGTGAAAAAGGCCATATCAGTGAGTTATATAAGCACTTTGGCGAACACTATCAACGTGATGATAGTGTTGAAGAGAAAGAATACCCTTATTTTGATGCAAACAAAAAGGTAATTGTAACAGTCATTAAAAAAGTATCTAAGACTGGAGAAAAGAAATTTTATAGGGAACCTGCTGGAATGAAAGTAGAGATTTTATATAATCTTCCTTATGTTCTTGAAGCTGTTGAAAAAGGGGGAAATATTGTTTGGGTTGAAGGTGAAAAAGATGTTGAAAGTTTAAATGATATAGATATAACTGCAACAACAACTATTTCTGGAGCGGCTAAAAGAAAAGGCCTTTCCCAAGCAATCAAAGATTTACCAATAACAGCAAAGATAATTCTTTGTGGCGATGCTGATTTACCTGGACAAAATTATGTGAAAGCTTTAGCTAATGAATTAAAAAATGCTGGAATCTTTCCAAAGGTAATAACACCAGAGATTATGGGTTTTTCTATAATGCCCAACAAAGGTAAAGATATATCTGATTGGCTAGGTGATAAAGATAATAACATTAAAGACTTATTAGCAAAGGCAATTGATTATGACTATTCTGAAAAAATTGAATCTCTCAGTGATACAAAGGACAACACATCTTACATGCCTAAGCTGGATGAACAAGGTATGGCAGAGTTCTTTGCAAAGCTTTTCAACAATCAAATTAAATACGTTAATACTGAAGGTGCTTGGTATATATATAAAGAAGGCGTCTGGGGAAAAGATGAAAGATCTGAAATTATTAAGTATTACAAAAAGTTTCAATCTGAATTATCTACCCTTGCTTCTCAAACTGACAGTGATAAAAAACGTGAAGGAATTGAGAAATTACTGAAAACATCTAGAACTCTTTCGTTTAGAAATAAAATAATAAAAATGTCAGAGCAAGAGAAAAATATAGTGATCCACACAAATGACTTCGATAAAGATATTCATTTGTTCAATGTCAGTAATGGCACTTTTGATTTGAAGAGTAGTGTACTAAACCCTCACAATCCTAAAGATCTAATAACTAAAATATCTCCAATAGCTTATAACAAAGAAGCTAAAGCCCCACTCTTTACTAAATTTCTTGATGAGATATTTTTAGGAAACATGGAGCTGATTGAATATATTAAAGTCCTAATGGGTACTTTTCTATCAGGTGAGACTAATGAACAATATTTCCATGTCTTGTTCGGGAGTGGAGCTAACGGAAAATCAGTATTACTAAATATTATTATGCATATTTTAGCTGAATATGCTTTAACTACACCACCCCAAACACTCATGGCAAATAAAAATAGTAGTAATTCAAATGACTTGGCTAGATTGAAAGGTGCTCGTTTTGTTGTTGCCCATGAGTCAGAAGATGGTAATCGGTTAAACATTTCAAAAATAAAGGGCATGACAGGCGGTGATAAGATTCCAGGAAGGTTCCTTTATCAAGAATTTTTTGAATTTTACCCTCAATTTAAAATTGGGCTTGTAACTAATCACAAGCCGATTATAACAGACTCAAGCCATGGTGCTTGGCGGCGTATTAAGCTTATTCCGTTTGATTATAGAGTCCCTGACAAGGATCAAGATGTAAATCTATTAGACAAGTTGAAAGCTGAATCTGAAGGAATATTGGCTCTTATGGTTTCTGGGTACCAAAAATATTTATTTGAAGGGTTGGAAATACCTGATGTTGTTGATGCTATTACCAAAGACTATCAAATTCAAGAAGATGTATTTGGAAGATTTGTTGACCAATGCATAATAGTGAATGAAGATTTAGATAATCCTATAATAATTAAATCTTCTATATTATATAAACTCTTCTGTGAATGGGTTGAAAAAGAAGGAGAATATAAGTTGAGTTCAAAAGTATTTTCAAAAAAAATGGAAGAAAAAGGGTTTCAAAAAATTAGAAAAAGCAGTGGAAATTACTGGAAGAATATTGAACGCACCCCTTTATTATTAAGTGATTTAGCATAAAAACAAAAGGAGCAGTTAAAATGATTAGTGAAAAAAATGATATTTATAAAAAAAATGGTGATGTAACTGATAGCAATCATATAAGAACACAAGGAGCCAGACTGATGAATGTGGATCAAGTAGCCATCTATACTGGGCTTAAAATTCGCACAATCAGAAATTACGTTTACACAGGACAGATTCCATACATAAAGATAAACAAAATGGTGAGATTTGATAAAGCCAAGATTGATAAGTGGATTGACGAATTCTATTGCAGCGAGCCTTAAAAAAGGGATTGCAATATCTAAAAGTTTATTAAGGAATAAATCATATGTGGTAATTAAATAGTATCGAGCAATTAAGTAAATTGGTATTGGATAGAGTCTATCTATTCATTTGATAAAAGAAGTGATTTTGATATCACAAAATTCATAAGGAGAAAATTATGAGTAAGAATAAAATTAATGTAGATGGACTAGCAAGTAGAATAAGTGCTTGCTATAAAGAGAATGGAACAATCTTAGAAGGAGTACAAGAATATTCAATCTATGAAGGATTTAAAAACTGGTATGGAGATTATGTTAATTCTCAATTAATAGAATTAAAGCTTTTACAAAAGAAACACTATTTCTTTATCTTTGCAATTTTTAAAGAACCAGGTAATGTATTTGATAATTCTAAGGAATTATTTTCAATACAAAATTTGAATGACTTGATAATGATTTCAAAGCATCCTACTTTTGAAGATATTGAAGCAATGTTTATGTGTGCTTTATCTGAACAAAATGTAGCAGATATAAGTTTAGGAAGAGCCTATCTTTTAGAACCTCTCTTACAAAAATATATAAGAACTCATAATCCTTTAAAAGCATGGAGAGATGAACCTATTAGAAAATATGCATTAGAAGATAAAATAGATGAATTCTGGACAAAAATATACGAGGAAGTAATAGGAGATTTATAAAAACCAATTAAAGATTATAAGGCCTCAAAGATGAGGAATATCTTTAATTTACAAAATGGGTCAACTATAGATGAGAGATTTTCAAAAATGAGGACTCATCTTTTTTATATAGCAATTTACTTTTATCAAATGATATCTATCAATTTTGATAGCGCAATCATAGTTGGATTCTACTCTCTGATTATCGCAAAGGATAAGCTTCAGAGATATCTTTTAAAGCATCATCACTGTTTAAATATATAATCACTTAACTTCTTTCTAAAAACTCCACCATGAGCCTTATTAGCAGCAGTAAAATCAATAAGATTCTTCTATAAATCAACATCAAAGCTATTCATATTCTTTATCAAAGCAATATATCAAATTCTCTGAATATTTACCAATGGATTTATGGCAGACTTTAATGCAAATGACAGTTAAATTATTTTCCCAAAAACATACGAAAAGGAAGCACTTCTTAGAATCAAAAATAGTTATACTTTTTATTTTATAAGAAGGACTGATAATTTTAATATAAAAGATTAATTCTTAAATCCTGATATCAATTTGTATGTGATTGATTGGTTATCAAAAGTAAGAACTTCCAATAAAGCACCCTTAAATCTTATGACATTATCTTTACTATAATCATATGTAGCATCAATAGTGAAAGCAGGTCTTGCCATGTCATTTACAAATTCACGGTAGGTAAATTTAAGGATATTACTTTCTGCTCCAGTATATATTAAGCTTTGTTCATATGCCTCAGAATCATCTTTAATAACTTGTTCTTTTTTGTAATCAGTATTTTTTAACTCTGGTTGACCAGTAAGGGTTTTGCGATAAACAATCCCATTAGCATCTTCAATTAATTGGGGGTGGATGAATGTCCATCCATTGTGAAACATTGTATCAAATTGATAAATATTTGAATCACCCTTTTTACCAATTAAAGTATAATTACCTGCAGAATGATAAGTGGTAAAATGTTGTGTTCCAAAAGATTTATAAAGATTTATTTTATCTTGTGTTACAGTTTTACCTTCTCTTATTAAAGTCTCACCAAGGAAAGCAGTACTTTCAATCCCAATTTCGGGAATGATATATTCTTTTGTTTCCCCAGTTATAAATTCTGTTGGTGTCATCGTTGATGTACATCCCATTAAAACTACAGTGAAAAGCAATACGCTTAAAACAACGCTTACTTGTTTTTTCATAAGAAACCTCTTTTAAAACTATCTGTAATATTGCAATTGTATATCTAGCTTGTTTAATTTGCAACATATTTTTTAACTAATAAGTAAAGAAACTAAATTATAAATTTGTTTAAATATTTTACTTCTCCATTAATTTAATAACTTATTCTATGTTTGGTTAGTATAATAAAAAATAAACCTATTTTTTATAAGTAAGCTAACAATTGATATGTACGTTATGTAATGTTACATAATATAATATATGTAACGTATTAAGAAAAAATGGGGTACAAAATGAATTCTTTACCAGTTATCACAAATGATAATTTTCACTATGAGTTATTATTAATAAAAGATAATTCATACAACTTTGACGCTCAAGCTTTTGTTAACTTTCTAAAAGACAACAATATGCCAATTAGTTTTGAAAATCTAATAGCCTACTCTGATTATTTAAATCAAGAACATAATGGGATTAGATATTCTGCTAATACATACAATAAACGGCTACAGGGAGCCAAAGAAAGAATCAGGTATATTTTCTATAGATCTCCATTATCAACTGATAAGATTGCCTGTTTCAAATTTGAAGAATCATTAAAAACAATTAAATTAAAAAAGATTAATTCAGTTGCAGTAAATAGAGATATGATTCTAACAGAAGATGAAGTACAAAAACTAATTACTGAGTCCACCGACCATACAGTTTCTTTAGTAGTAGAATTTCTATTTGCTACAGGTCTTAGAATTTCTGAAATGTTAAACATCTTACTAACTGATATGAAAAGAGAGAATAATAGATATACTATTAGAATTTTAGGTAAA
>Ga0307990_1003644_pt1 | contig 11675 bp, 7 predicted proteins | sample EllFjometagen129_FD_203168 | JGI IMG/M metagenome (GOLD analysis project Ga0307990, IMG submission 203168) | Marine microbial communities from Ellis Fjord, Antarctic Ocean - #129 | ecosystem: Environmental > Aquatic > Marine > Unclassified | place: Southern Ocean | collected 2014-10-08
TTAACGATTTCTGAATAATTGAGGGGAAATATTATAAGAACAATGGAAGGCAACGGGGGGTAGGCAAGGCGATGGGCAAGCTATTTAAAGAGGACAATAAATATTTGAAGATTTCATCAATTTCAAATTGATATCTGACCATTATTATGTTAGGCACCTGTAAGGCGTTTCTCCCCATGAAATTTTACAATACAGGTATAGAAATTGCTAAAATCGAGCGATGTTTCAGAGAAATTTTAGCTGAATAAAGGTAACCCATGGGATCCGGAGAAAATATGCAGAGTCAAAAAAATATTCCGTCCAATCATGATGTTTTCCACCCTCGCCTCGAAACAGGTATTTCTTCATTATTGCTCGGAATGGTACTAATTGGGTTATCTTACTCATTAATGTTGGCCTTTTCAGAGAACTTTTCCAATATTCAGCAAGTAATTTCCTTGTTCCTGGCCCTTTTAACTACATTCGTCATTTCAATCTCCTATATCCTCTCTCGGAGAGGGCACACAACCCTGGCAGGAAATATTGCTGCAGTAGTGAGCGCCTTATCAATCTTGGGAATAGGAGCCTTTTATTCTGTAATTGGCTACTGGTATCTTCTGTACCTGATCTTCCCCATCATCTTAGCCTGTTTATTATCTAATAAACTGCATAGTACATTGTTCACCCTAAGTACGGTCGCAGCAGCAATTGTTATATATTTCTTAAACTGGAACAGGGATTATGTAGAATTTATTAAGGGACCGATAGTTTTTCTATTAGCCGGGAGCGGTCTAATTCTCACAGCCAATAACTATTTTCAGAAAAACAAACTAAACCGTACCCTCAACTCCGGTAATTCATCCCGCAGTTTACCAGGTGACGACAGCATTGCCGAACATCTTGTAGGGATAACCAATAGAACAAACCAGATCAAGGATCCAGATATCCTATTCAGCACTTTGGCTGGCGAATTCCAAAAGCTCAGCTATGATTTTCTTGTCATCCTCGTAGATCCTGAAACAAAGTTAGCATATATCAAATACAATTCAATCAATATTCCTCTTCTCCAAAAGGTCCAAAAACTTTCCGGCATGTCCTTTGGTATGGCCAGAAAAAATATAAGCGAATATCACGAAATAATCCAATCAGTGTATCAAGAAGGCAAAAACCTTTATGTAAATGACTTTCTGGATGTGCTATTAGAGTTCATCCCCATCTCCGAAAAGATCGCCACCCTTTCCATAAACATCCTTGGTGTCTCTGATGAAACGAAAGGCGGATTTCTGCCGGTGCAAATTGCTGATGAGATTATTGGGACATTCATCATCTGGGGGAAAAACCTGAGAGAACCTGATCTGCCTGCCTGTAGGGTTTTCGCTGGTCAAATTGCGTCTATGCTTGATAAGGTGAATTTAGGTGAATCAGAAAAGCTGATGAACCAAAACCTAATTCACACCAATGCCCAGTTACGGGCGCTAAACTCATTATCAGCGAAGATAACCTCAACAACGAAGATTGATGATGGTTATGCCATCTTGGGCAGTGAGTTGAAGAAGCTTGGTTATAAATGTATGATCACCCTCCTAACGCCTGACCTCCAATCGGGATATTTTAGCTTTACTTCTGAATCAGAAAAAATCAACAGAATTGAAAAGCTACTGGGAATTAATATCCATGGGCGGAAATTTACCAGGGCAGATGATGATGGACCATCCTTATGGATCTATAAAAGTGAAGAACCTAATTTTATACCCAACATCTTTCCGCATCTGGTCAACCTTTTCCCCCGTATTCCAAAACAGCTTGGCCGCAGGGCGTTATCATTGATTGATATTAAAGAAGGAACTCCTGCATTTTTCCTGCCTCTGGTCAGCCAGAACAAACCTGTTGGTTCGCTGACAATCTGGGGAGAGAATGTGAAAGAAGGAGATCTGGGAACTTTTAAATTATTTGCCGACCAGATCGCTAATATGCTCGAAAAAGCTCGCCTCTCGGCCTTAGAGGGTAAGCGATCTAAAGAGCTACTCCATTCGTATTCTCTGGTTAACTCACTTAGCGATGTTTCCGTGAAATTGACATCGACGACCAATCCGGAAAAACTATTTAAAATTCTCGGCAGGGAGATCGAGAAACTGAATTACAACTGTATGGTATCAAAATTGGAAGAAGGAGGTAAGGCAAGCAGTTTAGAATTCATTAATATACAAACAGAGATATTAAATAAAATTGAAAGGCTTGCTGGTTTTAAATTGATCGGCTACGAATTTCCATCTTCGAGGTGGACCGATAGCCTTCGATCTGTTTATTTAAAAAAGAAAAATGTCTTCATCACAAATTTGTACAATCATATAACCCCTCTATTTCCCCAGGTACAAAAAGGCATACGCAGCCGGGCATTGGAATTTATTGGAATTGATGCAACATCATCAGCCATCTTTGTCCCCATGCTCATCGGAGAAAAAATAATCGGGTCAATTGCTTTCTGGGGAGAGATTATAAACAAAGATGACATGCCAGCGTTCTCAGTTTTTGCATCCCAGCTGGCGAATGCCCTGCAAAACGCAAATCTTGTTGATGCGGAATTAGAAAAATCCCGCGAGCTTGAACATACAAATTCGCTTTTAAACGCACTCAGTGAGGTGGCAATCGATATCACTTCAGTGAATGATCCGGAGAAAATTTTCCCCATCCTGGGAAATGAGTTAAAGAAATATGATTTCCAGTGCGCAGTGACCTTAGTTGACAAAGGTTTATCAAACGCTCACATCCAATACATATCTTCAGACTTGTCTCTACTAAATATCATCGAGAGCAAATTGAAAATAAAAATTCTCGGAAGGAATTTTACCCGGGATAAAATGACCCAGAAGGATATTGATCTTTACGAAAAAGAAATTAAAATATTCTTCCCAAGCTTCAAAGAACACCTGTATGATCTTTTTTCCAATATTCCAAAAGCGCTTATTAATCGCGGTGCCAAAATACTTGATATCTCGGACAACACACCCGCAGTCTATGTACCGATGGTTTATCAGGGAGCATCGGTCGGATCCATCATGGTCTGGGGCGACAAACTGAGAGAGGAGGATCTACCAGGTTTTTCGGTCTTTGCCTCCCAGGTCGCTAACGCTCTGGTCAATACCCGTTTAATGGAAAAAACGCTTGATGAGATCGAAGCCAGGAAAAAGACCCAAAAAGACCTGGAAGTGTCCCGCCGGGAACTCCAGGGTATATTCAATCATGCCCACGATGCAATTATCATTATTAATGCAGAACATGGAAATATAGTCAGCGTCAATAATAGAGCGTGTGAGCTTTACCGAATTGACCAGAGTGAATTTGTCAATCAAAATATTCACACAATCATTGATGAAAGTTATTTAGCAGAAAAATTGGTCAATGAAACATTCCAAAACGGTTACTGCAACAAGCTAATCACTCATTTTTCTCTGCCAAATTCAAAAATGACTTTTGAAATCAACTCCTCACTCGTGGAGTATGAAGGAAACATGGCGATCCAGTGCATCAACAGGGATGTCACAGAACAAAAGAAATATGAGAATCGGCTAAAATATGCCGCACTGCATGACTCATTGACTGGTCTTCCAAACAGGACTTTGTTCAGCCAACATCTAAAACATGCCATCGCCCGTTCAGCTAGATTTCCAGATGATCAGTTTGCAGTCATATATATGGATCTGGACAATTTCAAGCGAATTAACGACAGCCTGGGCCACAGCGTCGGCGATCAATTCATTATCGAGGTAGGCAATCGATTACAATCGTCCAGCAGGGCTTCAGACACTTCTTCCCGATTCGGCGGGGATGAGTTTGTGATCCTGTTGGAAAACGTTACATCCATCGAGACTGTCAATCAATTCTGCAGCCGCTTAAATGAAAATTTATCGGTACCTGTAGTCATAGAAGGGCATGAATTAGTAGTCTCTGCTTCTATCGGTATAGTACATTCATCACCTGTATATAAAACTTCGGAAGATTACCTCCGCAATGCAGACCTTGCCATGTACGAATCGAAAAAAACAGGCAAGAACCAAACTACTATCTTCAAAAAAGGGATGCATACTGGCGAATTGAACAAGCTAACCATCGAAAGTCAAATGCGTGTCGGTATAAAAAAGGGTGAGTTCAGATTGGTCTATCAACCTATCAATTCACTACATTCGAGGGAGCCTATCAGCTATGAGGCCCTGGTCAGGTGGGATCACTATGAACGGGGAACAATATCACCAAATGAATTTATCCCTATCGCCGAATACTCTGGGCTCATACATCCATTAGGGAAGTGGATTTTAGAGGAAGCTTGTCAACAATTCCAAACTTGGCGTGAAAAAGATCTAGTAAGTGAAAATTCAACAATCAGTGTAAATATCTCCGCTATCCAGTTAATGCATTCCAGTTTTGTAGACCAAATCTGCAAAGTCCTCGAAGACACTAATTTGCCCCCGGATAGATTGAATCTTGAGGTAACCGAAACCGCCTTGATCACTAACCCATCAGATGCCAAAGTGAAATTATCAGAAGTTCGGGAGCATGGCGTGAATATACATCTTGATGATTTTGGCACAGGTTTTTCATCTCTAAGTTTTCTGACAACATTCCCCATTGACGCTATTAAAATTGATCGCCAATTCATTATGGCTCTCGATGAAGAGAAGAACTACGCCCTCGTCAAATCCATGCAGCTCCTGACTAAAGCTCTGGGTATATCTTTAATAGCTGAGGGCATCGAAACAAACGATCATTTAGATAAACTGCTGGAGTTAGATTGTGATCTCGGCCAGGGATTCTATTTTTCGAAACCCCGCGAAGGCAAAGATATTGAGTTTATCACTACGCAAGTTGAAAAAGATCATCACCCCATTGGATGATGGTTCAGCAGTATTTCCCCCTATCCTAGCCGGAATAAGAGAATAATAATTTAAAAAAACAATTCCTTCTGTCCAGCACTCTTTCTCCTGAACCAGGTTGACGACGGTATTCAGATGGCCTTTTTCATCAACAAAATTCTGATTGAATCCTCGACGCTCAAACGCCCGTCCTCGGATGCTCAATAAAAAAAAGTCGTCCCGCGGACGGGACGACGAGCTTCTGTAAATTTGAGAAACCAGCCCTATTTAGAAAACAATCTCTTCTTTCCCGGTCAGTTTCTCCTGGACCAGGTTGGCGACAGTATTCAGATGGCCTTTTTTATGAACAAAATCAAGGTCATCAGAGCGGATCTTCAAAACCGGGCAGAGGTTGAATGTGCTCATCCATTCCTCGTAGAATGAATCCAGCAATTGCAAATATTCCAGGCTGATGCCGGATTCGATCGCCCGCCCTCTTTCCTCGATCCTCTTCTGCAGAATTTCCGGGGGTGCGATCAAGTAGATCAATAGATCTGGCTCAGGAAGATGGTCCGCGATTATCTGGAAAACCCGCTGGTAAGAGCGGTAATCCCTCTCTGAGAGGCTGCCCTGCTGATAAAGTGCCCTGGCGAAGATCTTCACATCTTCATAGATGCTGCGATCTGCAATAGCAGAACGATTATCGCTGACCAACTCCAAATGCTGCTGGGCCCGGTGGCCCAGGAAATAAACCTGAAGATGGAAAGACCAGGCATCCATATTCTGATAAAAATCACCCAGATAGGGGTTATCAATCACTGATTCATAGGCAGTGCACCATCCCAATCTTTCCCCCAGACGTTCTGTCAGAGATGTTTTTCCCGTTCCGATATTGCCTGCCACAAGAACCAATTTCCCAGCCATAAAGGGCCTCCTGATCTGATGCACCAATTATACCGTTTGATTGAGTTGAGTTGTCAATCAGCGTTTTTCTACTGCAACAGCGCAAACCTTATAATCCGGGATCTTCGCCTGCGGATCCCTGGCATCCACGGTGAGGATATTAGCTGCTGCCTCCACAAAGTGGAACGGCAAGAACACCATCCCTTTTGACGAACGCTGCGTAACCAGCACCTTTACCTCGATCTCTCCTCGTCTGGAACGGATCTTCACCCAATCATCAGAATTTACACCGATATCATTGGCATCATCAGGATGGATTTCCACCAACGCTTCTGGATAAATATCATCCAGTTTAGAGCGCCGGGTCATTGTGCCGCCATGCCAGTGGTACAACACTCTCCCAGTAGAAAGGATCAAAGGATATTCATTATCTGGCAATTCAACAGAGGGACGATATACCAGTGGGGTCAATTTTCCCTTGCCCCTTGGGAATGTATCTGTGAAGAGATAAGGGGTTCCTGGGTGATCTGGTGTGGGACAGGGCCAATGCACCCCGTCTTCTTTTTCAACCCGTTCGTGAGTAATACCCTGGAAGGGTGGTGTCAATTCTGCCATTTCATCCCAAATCTGGGAAGGATGGGTAAATTTGAAGCCTGCACTCCCTTTCCGAGCAAGTTTTTCTTCAACCCGGAGAGCCAGATCCTGGATGATCTCCCAATCCGGCCGCGCTTCACCGGGCGGTTTGATGGCTGGCCGAACCAACTGAACCCGTCTGTCGCTGTTGGTGAATGTGCCATCCTTTTCCGCAAAACTCACCGCTGGAAGGATCACATCCGCATATTCACCAGTTTCATTCATAAAGATGTCCTGGTACAACAAGAAATCCAGATTTTCCATCACGTGCCGGGCGTGGAGCAGATCAGGCTCACTCATCATCGGGTTCTCCCCCATCACATAGTAGCCCTTTATCGCGCCGCTCTCCGCTGCATCTACCATTTCCATAGTGGTCAAGCCCGGCTCAGGATCGAGGGGAACTCCCCAGTGCTGTTCAAATTTCGATCTCAGGTCTGGATCGTTTACCAGCTGGTAACCTGGATATACATTAGGAAGGCCACCTGAATCAGAGCAACCCTGAACATTGTTCTGGCCGCGCAGGGGATTCAGGCCTGTTCCTGGCCGGCCAATATTGCCGGTTAACAAAGCTAGATTAGCCAATGAAATGGCGTTATCTGTGCCATGAGAACTTTGACTGATGCCCATGCCCCAATAGATCGCTGCGGCATTGGCTTTCCCGTACAGGCGTGCTGCCTGACGGATCGCTTCCGCTGGAACTCCACAAATTTCTTCTGCATATTCCGGTGTGAATGGCTCAAGAGATGGCAGATATTCCTCCAATCCTTCCACCCGGTTTTCCAGGAATTCCTGGTCAACCAGCCCTTCATTAACAATCACATTTGCCAATGCCTGGAACATAACGACATCAGTACCCGGTTTCAGCTGCAGGAAATGGTCCGCAAATTGAGACATTTCTATCTGGCGTGGATCGATCACTATCAACCTGGCGCCATTCTTTACAATAGCTTCGCGCATGAAGGTCGATATGACCGGATGGGTTTCACTAGTGTTAGAGCCTGTCACCAGCAGAACCTCGAGATCTTTCATCTCGGCAATGGAGTTGGACATAGCCGATGAACCCAAAGTGATCTGCAATCCTGCTACCGAGGCGGCATGGCATAAACGGGAGCAGTGGTCCACGTTATTGGTTCCTAGAACGCCCCTGACAAACTTCTGGAAAAGGTAATTATCCTCGTTAGTAGCTTTAGCCGAACAGAAAGTTCCCAGGGCATCACTGCCATTCTCCTTGACGATAGCCGCCAGTTTTTCTGCTGCCAGATCAAGGGCTTCCTCCCAGCTTGCCCGCCGGAAACTGGATAATCCCACAGGCTTGCGAGGACGGGCTCCCAGGTCCTTGCGGATCATCGGATAAGTAAGTCGGGAAGGGTGAGAGACATAATCTATCCCGTAGCGGCCTTTGGTGCACAAGCGTCCGTAGTTGGGAGCGACATCAAAAGGAGCATCCACCCGCGAAATATGATTTTCATGGATCTTCAGGTCGACCTGGCAACCCACACCGCAGTACGGACAGGTGCTGCGAACAGTTTTGGCCGTCTCGCTCATTTTGACCTCCTTTTCTCCAGACGCTCTTCCCGTCTGCGGGCTCTGATCTCATGATGCTGAAGACCTTCTTCAAGCAGATGTTCAGTCTTGCCCTGCAGGGCTTTAGTTGGACAAACAGCCACACAGTTTCCGCAGAAAACACAGGTGGTTTCCGGGAGCGGAACATCGAAAAAGGTAGTGATCCTGCTGTCATGCCCCCGGCCCCCGATAGCCAGGGCGTAGGTATACTGCATATCATCTGCACAGGCCTGAACGCAGCGCCAGCACAAAATGCATTGAGAATAATCCCTAACATAGAACGGATTGTCATCCAGGATCTCTCTTTCACGTTTCTTTGCACCCGGGAATCGTTCTGGATCAGCCCCATATATTTCCATCTGGACTTGCAGTTCAGGCGAGTTCGAGAGATCCACACTGGCGTTGAGCATTTCCAGGATCGTGCGCCTGGTTCGGATCACACGTTCGCTATCTGTGAAGACCACCATCCCATCTGCAACGGGCGTGATACAAGACGGCGCAAGGCGGCCCCAACCCTCTACTTCCACCACACATTGGCGGCAAAGTCCTTCCGAAGTTGTGGCCTCATGCAGGCATATTACCGGGATGTTGATATCCAGGTTTCTGGCTGCCTGCAGCAGAGTGGATCCTTCCGGTACCTGACATTCCTTTCCATCGATGGTCAGCTGAACGAGTTTTTCTTTATCCATGGCTGACCTCCTCAATTTCAAAATATTCCGGGCAGATCTTGAGCGCACTACCGATTGCCAATCCAGCTGTCTGTCCCAATCCACAGAGCGAGCTGTCCGTCATGGTAGCGATCACATCCTCCAGACGTTCGATATCTCCCGGTAAAGCTTGGCCGCGCAGATTCCGATCCAGGATCTCTGCCTGGCGCTGAGTGCCCAGCTGGCAGGGATAACATTTCCCGCAGCTTTCATGGGCAAAGAAGTGCCCCAGGCCGTGGAGCACGAATTTCATATCGACATCCTCATCAAACACTACAACAGCGCCTGAACCAAGGGAAAGTCCGGCATCCCTGGTTCCCTGGGTGGTAAGCAGCACATCCAGCTGATCCGGGGCGACAAATTTCCCAGCCGCACCACCCAAGAGCACGGCCCGGAGTTCCTTCCCATCCCGGACTCCTCCTGCTTTTTCATAGATCAAATCTGCCAAGGAGATCGGTTTTGTGATCTCGTAGATCCCGGGCCGGTTGATATCTCCTGAGATGCTGAACAAACGAGGGCCGTATGAATCCTCCGAGCCCAGTTTCTGATATTCTTCCGGGCCAATCTTACAGATCAGAGCTACATTGGCCAGTGTTTCCACATTATTGATCACAGTTGGTTGGTTGAATAAACCATGTGTAGTGGGATATGGGGGTTTAACACGTGGAAATCCTCGTTTGCCCTCAATAGATTCAAAAAGGGCAGTTTCTTCACCGCAAATATAGGCCCCTGCCCCGCTGCGAAGTTCAATTTCAAAATCAAACCCTGATCCTAAAATATCCTTTCCCAAATATCCTTCCTGGGCTGCAATTTCCAGTGCCTGGGAGATCACTTGGTGGGAGTGAGTATACTCACCCCGGATATAAAGAAAACCCTTCCCGGCACCCACCGCATAGGCCGCAATGATCATACCTTCTATAATGGTAAATGGATCACCCTCGATCAATGCCCGATCCTTAAAAGTACCAGGTTCGGACTCATCTTCGTTGCATACCAGGTATTTAGGGAAACGATCCACCTCGGCACAGCTTTTCCATTTCAATCCAGTTGGGAATCCAGCTCCTCCCCGCCCGGTAAGGCCGGCATCACTCACTATCTCGATCACATCATCTGGGGATAGTTTGAGGACTTTTTTCAATCCGGCAAATCCACCCTTTTCCTGAAACTGATCCGTACTGAGGGGGTCTATCTCACCAGATCGGGCCATCAGGTAAAGCGGGGCACCGTAGATCTGGCTGCGGGGATGATCTCCTGGGTTGAAGATCTTATCCAGAGTCGCTTCTCCAACCATCTCATCTCCCACCAACACACCGGGAGCGTGATCACATAACCCCAGGCATTCCACCTCTTCCACGATATAACGTCCATCCCTGGTAGCTTCGCCAATATCCACACCCAAATGCTGGCAAACTTGTGAAACGAGTTCTCCACTGCCCTGGGAAGCACAGGAGGGTGTTGTGCAAATGCGGATCGGCGTTTCAGCGTGGGGTTGGCTGGAGAGCATCGAGTAAAACTCGATCACTCCGTAGATATCTGCCAGAGGCACATTTAAAGATGCGCCGATTGCCTTGGCTGATGCAGGTGGGATGAAATCGTGGATTTTCTGGGTTTCCAGCAAAGCAGGCAACAGCATTTCTCTGCCCCGCTTTCCATTCTTCTCCAGGAATTCTTGAAGTTTTGAAGATACAGGAGGGTCATTAAGCATGAGGACTCCTTAATAGGATTTTCAGAACACCAGTAAATTGCAGGCCTGTCCATACAGGATCGACCGCGTGTTACAGATTATATCAAGGGTAGGGGGAAAAATAACATGGTTTGTTATGCTAATTTTAAGAGTGTCATTGTGAGGAGGCCGAACGGAGAGAGGATGACGACGCAGTCTAAACTGAATACGTCTGACATTTTCTTGTTTACGATCAGAGCACCAGGTACAAATCCTCCGCCCAATAAAATAATCAGTATTTGATATGTTAATTCAGACATTTAGAGCAACGGATGAGGAGATAAAATCATTCGTATGCCAGAAAAGAGATATACACGATTAACCGGAATAGAACGTGAAGAAATAAGCAGAGGAATTGCACAAAAGAAATCCATTCGGCAAATAGCCGGGGAGATCGGAAGATCACCCAGTACCGTGATGAGAGAAATAAAGCGGAATAGCGGCAAGACGGGGTATCGTGCTTTTTCGGCAAATCGCCAATCCTTGAAAGCAGCAGCATCAAGGAAATCAGGGAAAAGCAAACTTGCTAAAAACCAACGCCTGAGAGACTATGTGCTGGAAAAATTCCAGGAAGATTGGTCTCCACAGGAAATCTCTGGGCGAATAAAAATGGATTATCCTTTAGATATGGAGATGAGGATATCCCACGAAGCGATCTATCAATACATTTATGTGCTGCCTAGAGGAGAATTGAAGCAGACTTTGATCAAAGCGTTGCGCCAAGAACATAAATATCGTAGGGCCCAGAAGAAAGGGAAAAAGGAAGAAACTCGAGGAAAGATCGCCAATATGCTGTCAATCGAAGAGCGGCCAGCAGAAGTGGCTGATCGCAGTGTTCCTGGCCATTGGGAAGGTGACCTGATTTTAGGAAAATACAAACGTAGTGCATTAGGGACCCTGGTAGAAAGGACTACCCGATATACCCTCCTGGTTCCACTGGGTAGGAAAAAAGATGCCCAGACAGTCAGAGAGGAATTTGCGAAAGCTTTTCAGTTAGTACCCAAAGTATTGAAAAAAACAATGACCTATGATCAAGGTAAAGAAATGAGTGAACATGAACAGTTCACTATAGATTCAGAAATCAAAGTATATTTTGCCCATCCGGGATCTCCTTGGGAAAGAGGCACCAATGAAAATACCAATGGGCTAATTCGTCAATATTTTCCCAAAGGAACAGATTTTACTGAAGTACCAGAAGAAAGGTTCAGGGAAGTTCAAGCAAAACTAAACGGCAGACCTCGCAAGGCCTTGAATTTCTACAAACCTAATGAAGTCATTAACAATTTATTGAATCTGTTGCACTAGATGTTAGAAACCACA
>Ga0307990_1003645_pt1 | contig 11675 bp, 15 predicted proteins | sample EllFjometagen129_FD_203168 | JGI IMG/M metagenome (GOLD analysis project Ga0307990, IMG submission 203168) | Marine microbial communities from Ellis Fjord, Antarctic Ocean - #129 | ecosystem: Environmental > Aquatic > Marine > Unclassified | place: Southern Ocean | collected 2014-10-08
CTCTGTCTTAGTTTTATCACCATCTTCCCAGATAGCATATAAAAATTGATCATCAAATTCAAAAGTTCTTATTACCGGGTTCCCAGGACTAGGATTGTAAAATCCCATAATAAAAGACATTCCATCTATTAATCTATATTCTTTTTCTATGATCATACTATACCATTTATTTTTCCTATGCATTCAATAATTTTAAAATCTTCTTCAGTATCTATCTGGTAACCCTGATATTTATTTGTTTTATATACAGATATACGCCCTCCAAGCCTATTGTTTTTTTTCATTAATATATCATGCGATGTTATATATATATTACCATTATCTATCAATGAAAAAAAGCTATTTTTAATATCTTCTCTCATCGGTCGATCAAGATAATACATATTAGGGCATACAACCTCACTCCCGTAGTCATTCCAGATAAAAGGATAATGTGTAGTTACTGTGACTAGACTATCGGCAGTTTCTTGCTCCATTTTATCTAGGCATTCGTCTATAAGATTATTTGACCTTATAGGAGAAGTCGGTTGTAAAGTGACTATTATATCAGCAATAAAATTTAATCTATTTTGACACTCTGATACAACATGCCGTAAAACATCTTCGTTTTTTACAAATGGACTATTTAACTCTTCTGGCCTATCAATGAATATCGATGAATTTCTTTTATCATATTCGTGCCAATGACTCTTAACATGAGGGCAACAACTAGAAGTAGCTATCAAATCCACATACTTACTTTTTTCTGCTGCTTTAATAGACCATAAAAAACATGGCAAGCCCATTAATAACTTATAATTTTTTCCTGGAAGTCCGGAACTTCCCTTCCGAGCGATAACAATAGCTAATACTTTTTTATTATTAATCATTATATTTCTATAAAAGCGTATTCGCGCTCATCCATTTTAATATCCATTGTTGCTGTTGTCAATTGTGTTAATTTTTCCATCAATTCTTCTAAAAACATAACACCACACCACTTTCATATTGTAAATTAAAGTTTTTAAGGTCTTCGACCTCTTGTTTAATTTTTAATAATTCTTCGACCTTATCAATATTTAATTTACGATATAATACAATTATATTTAACATATGTTGTATAGCTGTTTTTGTAAAATATTTATATGATTTATTCAAACTCTCCATCTGAGATTTTTTAATTATAACAGTATCTCCAGAGGTCGATGAAGTCCCCTCAATTAAGTTATCAAATATTTTTCTATCTATATCCTCTTGTACTGTTTTTGACATAAACATAACTAATAGCTTCTTATAATCATTTTTTATAATCTGTTCCATAGCAGCATTTTTCATTCAAGTATCTCCAACAATTTTTCGTATTTTTCTTTTTTAAAACACTCTAAAATGCCGCCAGAAGCATTTATTATATTTATATTTTGCTCTTTAGCATGTCTTGCTAAATTCTTAAAATAATCTAAAAATGCCATACTATGATGATCTACGGGTTTACCACCAATACGCCCATGATTAGGTGCGCAAAAATTTGTTTTCCTATCCAACCGATAAGGTTTCTTTTCTCCTTCAAACTGCCAAAAATATCTTTTATTCCCTGCATAGCAACAATCTGCTCCTAATAATATAATCGGATCGCAGCCCATTATATAAGCAAGATGTATAGCAGAACCAGTAGAAGTCCTAGCTCCTATAATCGGCTTTTTGGGGTCTTTAGTAAAAACTAGCCCCTCATCATAATATTTTTTTTCCGTTGGAACGTACCAAAACTTATGATCATACCAAATTTTATTTTTTATGTTATTCGAACATTTCTCCATCTTGGCTTTATATAACAAAGAAGTGCAAGACTTCAATTTAGGCAAATCAATTCTAAAATAACTCCAATTACTTACATCAGTATCATCTGTTACAAAGTAATTAGCAAAATCCGCCTTGCAAATTCCTGAGTTTACTGCTATCGTAACATGTTTTTTAAGCGGAGTTAAATCCTGAAAATGTAGGGACGGTCCTGCCCCTATAATAAAACAAGGTTTACCTATATGCTTATCCAGCAACTTCGAGATTTTCATTAAAAACTCCTTCAAAATCAATTTTATCAAAAACTTTGATTCGCCCCCTTTTACTGCAATCAAAGATATTACACTCCTTATGCTCTGCAAATTTTTTAAGAGCAACATACGATTCTATGTTCTGCGAAAAAATAAACTGCTGCATAAGGACCGGAGCTATATGTCCTTTTGTAGTCGGCTGTTTTTCCTTTGCATACCGCTGCCAAAAATGGCTTTTATTATTAACAGTATAATGATCACAACCTAATAAAAATATCTTTTTACATCCCATCTGAATAGCTAAATCTATTGAGGTTGGAACGGAACTAACAAAAGATAATTTTTCTTCTTCAAAATCTATATTATTATTAGACGATCTAGGAGAAAACACTAAAAAGTCTTTAGGTATTTCAGAATAATATTTTTTCCAAGAATCACGAATGATTCTAGTAGCATTACTCTTCTTAACCTGTTCCCAATATGTCCATAAACGGACAGCAGAATCATTAGAAATCCAATATCTATTGTCAGGACTACCATCAAACCAAGACATAGCTATAATGCTAGAATTCACTGAGATAACAACATGATCAAATATATTATTAAAATACTTCGACTCTACAATGTCAAAGAAACTCAGACCAGCCCCACAAATAAAACAAGAGCTACCGACATGTTTATCTTTTAATATATTATAATATTGCAACATATTATTTACCTAGTATAATAAGATCCTGGTTTTATCATAACATCCTGAGCCTTGAGCAGTCCCGATTCAAAAAGAAACTGGCTAGGACTAGCTGGTTTATATTGTAATCCACCTCTTTTATCTCTAAATTTTCTATTTTTACAATATAACAAATGAAGATGCTTTTTAGCTCTAGTCATGCCAACATAGCACAATCTAGTTTCCTCTTCTAACGCTTCTACCTTTGCTTCTGGCGATGGAGCCCCCATAACAGGCCAAACGTGCGGCAGTATTCCATGTTCGACACCAACCATAAAAACAATCGGGAATTCTAAACCTTTACTGGCATGTAAAGTCATTAAAATCACGCTATTTTCATCATTATCTTTATCGCTAGAAGAAATCAAAGCTATATTTTGAAGATAGGCATTAATATCTTTATTACCTTTACTAAATTCTGTAGCATTTATAATAAGTTCACTAACATTATTTTTCCTATCTAATAATTCACTTTCTTTTTTACAAAAAACCTCAAGATGTTTCATATAATCGAATTCATCAACAAGATAGCTTAAACAATCGCCAGCATTTAATTTATCTAATTTTTTAGAAAAAGTATCAAATATTTTCGTAGCACCTTTTTTTACAGAAGTTCTATTTGTATGATCATCAATGTTATCACAGATATCTAAGATGGTAGTATCATGTTCTTTACTTTTATTTTCTATCATACCTATATTAATGCTACCCAATCCACGTATTATCTCTGCCACTCGATGAAACGCTAAAATATCTTTTTTATTAGTTGCGAATTTCAAAAGAGCCAAACAATCTTTAACTTCTTTTCTATCAAAAAAGTTTTGTCCACCTATAACAGTATATGGAACTCCAGCATTAGACATGGCTGTTTGTAAATCAAGAGACATTTTATTCATCCTATAAAATACAGCAACATCAGAAAAATCCCAACCAAAGTCATTAACATATTCTTTTATTTTACAAGTTATATGTTGAGCCTCATACGATGAATCAAAGAACGAATCACAATGAACAAAATCTCCACTAGAATTATCTGTTAAAAAATCACTTTTCAAATGTGTAGTATTATGTTTTATCAGATTACTAGCCTTTTTAATTATTTCAGGAGTAGATCGATAGTTTTTAGACAATGTAATCCGTCTACAATTATATTCTTCAATAAAATCTAATATATTTTTATATCTTGCGCCGCGAAATGAATATATACTTTGCTCTACGTCCCCAATCAAAACTATATTAGCAGTTTTACCGCCTAGAAGCTTAACCATTTGAAACTGCGCATAATTGGTATCTTGAACTTCGTCTACCTGTATATATTTAAAATATTCTTGCAATCGCTTTAATACACTTTCATCACTTTCGAGTAGTTGTACAGTATTATATAATAATCCAGTAAAATCGCAAGAATTGTTTTCTGACAACTGCTTTAGATATTCTTCTTCTATACTTCTAGATATGACGTTCTCGGCATCATCTAATATCTCTTCTGTAGTCAATAATAATTCTCTAGAACGATTAAGATGACTTGCGATACTAGATATGTCAATTTTATCTTTGGTTTTGCTATATGCTAACTGTTTAATAACTTTTGAAATAAAATCCTTTTGATCAGAATCGTCAAGTATAGACATAGAGTTATCATAATTCATTTTACTACCAAATATCCGCAAGAGGTTAGCACATAACGCATGGAATGTGCCTACGAACATTTTGACATTATTCTTCCCAAGTCTACCGAATATTCTATCCCGCATCTCTTTAGCAGCTTTATTTGTAAAAGTTATACTAAGAATTGTATTAGGCTCTATACCAGATTCTATTAATTTAATAGTTCGCTCTACTAACATCGTTGTTTTACCAGAACCAGGAACAGAAGTGACAAGACACGGCCCATCAAGATGATTTACTGCTTCTATTTGCTGCTCATTTAATTGCATTTTTTCTCCATCGTTTAATTTCTTAAATATTCTTCAACATCTTCGAGTAAAAATAAACCACAGCGTTCGAAAATTAGACTATTATTATCATCATAAATTTTGATATGAGGAATCTCGTCAACGTCATGTTCATCACAAAAATCTTGAGTATCATCTTCCATAGCATCTATATAAACAAAATTATGTTTCAATAACAAACCAGATTTCTTTAATTCATTATGTGAAATCGCACAATTCATACAATCTGGACTAGCAAAAAATAGAATTTCCATTATTTAAACCATTTGTCGTAAACTGAAGAATCCACTTTCAAAATCGTCAGGACGTTCAGCAATTAATCCAGAGGTATATGAGATACTCGATATAAGACTAAAAATATCATCAATATCTTCTACAGAAAGAACCTTTTCGCTGAAATTCTTCCACACACCTACAAAATTAAACTTTTCAGATAGAACCGTATCGTTTCTTTTGATTATTTGCACCTTACATTCATATTTTTTCAATCTAATATTGACATCTTCAACCAGCTTTACTCTTAAATCCTCTATACTGCCATCATATATATTTTGGACCACACGATCAAATGGATATTGATCAATTGTATTACTCATACCCTCTATAACCGTTGTTTCTATCTGTTTATCTATTTTATCAAAAGCATTTGGATCATCAATATTAAAAACCCAAAAAACTTCTCTCCCTTTAATACTAGAACAAGCCTGTTTAATCAATTCTGGAATAAAAACAAAATTAAATCCTAAAAGAAAACCAATTTCTTCTCCTCGTATAGCAACCACAAGTTCTTTTCCATCTTCGAATTGAACTTTCGCTTCTACTAAATTATTTGCTTCTGTATAATTAGTATCTAGAATTTTTACCTTCTTAGGCGTTGCTTGAGGAATTGCATTCGCAGTCAGTCCCGTTTCCTGGACATTCTCCGGCTTCACTTCCTCCGCATTCGCATTCGCATTCGCATTCGTGTCCTGTTTTTCCATGATTCTTATCTTTCATTTGACTAACTATGTGCTGTTTAAGTTCTTTCATCAAAAACTCAATAGCCTCTTCCTTATCTTTATCATCTCCATGTAATCTAACTTCTGTTAAATCCATTAACGTCTGTGGATGAAAAATATGCAGTAGAATATGATCGTGATACGCCCTATATGATCCATCTGGCCCATCATTTATGCTATCATCGGGAACAATTTTTCGTTCTATACTACGCAGTCGTCGCCACCATAAATCAGTATCTTTTGTTGTTATAGCTGATCCATCTTCTGTTTTTACCAAAGGACATTGATCTTTTAATACTACTAGAGGATCGTCCCTATATGCATGTCTTAATTTCTGCATTTTAGGATTAAATTCTTCTGGTGGTGTAATGCCATATGTCCTACAATTATAAGGTCTAGTAAGATGCTGTTTGCACATTCTTTTTTCTCTGTCAAAAAAGACGCAACCCTTAGTTATATTAGATGTTAAATAATTTTGTAATGATTTTTCTACAATAGATAAAACATCATTCGTTTTCCAGAACCGTAGAACATATCTCCAAGTATTTAAAAACTCGCAATACAGTACTTGAGGCGATTGAAATCTACAACACCAAGCAGCACAACCCTTTTCTTCATTAATACTCTCTAAGCAACCTCGCGTCTTTGGTATTTTGCTGTAGACGCTAACAATCTTACTAATTAGATTTCCAACTCTATCATCCGTTAAGACATCTCTAATCAATTGATATCCTTTAGGCTGCTTCTTAATCTGATCTTTTTTCTTTATTCTTCTCACTAGAAATCCACTTTTTTATTATCTAAACCATCATAGCTACCTAAATCCTCAGAAGTATCATCATAATCAAACGCTTCTATTTTATTAGGATTCTTTTTATCAAACGCTATCATTAAACCCTTCTCTTCCTGGCTCTTATTAGCAAAATCAACGATTTTACCTGAAGACGACATAGATTCTAATACCTTGTTCAATTCTTTTTTAACAATAACTTGTTTTTGAACAACCACTTCAGAAAACTCATCATCACTCAATTCTTTCTTTAACACTGCAACTAAAGCGTTCTCATCTGTAACTATCCATTTACCACTAGTCGTTTTAGAAGTGACCCGACCAACACCTGGAAAATTAAGAGCTTTATGATCAAATGCCTCTAGAGTTTTTTCTATTACCTTTTTAAATGTATCTTTTTTAGATGTGAGTCTAATCATCTCTTCTGAAATAGCTTTAGTTCTTTCTTTTTTAAGTTTTTCTAAAAAAGATATCTTACTATCTATATCTTTTATAACCAGTATAATATCTTCTATCTCAACATCAGATTCTAAAGGCTCGACTTCTTCTGACTGAAGAATATCGAATATCTTTTTTTTATTTATAATCATTTCTATCTCCGTCTTGAATTATAATTCTACTTTATCTACTTCATCTACTTCAGCTACTTCATCAGAAACTAAGCATATTACATTTAGAACAATAGCGGTCCTATCTAAATCCCCATCGAATGAAACAGAGGTAAAACTAGGAGAAATAACTAAATCCAAATCGTTATCGCCTCTAGCTATGGCAACAGCCTTAATTCCATTGTTAACAGAAGCGGCCCCTACACATCGTAGGTTGACTTTAGTATGCTTTTGATAAACTACTAAAACAGCTTTGGCTAAATTTTTTACATAATTTTTTGCTGCAAGTTTATCTTCAAAATAGCCTTTTACTGCTAAAAATGTCGGATCATCTGAATTGACAAAATTCTTCTTCTTATTCCCATCACTTGTTTCTAACATATTCTTTCTCCTAAATAATTAAAACTACCACTTATTACTATTCTTCTATCGGAAAATTTTACAATAAAGTTCCATAAAAGTTTTTCCTTTTTTTGTGTAAATCTGGATCATCCCATATCTTAGAGTTATGACATATACTTTTGAATGAACAATGTGAACATTCATAATCATCTTTTTCCGCTGGACGTGGCGGTGGTAACAATTTCAAATCCGTCATATTATTCATAGTTTCAGCTTGTTGCTTAATCTGACTGAATATTAAATCTGTATCTTTATCAATCTTATATGTAGCAAGGATCGAATTATTTTTATTTTCATATATCAAAACACCATAATCCAAATCCAGAACATTAGCATAAATAACCAACTGTATTCTATAATCAAGGCCCGGGCCTTTTCTCATCAATTGTTGAAATCTATAATCATTCATTGTTTTCATATCTATGACAACAGGTGTTTTAGGCAAATGATCGACATCAAAAGCGAGAGAAGTGCCTAAAAACATTTCCTTATCAAATTCAGAAAAATCCAAGATCATATCAGCATGTCCATATAAATTTAAATCTTTATCTTTAACTGCTATTTCTTGATATTTAAAATCTCTATTCCCACAACAACACTCTTTAGGCTTAAAACAACCAATTTTCTGATCTCTCCCAAATCTACGAGGTGGAGCTACTGTTGAAATATCAAAATTTACATTAGATTTTAAAGACGGGTTTGATATACCATCTACATCCCTATCGTTAAAAAAACCACACATTGGATTAGTACATTGCCAAACACCCCTTAAAACACCTATCTCTTCAAAATAACGAGTCCATCTTTCATGCATATTATGACCCTTATCAAAGAGTCTTACAAGCTTACTCCCAATATCTTCTGGCTTAGATTTTAGAAGACCTCTTTGCTCGTATCTGAGATACTGCATCAATCGAAGACATTTACCAAAAGCTGATGGGTGATATATCTCAAATCCTCTAGGACCGCCACGTGCATGTTTCCATCTAGCGTAAGTATCTACTACACCTGTTATAGCACTTATTTCTGGGGGAACAACAAAAAAATTATCATTAGAAGCCACTATACATCTCCTTTATTTTATCTTCATTATCTTTTCTACTTTTTCGCAACAATTTAATAAATGAATCCGTTCCATTTTCATAAATATATTCATCAGGATCTGTTTTTTCTGGCAAATAAACTGGAATTATAGAAATATCATAATATGGTGTAGCATTAATCTTTTTAGCCAAACCATTTTTAATCAGTTTCTTAGTCGCGGCTGAACCAGCTAAGTCTCCATCTAAAACTATAAAAATTTCTCGGCAGTAACGGCACAACATAGCAATATGACTTAAACCTAAAGCACTTCCTAGAACTCCTACTGTAAAATTAAAACCTTTAAAATGCAAATATTGAACATCAAATTCGCCTTCTACAATTATCGCCATTTTGTGTTCAATTATATTTTTTTTGGCGACATTTAATCCATATAATATATTTCTTTTTATAAAACTCTCATGAAAAAATTTAATCTTTGCACCTGGTCTAAAATCTCTAGATGATAACGCCACCAACTCATTATAAGCGTCATATATAGGCATTATAAGCCTACCAGCGAACTCGTGCGGAGTTCCATTGACATTAAGGACATTACTTGGGATATATCCAATTTTGAACTGGTCTACTGCCATGCTCACATCAATATCATTAAAGTTCCGCTTCTTAGATTTTAGATATTCAATGGCAATCTTACCATCATCCGATAAAATACATCGGTTAGCAAGCTCAACAAGCTTACCCCTCTCTATCTCCGGAATCTTCATCCTCATGTTTGTCATTTTTAACCTCTATACTTTGGGGTATTCCATCTTGTATGTTATTATACCATTTAGTTATTTCAGGTGGAAGAAAACTATTAACTTCTTCTGCTTTTATAACCAAATCCTTATAAAGCGCCTCGTTCAACTTCTTATTTTTAATCATCTCTATAAATGCTTTTTTGCCTTCGGCCTGATTCTTTTGCCACTTAAAAGCACCCTTATAAACAGAAATGACTTTAAGCTGTCTCCCACAATCAAACAATAAATCTTCGATATCTGGGAAATAAGATTCAAAATATACAGGTACATCAATCGAACTGAAAAAAGGTTTTGCAAATCTATTTTTAATGATTCTCACTATAGAATTACGACCTACAATAATAGATTTACCTTCGCGATCTAACACCTCTATATTCGCATCTTTACTATTACGCTTTTTCATTTGCAGTCGTAAAGAACAGTTATGCTTCAAAGATCGCCCACCAGGTGATGTTTCATTTGAGCCCCACATAACTCCAATCTTCTCTCTAAGTTGATTAATAAAGATAACACTAGCTCCATACTTTGCCGTTGCATTTGCTATTTTACCAAGGTTCTGACTTAATAATCTTGCCATAACTCCAATGGTTTGTTTTTCTGCGCTATTCTCAGAAACGACTTTCGGAACCATATTCGCAACAGAATCTAAAACAATTATTTTAATGCCAGATTGACATAAAACGATTATAGCATCTAGAATATCCTCTGCATAATATGTTATATCCTCGTCCTCTTTATTAGTCATATCTGCATAATAGATACTATCTTCATCAGCCCCATTAATTTTTGCTAATCCACTGGAGAAACTATTCTCTGTATCTATCCAAGCAGTTTTATATCCCATTTTCTGAGAATAACCAACAATTCTATATGCTAAAGATGACTTTCCGCCACCTTCTTCTCCGAATATCTCTATAAGTTTTCCAAGTGGGACTCCCAAAGGAACTGCTGGATCATATCCATCTAAATTTGAAAGATCTGCATCTTGTGGAAGCATTCCATAATGGATCGCAAAATCCAAATTAAAATGACCGGTGGGGATGCTTCCAGGTGAATTTGTAAAAGCTCCCAGCCTAACAAAACCTTTTAAGTTATCCAAAACAATATCTTTTTTACTTTTTTTAGCCATTTATTTCTCCTAGATGCTAAAAGTTGTGTTATCTAATTTCTTATTTTCTTTATAGGCTTCCTGATTAGAACTATCACTAATCATATCACCAAATAAAATATCTTCTATTTTAGATGGGTCTGTTGCCTTATATATCTTTTTTATATTATGTAAACCTTGTTGCTTAATTAAAGCGACATCTTTATCAGATAAAGCATGAGGACCAGAAAAAGCAGCAGTGTATGCCCATCTGCTCTTATTTTCTAAAAAAGACATGCAGTATTGAGCCCCGTTAACAGATCCAGGAGCCTTTCCTGTTTTCTCAAAAAATACTTTAAGTTCTCTTACTACTTTAATTGATGTCTCTAAAATTTTAATAACATTATCTCTACGGTCTATAACATTTAAAGCATATCTAACTGATGGTACTATATTATGTTTAGCCGCCACCGGGCAAGAACTTTCATCCAGGCATACAGCTATCCTCCACCTATTTGCGTACTTAAACATATACTTTTTAAATATGTATAAATCTCCTATCGGTCTAAATTTAGCTTTCGTCTCTCCCCTATCTAATTTAAAATAAGTATTTGAATTGAAAGATGAAGATGTTTGTTTTATGTCAGCCCAGCCTATATTTCCCATATTATTTCTTTCTAGAGAAGACCATCCCAATTAGTTTTTTTTGCCGCATCTTCTAGATCTACACTTTTAGTAATAACCTTGGCTGGCTCAGTTTCTTCTTTGACATCTAATAATTCATCAAACCCTTTTAGTTCATTAGGTATTTCTTTTTCCTCTAACTTTACGAGCGGTTTTTCTGGTAGATTCTCTGACTCTGCTACAGTACCAAAAATATTATTTGCAGCAACAGCAGGAGGAGGAGATTGTTGAGACTCATAAACAACCCTATCTTTCTGCGGCATAGCTAACGTTAGCTGTCTTGAAAGACAATCATACGCGCTATCAAGATTTTTATCGATTATTTCGGCTGATTTATAAACGTCTTTTAATTCAGCACAATACAATTCCAAATCTCCTAGATGTTCATAAACAACTCCAGCTTGCTTTTGTGTTGGTTTAATGTACTCGACACGAGCCAAAAGTCCGACTAAAAGCTCAACTGCCTTTTCGACTTTAAGATATCTACAATCCATCTGTATCTCTTTAACTCTATTTCGCCAAGCTTGAACTTCCTGCATTTTCATGTGTATCGCAG
>Ga0307990_1003646_pt1 | contig 11669 bp, 10 predicted proteins | sample EllFjometagen129_FD_203168 | JGI IMG/M metagenome (GOLD analysis project Ga0307990, IMG submission 203168) | Marine microbial communities from Ellis Fjord, Antarctic Ocean - #129 | ecosystem: Environmental > Aquatic > Marine > Unclassified | place: Southern Ocean | collected 2014-10-08
GTGCTGCTGTGCTGCTGTGGTGGTGGTGGTGGTGGTGGTGGTGGTGGTGGTGGTGGTGCCTCGATGATGTACTTGGCTGATCCGTTTCAAATCCTCAAAAGGCGGTCAGAGACCATTGCAAGCATGGGGTAACGAATCGTTCACCCATCAGGGGAGCCGTGGCTCGTGGCGAAGGATGTTGCCGAGCTTCTGGGGTACAGCAATCCGCGTGATGCCGTCGCAACCCATTGCAGAGCGGCTAAATCCTAACGTCGGAAAACGCGACGTTTGAAATTCCAAACCGTGGAATGACGATCATCCCCGAGCGTGATGTTTACCGTTTGGTGATGCGTTCGCGGCTTCCTTCAGCCGGATGGATGCAGACAAAAGGGGGTCGGTAGTAGTGGACACCCTTAGCGGGCCGCAGCAATCAGGACGCACTGTAAGCATGGGGTCGTGAATAGCTACCCCATCATAGTGGGGTGGTTAAATGCCACCCAGGCGGCGGCGGGGCATCTTCCGCAACCTCTCGACGTATCGAAGCAGAGCGGGAATTGTGGCTTATTCGTGGCTTAACTGGAGTCTTCGTGGCTTAAGGTGGCTGTAACGTGTCTATTCTAGAACGGAGCGGAGCAGAGCGGAACGGCACGCACCGAAGGGCTTTATTTAAACGATAACCCTATGCTTATTGACCGAAACCCCTGTTTTAGAGGGGTTTTAGGTGGTGCCCTGGAGAGGGTTCGAACCTCCGACCTACGGATTAGGAATCCGTTGCTCTGTCCAACTGAGCTACCAGGGCGGGAAGAGAAAGATGAAATATGAAGGATGAAAGATGAAATCGGAATTCTTTTTCGGAAAAAAAGCAAAGCTGGATGATCCAATTGAGTGCCTGCGGGGACGATGGGATGAATGATGACCGCCGCAGGCAGATGCTAATCTTTCCAGATATTGGAAAATACGACGGAAAACTTTCCAGTGTTTGGAAAACAAGTATACTGACCGAGTATTTGGGTGGATTTGACGCTTACTGACGAACGTAGAAGAGAGGATCAATATGTTAAAAACTATCGCTGTTTTAGTCATCGCATCATCGCTGTGCGGATGCGGAACATTTATGCAGAAAGGCGCGCTATCCAGTGCGTACCGCAATTATGACAAACGGGATTACGAGGATACTCTTAGCTTGGTTTCACAGGCGGAGTCCTACGCATCCCCTGCTCCGGAACTGAAAGCGGAGATGGTTTTTCTGAAGGCGCTGGCGCTCGAAAAACTCGAGCGGGAAGATGAAGCACAGGGTTCATTAAACTATCTGGTTGAGCAGTTCCCCGAAACGGAATACGGATACCGAGCAAAAGTGAAGCTGAAAGAGATAGCCGACTGCGAATAAGCAAACGGGACCGGACATCACTGCGCGGGACGGACATCCTTTAGATTGAGCTGGAGGGATGTTTTTCCGTTCCATGTGTTTTCATGGAGGGAGAAAGCAACGTCGACGGGACCGGACGGGAGTTTTTCCGCCATATTGAAACCGATGGCGTCGATTCGGTTTTGACCGTCCGTCAGTGTGAGTTTTAGATGTTTTTCTTTGAGGATACGGCTATCCGCCACATCAACATTCATGACCGCCCAGACCGGCTCGGCATTATCCTGCCCAAAAGGACCGGTCCGCTTGAGTCCATCCAACAGTGCGGCATCCACTTCGGCCAGCTCGATGGCATGGTCAATTTTTAGCACGGAGCTTAAGTCGGCATCTTTCAGTTTTTCGGTGGCAAAGGCATTGAAGCGTTCTTTGAGTGCATCGATGTGTTTGGTTTCCACTTCGAGACCAGCGGCCATATCGTGTCCGCCGAATTGTTTCAATAGATCTGCGCAAGCGTTGAGTCCGTCGAGCACGCTAAATGCGTCGATGCTGCGGCAAGAGCCGCGGCCTCTTTCGCCGTCGATGCCAATCACGGCGACGGGACGGCGATAGCGCTGGACGAGACGGGAGGCGACAATGCCGATGACGCCGACGTGCCACCCTTCCCGCGCGATAACGAGCCCGAAGTCTTTAGTTCCATCGAAGGTTTTGTCGATTTCGTCGATGGCTTCTTTGACGATTTTCTTTTCAATGTCCTGCCGTTCGCGATTGGCTTCGTCGAGCAGTTGCGCCAGCTCGTTGGCGCGTTCCGGAAGGTCGGTTAGAAAAAGCTCGAGGGCGGCGTCGGCACGACCGATACGCCCGGCGGCGTTGATGCGCGGGCCGAAGGTGAAGCCGGCGTGCCAGGTTTCGAGCGGGCCGGTGAGCCCAGCAATCCGTTTGAGCGCATTCCAACCCGGACAGACCGGGTTTTCCAAGGTTTGGAAACCGGCACGCACCAGCGCGCGGTTTTCGCCGAGCAGCGGGACCATATCGGTGATGGTGGCGACGGCGACAAAGCCGAGCACGTTTTTTAGATCAATCGAGGCGCAGACCGCGCAGCCCGCATCGCGCCCAGCTTTCACCAGTGCGTGGCAGAGTTTAAAGGCGACACCGACCCCAGCCAATATAGAGGCAGGATGATTTTCCACCTGCTTGGGATTGACGATTGCAACCGCCGCGGCCACCTGTCCGCCCGGTTCGTGGTGGTCGGTAACGACGACATCGATCCCCTGCCCGCGTGCGGCGTCCACCGCTTCGATGGAGCTGGTGCCGCAATCGACGGTGACGATTAACGAGGGATTGTTACGCTCCACGCAGACGGCCAGCGCTTCGGGTGAGAGACCGTAACCGGTTTCGTGGCGGCTGGGAATGTAGGCGGAGACGGTGCCGCCCATTTCGCGCAGCACGCGCACCATCAGCGCGGTGGAGCAAACGCCGTCGGCGTCGTAGTCGCCGAAGACGGTAATTCGTTCGCCGTCGGCAAGCGCGCGGCGGACGCGCTCGACCGCTTTGTCCATATCGGGCAACTCAAACGGATCGCTTAAGTTCGATAGAGAGGGGTTCATAAACCCGCGCGCTTCGTCGGCGGTTTTGCAACCACGCTGCGCGAGCAGTGCCGCCAGTGGCCTGGGCAGATTTTCCAAGGTTTGGAAAAGTTCCCCAGCCAGAACCTCATCGCACGGTTTAAATTTCCAGAGTTTACTCATGCTTTAATGAAAACAGCGTGGACTTTTGATCCACGCTGCTCCTTTGTACCCGATAACGGTTAACAGATGACTTCTACACCTTTTTCTCTTTGTGCCACAGCAGAACGACCGGGGTGGCGATAAAGATGGAGGAATAGGTACCGACGATCACCCCGATGAACAACGCCAGCGCGAAGTCGTTGATGGCACCGCCCCCAAAGACCACCAGCATGGTGACCGTTAACAGCGTGGTGATCGAGGTAAGCAGTGTACGCGACAGCGTCTGGTTGATCGAGAGGTTAGCAATCTCACTATAAGAGGCTTTGCCTTTCATCAGCTTAAGGTCCTCTCGAATACGGTCGAACACCACAATGGTGTCGTTGACCGAGTACCCGACGATGGTTAGTAGCGCCGCGATAATTGGCAGACTGAGCTGACGACCAAACAGGCAGTAGATACCGACGGTGATGAGAACGTCATGCAGCAGCGCGACGATGGCACCGACCGCGAAGGCGAATTCAAAGCGGATGGAGATGTAGATGATGATTCCGATCATCGCCACCACAATGGCGGTGATTCCCTTCCTTTGAAGTTCAGCACCAATCTGCGCACCAATCTTCTCTTCACCGGCTTCGACCATGCCGTTGTCCGCAAAAGCAGTCTGCATGGCACCTAGCGCAAGTTCACCTTCCTCAAAGCCAATCTTGATTTCAAGAGCATCATTGGAGGCATCGGTATCGCCAAAGTCATGCTGATACTGAATGGTGGCATCAGCGATCCCTGCGGCATCGAGCGTTTCGCGTACAACTTCGATCTCAGGATTCTGTGCAAAGTTAAAGAGATAGGAGGTTCCTCCGGTAAAGTCGATTCCGAAGTTGTCCTGTCCCTTAGCCACGAACATTCCCCAGGTTCCGATGATCACAATGAGGGAGAACGCGATGGCCAATTTGCGCTTACCAACAAAATCAATTTTGGTGTTGGCCTTGACGATGGAGAACATCTTCATGGTTTTGAGCTTCGCTGTTTCCGCCAAGGTGGTGAGGAACAGACGGGTGAAGACCAGCACCATCAGCATACTGACGAGGATACCGGCGCTCAGGGTGACGGCAAAACCACGGATGGCGCCCGAACCCTGCCAGAAGAGAATCCCGGCGGTCAGCAATGTGGTGACGTTGGCATCCATAATGGTGCTGAACGCTTTGCTGTAACCGGCGGTGATGGCGTTGAGCACGGATTTGCCCACACGGAGCTCTTCGCGGATACGCTCGAAGATCAGCACGTTGGCGTCAACCGCCATTCCGATGGTGAGCACGATACCGGCAATACCGGGCAGCGTGAGTACGGGCAGACCCACGCTACCGCCGCCGTCAGCGGCGAACAGCCCGAAGATGCCAGAAGCAAACCACATTCCGAACGGAAGCAGTACCATAACCAGCAGCAGGGAGATGTTGGCGATGGCACCGGCCAGCATGTAGTAAAACATCATGAAGATCAAAACGGAAACTCCGCCGTAGATAACCGCACGGACACCGCTCTGAATGGAGTCGCGTCCGAGGGACGGATCCACTTCGCTTTTCTGGATGATGTTGAGCGGCGCTTTCAGTGAACCGGCGCGCAGGGCGTTGGCCAGTTTGACTGCCTCTTCCACAGAAAATGATCCGGTGATCTGGGCGGTACCGCCATAGATCGGTTCCCGAATGTTCGGCGCAGAGTAGAGCGTGCCGTCCATCACCACAGCCAGCTGGCGACCGCGTTCGTTGTTCAGGTTGTTCTCGCCGTTCGGCGCATACATGGAGGTGACACGGGCAAACCGATCGGCTCCAGTGCTGTCGAATGTCATGGAAATATACGCTTGGTTGTTCTGGTCGTACTGCGGAGAGGCGTCCTTCAGCGAGGTGCCCGGCAACTGGTTGCGGATTTCGACATACATCGGACGGTAAATGGTGGATCCGTCGTTCAGGCTGTCTTTCTGGAGCATAAACTCGGCTTTGCCCCGGAACGCGAAGTTGCCCAGATCTTTCATGTCGGCATCTTTAATAGAAAAATCGCGAATGAAATAGTCCTTGCCGGACGCATCAGGGAATTTGTAGCCGGGAGGCGCCATGCGAGAAGCCATCAGTTCGGAAATCCATGCGTCGTTGTCAGCATGCACCAGACGGAATTCGAGGAACGCGGCGCGTTCGATCATGTCTTCCGCGTCCTGAATGTTTTCGGCGTCGATGCCCGGCAGACGGATGATAATATTGTCGGTGTCGGACTGCGGATAAATTTCCGGCTCGCCAGTTCCAATGCTGTCGACACGGTTGCGGATTACTTCCAGCGCGACCTCTTTGGCCACTTCAACATTATCGTTAACCTGTTTCGTCAGCTCAGCTTCTGTGATGCCCGGTGTTTCTTGCCGGATAATCTCAGCCACTTTGTCGCGATCGACCTGAACGGTAAAACTCGCCCCGCCCTGCAGGTCGAGACCGAGTTTAATTTTATCTTCGAACGGAGTAACCAGCGCCAGTGACCAAGCCGTAATCCCGATCAGTAGAAGCCATTTCCAGAGTGCGTCTTTATTCATAATTATACTTCCAAAAGGTTAAGACTTAACTTCGTCAGGGGTTTCCCCTTTTTCAATAATCTGAGCGACGGCGGTTTTCAACACCTCAATTTTGGTGTTGTCCGCTACACGCACGATCACCGTCTTTTCTTTGACATTCACTATCTCACCAATGATCCCGCTACTGAGCACTACGCGCTCACCACTTTTGACAGCAGCAATCATCGCTTTTCGTTCTTTTTCGCGCCGCTGCTGCGGACGAATCATCACAAAATAGAAAATGGCCGCTATAAAAATAAGGGGCATAAACTGGAGAAAACCTCCACCGGTGGCCTCGGCGCCCTCTGTGGCCGGGGGAGCGGCCATTGCAATCTGCTGAATAAACATTCTGAATCTCCTTCGTTTCGAAAAATGACAAAGACGGACATAGTAGAGTCCGCCTCCGCGCTAGGCAAGCCTGAAACCCGCCCTACTGATTGTCTTTAACATCCTGATAAAAAGAGGCCATTGAGGCGAACATATAGGGAATCAGCCAAAGAAATCCGATTCCCAAAGTCAACACAGCCAGCAAGTACCACCCGAGAAACCGGAGCCAAAGAACAATTAACCGCAAGCAGTTGCCCTGCATCAACTCCGAGCTGCGCCGAACGGCCGCTGAAGCGTGAACCGTCTCATCATCTGCAACAACATAAAGAACCAGAGAGTAGCGCAGCATCTTCCAAATCAGAAAAATGTTGGCAATCAGCAACGGGACTACCTGAAGAGCTAGATCTGCATAAGGAGGATAAATCTCCGGGTCAAGCTGAACATACCTCGGCAACAGGACACAGAAAGCAACGAGCGGAAGCGCCCACGCTAACATAATCAGGATCACCTGCATATGAGCGCACCATGAGGTACCGAACCGCCCAAATCCTTCAAAGAGAAGCTCGAACGGATTGAGTTGCCGATCCACAGTGGCCAGAAAATAGATATTCAAACCCACCAGAAGAGGTGCGGCGAACAGTAACTGAAGAACCAGCCCGACTAATGGGATACTGCTGATGCCTACAAACAAAAGTAGAAAAACAAGCATTACACCTATGGATTTCCCCCAGCTTCCGGTCAGTCCTTGACGGGCGGCATCGGTTATTTCATGAAGCGGTGTAGTGCTTTTCATGTGTTTTCCTTATGGGGTACTGAATTACTGAACAATCTGAGCATTTAAAGATAATTTGCATCAGAAATCCAGCATTCCTTTACGCGACACTCATCATTTTATACCTGATTCGTTGTCGGCAGACCTCGCGCATCAGCCGGTATTTACAATGCCTAAACGCCTGTGCATCAACGAACACAACCGTTTCCAAGCATTGGAAGTTGTTGCCGCAAGCGGCATTAACCCTGAAGAGCCATCAGAAACTCCGCATTACTCTTGGTCTTTTTGAGACGGTTGATGAGCAATTCCGTCGACTCGACCGCAGGCACACCTTTGAGCGCCTTGCGCAGCGTCCAAATTTTTGCCAGCTCATCTTTATGCAGCAACAGCTCCTCTTTGCGAGTTCCGCTGGCTTCAATGTTGATGGCAGGAAAAATACGTTTGCTGACTAGGTCGCGGTCGAGCGCCAGCTCCATATTTCCGGTTCCTTTGAATTCCTCAAAGATCACCTCATCCATGCGCGAGCCGGTGTCGACCAGCGCGGTGGAGATAATCGTGAGGCTGCCGCCGTTCTCGATGTTACGGGCTGCACCAAAAAAGCGTTTTGGTTTGTGCAGTGCTTTGGCATCCACACCCCCGGAAAGAATCTTTCCGCTGTGCGGCTGAATGGTGTTATAGGCCCGTGCCAAACGAGTGATAGAGTCGAGCAAGATGATGACATCCTCGCCGTTTTCGACACGGCGCTTGGCCATTTCAATCACCATTTCAGCGACCTGCGCATGACGCTCCGGCTGTTCATCGAAGGTCGAGGCCAGCACTTCTGCTTTGGTGTTGCGCTGCATATCGGTCACCTCTTCAGGGCGCTCATCGATCAGTAAAATGATCAGTTTCGAATCGGGATTGTTTACTGAAATACTATTGGCCATCTGCTGCAACAGCACGGTTTTACCCGTACGCGGCGGTGCCACAATCAGTCCGCGCTGGCCTTTACCGATCGGCGTGGCCAGATCCATCATGCGCATCGAAATGCCTTCTGCTACGGTTTCAAGTCGCAGGCGCTCATCCGGGAACAATGGAGTCAGGTTTTCAAACGGAATGCGATTGCGGTTTTTTTCCGGCGTGTCGTTATTCATCTTATCGACCGACATCAGTGCAAAAAAGCGTTCTTTCTTTTTCGGCGTACGGATCGGCCCTTCGATCAAATCCCCGGTACGCAGGCCGAAACGGCGAATCTGCGCAGGAGAGACATAGATGTCCTCCGGGTTGGGCATATAGCTGTTTTCCGACGAACGAAGGAAACCGAACTTATCGGGAAGCGTTTCGAGCACACCGCGGGTAAAGGCTTCATTGCCCCAGCGGATCTGTTTTTTAAGAATTTCGAAAATCAAATCGTGTTTGCCGAGCCCAGCGGGATCTTCAATCAGATACTGCTCGGCCAGCTTCTTCAGCGCGGGCACTTCGGTCTTCTGCAGTTCGTAGAGTTTGAGCGATGGCATTTTCTTTGCGTCGGGATCCGGCTCCAGAGCCTCCGGCTCATTATTGCCCCCACTATTCCCACCGTTCCCGCCGCTGTTTCCGCCGGTCCGCCGGTTATTGCTACGACCCTTATTGCTCTGTTGCCGACGATTTCCGCCGCCTTTTTGATTTCGTTGCGGGCGGTCATTATCCTGCGGGCGCTCCCGAGGTTCCAGTTCAGACGGAACGGGTTTTTCTTCAGGAATTACATTTACTTCACTCATGGTCGTTTCCTCTGCTTCGGATGGCATCTAAAACCGCTAGGGTTTCGTTGCGAAGCGCATCCAGCGTTTCATTGTTTTTTAATATAAAATCAGATCGTTTCTCTTTTTCACGAAGCGGCATCTGTGCCGCGATCCGTTTGCGGGCATCCTCTTCACTCAGCCCGCGTTTTTCCAACCTTTGGAAAACACATTGTTCATCCGCACTGATGCAGATGATCGCATCCCATCCAGTCGTCCAGCCCGCTTCAAACAGCAGCGGAATCAGCACCGCAGCGTCTCCGACTCGGCTCTTTTCCCATTTTTCCGCCGCTTCGATCACCGCCGGATGAACCAGTCTGTTGATCGCTTCCCTTGCGGGCGGATCTCCAAAAACTATTTTTCCAAGTTCAGCCCGGTCAATCTCACCGTCCGTTCCGACAATCGACGTTCCGAATCGCTCCAACACCTTTTCAAAAACCGGCGAGCCGGCTGTCATCACCTCATGCGCCAGTATATCGGTATCCAGAACGGAGAATCCTTCTTTAGCAAGAATTCGACCCGCTTCTGATTTCCCGCAGGCGATACCGCCAGTCAGGGCAAGAATGATCGATTGGTGAGATGTCATAAATGGAGATCGACGCAGAAAATGCAGGTTTAAGCGCTATGTGAAACAAAAACAGAAAAGGCGCGTCGGAATTGAGCAGGCAGTTTCCTTGGAAACGGTTTGTTTGTCAACACTTTAGGAATGAACTTTAAGACTAAATATCGAGCCAGTCCTGAAGAATGATCTGCGCGGCGGCCATATCGACTACGCCTTTGCGCTGTTTGCCGTCGAGCCCCGCCTCGCGCAGGTTGTGGTGCGCAGTCACCGTTGTGAGTCGTTCATCGCTTTCCACAATGGGAACCGATATTTTTTTCGAGAGTTTAGCGGCGAACTTGCGGACCTTTTCCACAGCCGATCCGGCGGAGCCGTCCATGTTGAGTGGCAGGCCGATGATGATCTTTTCAACACCGTGTTCTTCAATCAGCGCGACGATTTCGTCTACCGCGCCCTTCCCGTTTCGAACCGTGGTCAGTGGCGAAGCCAGAAACGCGGTCTCATCGCTCATCGCGATGCCGATACGAACATCCCCGTGATCTATACCCAAAATCCGGCTCATCTACTTATCGATCCCCATAATCTCATCCAACTGTTTGTTTTTTTGCCTCAAGGGTGAGCTTTTTTTCGATCCGTCACGAATAGCCTGGGCAACGATGGTTTCCGTATGAAACACAACCACAGCGGTCAAAAAAATCACACCCCAGAGCAAACATGATCTAAGATACGAAGTATCCTGCACTGCCCGAGTCAATGGAATGACCGCCACCAGCAGAACAACAGCCGCCACGGAAATCTGATACGGCACCACATCACCGACAAACACACGAACAGCCGCCGCTGCGACAATCATCAGCGTAAAGCCGGGAACCAGCACAAAAAAAGCCCGCGCTTTGCTCCCGGTCAGTTTTAGGGCGACCACCTTATACACCACAAGCACAACCAAAAAAAACACGATCCCAAAGATCCGGGTTTCATCCGGAGACTCCCGCTCAAACAGCGCGTGGATTATTTTTCTCGCAACATCCATCAGTTCATTCAGCATCATGCACCTCTGGAATTACAAAACCTCTTCACGCCCGCCTTTTTTGCGCAGCGCCACGACCATTTGTTTAATATCCTGCGCACGGTCTTTCGGGCAGACCAGCGTCACGCCCTCCGCCTGCACCACAATCAGATCGTCCGCACCGATCACAGCCGTGATCCGGTCTTTGGAATAGATGATATTGTTTCTGGAGTCAATCTGTTCACACTCGCCGATCAGCGTATTACCGCTTTCGTCCTGCGGAAAATGACTCTCCAGCGCGGGCCATGAACCGACATCGTCCCAAATGAATGTGCCGCAAGCCATAACGATATTGTCCGCTTTTTCCATCAGTGCGTAGTCGATCGAGATTTTCCCAAGGGTTGGATAGATTGTTTTCAACCCTTGGGAAATTTCTCCGCGCACAGCATATACGGTCAGCTCGTCCATCAGGGTTTTCATTTCCGGACAATGAGCACTAAACGCTTTTCCAAGGGTTGGAACCGACCAAATGAACATACCGGAATTCCAGAAAAACTTGCCGGTATCGAGATACGACTGAGCCGTTTGCTCATCCGGCTTCTCGACGAAACGAACCGCCTTTTTAAACTGCACGCCTTCGGCTTCGCCGAAGTCAGCACCAGATTCAATATAGCCAAAACCGGTACTCGGGAAGGTCGGCTGAATGCCAATCGTCACCAAAATCTCATTCTGCTCCGCCAGATTCATTCCCCCTTGAAGCGTGGCTTTAAACACATCGAGATTGCCCATCACCTGATCAGCGGTCAGTACGGCAAAAACACCGTCCGGATCTTTTGCTGCGACAAGTGCGCCGCCGCAGGCGGCCGCCGCGGCGGTATCGCGCCCGATTGGCTCACCCACAATATTTTCGGCAGGAAGCATCGGCGCGGCCTTTTGCGTGGCCTCCACCAGATCGGCATTAGTCACCACAAAAACATTTTCCGGAGGAATAATTCCGTCGAGCCGATCAACCGCCTGTGCGATTAGCGGTTTGTCGCCAACAAGTGCCAACAGCTGCTTGGGGTGTTTTGAAGTACTCAACGGCCAGAAACGCTCTCCTTTGCCGCCCGCCATAATCACTGCATATCGTCCTGCCATTTAAATCTCCTTCTATTTTCCAAACCCTGGAAACATAGCGCGGTTGTTCTCCAATAGCTGGAAACCACACCTTGCAAGGTGTGGTTTCAGTTAAACCGCCTTTACAGCTTTTACCATTTCGACGACAAAAGCAGCCGCATCGGAACGGCCTTCGGGCGTATGCGGATTATTGTGAAATTTATTTACGATTGCCGATCCGACCACCACTGCGTCGGCAATCTGCGCGGCATCCGCCGCGTCTTTGGACGTACCGATACCGAAGCCGAGCGCAACCGGTAATTTGGTATACTTCTTGATGTTCGCCACTAAACCGGCTGCGCCCACTGCGATGCCGTCGTCGCGAACACCGGTGACGCCTTCGCGCGAAACGCAATAGACAAAACCATTGGCATTTTTAACGATTTTTTTCATCCGCTCTTCGGGTGTTGTCGGGGTAATCAGAACAATGTTGTTGAGGTCCG
>Ga0307990_1003647_pt1 | contig 11668 bp, 8 predicted proteins | sample EllFjometagen129_FD_203168 | JGI IMG/M metagenome (GOLD analysis project Ga0307990, IMG submission 203168) | Marine microbial communities from Ellis Fjord, Antarctic Ocean - #129 | ecosystem: Environmental > Aquatic > Marine > Unclassified | place: Southern Ocean | collected 2014-10-08
TATCAAAGGGAAGGTCCAAATTGCAGGCTGGAACAACGACTTCCTGATACAAGTGATTACTGGGAAAGGAGTTTAATGTGCGCCGGCCCTTGGCTGTCTATGAAGGGCAGACACTGATCTCCATGCCCGATACCGCAGCCATGGTTGCTGAGATCGGTGTGCATGAAACAGAGGTGGATAAGGTTCGGGCCGGTCAGGCCACCACCATTGTGATGGATGCCTTTCCCGACCAGATACTCAAAGGCGAGGTGCTTGAAGTGGCGCCCCTGCCTGACCAGTCGAGGAGCTGGATGAGCCCTGATCTCAAGGTCTATAAAACGTTGGTCCGTATTGACGGTACCCATGATTTCCTGCGTACTCGTATGTCCTGTAAGGTTTCGATCCTCGCGCAAAAGATCAAAGATGCGGTGATTGTCCCCATTCAAGTGGTGGCGAATCGGCAGCACCAGAAGGTCTGCTACGTGAAGACTGGCTCAGCCTCGGAAAAACGCGTGGTTGAAACCGGCGCCTTTAATGATACGTTTGTTGAAATCAAGAGTGGGTTAAAACCGGATGAAAAGGTGTTGTTGAATCCTCCGTTGTTTGCAGAGGGTATGGACACCAATGAGGCGTTCAAGGATCAGGATCCTACGGGGCCCGCGCCTGTGAAGCAAAGGGCAAGCAGACAGCAGGGCCCCGCGGCCCAAAATCGTTCAGGGGCACCGGGTGCGGGCGGACAGATGTCCGCAGCGATGAAGGAACGCCTGAAGAACATGGATCCAAATGAGCTGAAGGCAATGCGTGACAAGATGATGAAACGTTCAGAGAGTGCAAGCGGCACGCCAGGGCAGAAGAGTCCTAACCGTAGAGGTCCTCAGAGTTCACAAGCTGGTGCACCTACCAGCGAATAAGCTGATGGGAAGACAAAAAAGACTAATACGAATTGACTAAGGCAGGACATAATGACTCAGCTTCGTGAAAATCTCAACGCAAAAACCGGCGATCCCATATTAGTTATGAAGGATCTGGGCAAGAGCTATCAGCTTGGTTCACACGAACTCAAGGTACTACGCAACATCAATCTCACAATCCTGGAGGGTGAGTATGTGGCCATCATGGGGCCCAGCGGCTCTGGTAAGTCTACGCTGTTAAATATGATCGGGTGCCTGGATCGTCCTAGCACGGGAGATTATTTTCTGGGCGACCAGAACGTGGCGACTCTGGAAGATGATGATTTGTCCAGGATTCGAGGGGAACGCATTGGTTTTGTGTTCCAGTCCTTTAACCTCATTCAACAGCTCAATGTGGTGGAAAATATAGAGATTCCCATGTATTACCAGGGTCGTGCTGAACATGAAAGCAAGTCGCGTGCCATCGAGTTGGCCACCATGGTGGGCTTGAATGAACGCCTGGACCATCGTCCCTTTGAATTGAGCGGGGGACAACAGCAACGCGTGGCCATTGCCCGCGCTCTGTCCAATGACCCTTTGATTATTCTGGCTGATGAACCCACAGGCAACCTCGACTCTTCGAGTGGATCAGACATCCTGGAAATTTTGGATCGCTTACACAGTGAAGGCAAAACCCTGATTGTCGTGACACACGACGAGCACATTGCCACCAAGGCCCAACGCGTGATCCGTCTGTTTGATGGATACATTGACAAAGAAGAAATAAAACAACGGTAACTAGACTATGTTTGCATTTCGTTTAAAACGTACTATCAAACTGGGTGTCAAGAGCCTTTGGATGCATCGTCTCCGATCCATATTGACGGCCCTGGGCATGATTTTTGGCGTGTCATCTGTGATTGCCATGCTTGCCATTGGTGAAGGTGCCAGCCAGGATGCCCAGGACAAGATTGCCCTGTTGGGCAGTAACAATATTATCGTCAAGACAGTCAAGCCGACTGAAGATCAGTCTTCCATGGGTCAGCAGCAAACGTTGCAGGAATACGGCTTGACTTATGATGATGCAGAACGGTTCAGGAATGCGATTCCGGATGTTCAGATTATTGTACCGAACCGTCGACTGTTACAACAGGCGGCCTATCGACGGCGTCGTATCTCTATTGAAGTGATAGGCACGGTACCTTGGTTCCCAGAGATTTCCCCAGTCAAGCTCAAGTATGGGCGTTTTCTCAGTGGCACGGATATGCATTACAAACAGGGTGTGTGTGTCATTGATGAGAAGGTGGTCAAAGATCTGTTTGCCTTTGATGACCCCCTGGGCCAGGACGTCAAGATTCAAGGTGATTACTATCGCGTGGTTGGCATTTCATCCGAGCAGAGTGCGACGCCGGATTCCGCTGCCATGCAAAAAGACAAGGCCAAGAATAAAAAGGGTGGGGCCAATGCAGGCGGGGTTTATATTCCTTTAACTACGGTGAAGAATCGCTTTGGCGAAATGACTATGCAAATCTCTGCAGGATCAGGCCGGACCATGGAACGCGTTGAGCTGCAGGAGATTATCGTTCAGGTGAATGAATTGGAACAACTCCTGGATACTCGGCAAAGTGTTCAAACCCTGCTGGCCCGGTTCCATAAAAAGACCGATTATGAAATTATTGTGCCTTACGAGCTCATGCGTCAGGCCAAGGATTTTCAACGTATCTTTACCATTGTGTTGGGCTCTATTGCGGCCATCTCTTTGCTGGTCGGCGGGATCGGCATTATGAACATCATGATGGCCACGGTGAGTGAACGTACTCGTGAGATCGGTATACGCCGTGCCCTTGGTGCCAAGAAGCGTGACATTGTGATTCAGTTCCTGTCGGAGACCCTCCTTCTGACATTGTCGGGTGGCCTCCTGGGGATTGTACTGGGCGTCGGGATTCCCTTTGCAGTGACACGCTTTGGTCAGACACGAACGATCATCACACCGGAATCTTTGATCCTGGCCTTTGGCATCAGTGTGGCCGTAGGCATTACCTTTGGTCTCTATCCGGCCTACAGGGCAGCCAACATGGACCCCATCGAATCCTTGCGTCATGAATAAGACACTTCTGTTTGAGTCATGGTAAAGAGGGGTATTGGCCGATTCAGGCAAGTTCCACGGCATCCAGTTTTCTGGCGTGGTTCAAAACAAACTAACGTGTATCTGCAATGGCAGCCTTGTTCTGATTGCCACGAATATGCATCGGATAAATGAAAAATGTGGAGCGAAGCGACTTCCTCTCCTTGATCATTGGATATTCCTTGTTGGACATTGGATATTTGCCAATTCCGATTCAGGCACGCACCCTCTACTGAAGCTGCGCCTTGATGAGAGTCATGGCTTCGGCCAAAGCGGTGTCCAGGCCAGAAGGATTCTTGCCGCCTGCCTGGGCCATTTGAGGACGGCCACCGCCGCCACCGCCGACCAGTGGGGCGATCTTCTTGACAATGTCACCCGCCTTGATGCCTTGCTTGATGAGATCGTCTGTCACGGCCACAATCAACATGACCTTGTCATCGCCTTCGGAAAAGCCCAGTACGATGGCCGCGCTGGCTGCTTTCTTTTTAAGCATATCCACGGCTGCCCTGACCTGGTCAATGGGCGAGGCATCGATACGACCTACAATGAGACTCGAGTCGTTAATTTTATCTGCTTTGTCGAGCAATGCTCTGGCCTGTGCCATGGTGTCTGTGCCACCTTGTTTGGCTGCAGCCTTGAGTTGCTTGGTCAATTTCTTGGTGTCATCCAGCATCTTGGTGACACGTGTTTCAAGCTGGTCGGCCGGCACTTTGAGTATGGAGCACAGGCTGTCCACAACTTCACTTCGTTCAAGCAGGTAGTGGCTCAGTCCCTCGCCGGTATAGGCGGTGATTCGTCGCACACCTGCGGAAATGCTTTCTTCCTTGATAATGCCAAATCCGCCAATCAGGCTGGTATTGCTCACATGCGTACCGCCGCAAAATTCGCGGCTCACCGCACTGGCAAGTTCAGTCGCGTCGTTGGCACCGATGGCCACAACGCGGACTTCGTTGCCATATTTCTCGCCGAACAGGGCCATGGCACCCAATTCCTTGGCTTGATCAATGGGCATGACAGCACAGGTCACAGGCAGGGCATTGGTAATCTTGTCACGTACCAGACCTTCGACCTCTTCGATTTCATCCGGGGTTAGAGCCTTGCGACAGGTGAAGTCAAATCGCAGGTGATCCGGGCATACCAGAGATCCTTGCTGCTGTACTGTATCCCCCAAGACTTCCTGCAAAGCCCACTGCAAAAGGTGCGTGGCGGTGTGGTTTTTTTGATTGGCTCTTCGCGAGGCATCCACGCAGGCCTTGACCGGGTCACCCACGGTGAGGGTGCCGCTGCCAAGCTTGCCTCGATGAATCACGCAGTCAGCCATTCTGTCGGTGGTTTCCACGGCAAATTCGAAATTGTCGCCTTGGATCGATCCTGTGTCTCCGGTCTGGCCACCTGATTCAGCATAAAAACAGGTGCTATCCAGAATCAACCCCAGTGCCGTCTCTTTGTCCGACAGGCTTCCTTCCTGGGTCAAGCCCTGCTTGTCGATCCATCCCACGATCTTGGCGGCGCAGATGTCTGTGTTGAACTTTTGATCGTCGTCTGTCACTGGCAAGGCCACGCCCGTGAGATTGGCCAGATCAGTGGTTGCCTTGGCGCCGGCACGGGCTCGTTCACGTTGTTGCGTCATCAGGGTTTCAAAGCCCGGCTGATCAATCTTGAGGTCACGCTCTCGTGCAAGCAGTTGCGTGAGATCCAGGGGAAAACCAAACGTGTCATACAACTGAAAGGCATCCTCGCCGCGAATGACCTTGTCTTGAGACTGTTCGGCTTTGGCGGCCGCGTGAGCAAAGATTTCAAGACCACGGTCCAAGGTGCGACCGAAACTGGATTCTTCCGCTTCAATGACTGTGGATACAAAGTCTGCCCGTTCGCGAACCTCAGGGAAGGCGTCGCCCATGGTGTCTGCCAGGACAGGTACAAGTTTGTGCATGAAGGGTTCATTGGCACCGAGTACACGACCAAAACGGGCCGCACGCCTGAGGATGCGTCGCATCACATAGCCGCGTCCGTCATTGGAGGGTGTGACACCGTCTGTGATCGAGAAGGTGAGTGACCGTAAATGGTCTGCAATGACACGGAATGCATTGTCTGTTTTGTTGCCAAGCTCAGACGTGTATTTGTGGCCCGTGAGATCCTGGAGGGCCACGATGATTGGCATAAACAGGTCTGTATCGTAGTTGCTTGTTTTATTCTGCAGGACCGAGGTAATACGTTCCAGGCCGGCGCCGGTATCTACGTGCCTGGCGCCCAAGGGCAGGAGGGTCCCATCTTCCTGTCGATTGAACTGGATAAACACCAGGTTCCACAGTTCAATGAATCGGGCACAGCCTGCATTGACGGCACACTGATGACCGGGCACATGCTGCATGTCACAACGTGCTGGTCCCAGGTCAATATGAATTTCGCTGCATGGCCCGCACGGGCCGGAACCGCCCATTTCCCAGAAGTTGTCTTTTTTGCCGCAACGGATGACGTGGTCCGGTGAAATGTTGGTTACCTTGGTCCATAACGTTTCAGCCTCTTCATCGGGTGCAGAGCCATCCTGGTTATCACCGGAAAATACGGTGGCCCACAGGAGATTTGGGTCCATACCATAGACTTCGGTCAACAGTTTCCAGCCCCATTCAATGGCCTCGGCTTTAAAGTAGTCGCCAAAGGACCAGTTGCCCAGCATTTCAAAGAAGGTGTGATGATAGGTGTCTATGCCGACCTCTTCCAAGTCATTGTGCTTGCCGCTGACGCGAATACACTTTTGGCTATTGACGGCTCGTTTGGTGTCTGGCGTCTTGAAGCCCAGGAAGATGTCTTTAAACTGGTTCATGCCTGCATTGGTGAACATCAGGGTGTCGTCACCCACAGGCACGATTGGGGCACTGGGAACAAATGTGTGATCAACCTCTTTGAAGAAGTCAATAAAACCGCTGCGAATCTGTTTTGACGTTAACATGGTTGCGTTCTCTTTGTGGGATGAATTATGCGTCGCTGGCTTCGTCTTGTTTCTCGTCTTGTTTTTCGTCTTGTTTTTCGTCTTGTTTTTCGTCTTGTTTTTCTACTTCGTCTGGTACCAGGCCCTTGGCGATCAGGACTTTGGTCTTGATTTCTTCCGCCAGTTCAGGGGTCTCTTTGAGGAGTTGCTTGGCATTCTCACGGCCTTGGCCCAATCGCATCTTGCCGTAGTTTAGCCACGCACCGCTCTTGGACACGATATCGTTTTCCACAGCCAGATCAATTAAGTCACCTTCCTTGCTGATACCGGAATCAAACATGATGTCAAATTCTGCGGTCTTGAATGGCGCTGCCATTTTGTTTTTAACCACGCGAGCTCGCACGTGATTACCTGTGGCTTCGCCTGTGCTATCTTTGATGGTCGAGACTCGGCGTACATCCACACGCACTGAGCAGTAAAACTTCAAGGCATTACCACCGGAGGTTGTCTCGGGATTGCCGAACATCACACCGATTTTCATTCGGATCTGATTAATAAAGATCAGACAGGTCCTGCTCTTGCTGATCACACCTGTGAGTTTACGCAGGGCCTGACTCATCAAACGGGCCTGCAAGCCCACATGGCTCTGTCCCATCTCTCCCTGCAATTCTGCCGCAGGGACCAGGGCGGCGACCGAGTCAATCACAATCACATCCACCGCATTGGACTTGATTAGCATCTCCGCAATGTCCAGGGCCTGTTCTCCCGTATCTGGTTGGCTGACCAGCAGGCTGTTCACATCCACGCCGATTTTCTTGGCCCAAGTGGTGTCCAGCGCGTGCTCTGCATCAATAAAAGCGGCTATACCGCCCACTTTCTGGGCATTGGCCACCGCATGAAGTGCCAGGGTGGTTTTTCCCGACGATTCCGGTCCGTAAAACTCAACCACGCGTCCTCTGGGGATGCCAAAGCCGCCAAGAGCCAGGTCCAGAGACAGTGCCCCGGTTTGGATCCCGTCAATCTGGGTTCTTACAGAGTCATCCATCTTCATGATCGCACCGGAGCCATATTGCTTCTCAATCTGTGCAATGGTTCGCTCCAGGGCAGAATTTACAGCGGGTGTCTTACCATTACCATTGAGTGCCTCAATCTTTGCTTTTGTTTTTTTTGTCGTTTTCTTTGTTTTTGCCATGCCATGTCTCCAGTCCAAACAGTATTTTCATCACGCTTCGCGCTGTTATTATGTATATTTGTGTTTCCCAGTAAAAAGGGAGACCTATGTTCGCTGATTATGGAGCGACTATCAAGTACTAATTACACTGAATTTTGGCCTTAAATTAACCTTGCAAATATAAACTCAAAGATTAAAATTACTAGGATGCTGAATCGAATTATTTTAGAAGATATTAAGGTTTCCCTACGCGATTTCCCTGTCGTTGGCATTCTCGGGCCAAGACAGGTCGGAAAGACCACTCTGGCCAAGATGATTGCAGGCAACTCAAGAACCAAGGTTGCGTATCTGGGTTATTGAGCAGATTGTCTCCCAGATTCCCAGTCATTGGTCTGTTCGTTTTTATAGAACCAGTGGTGGTGCTGAAATTGACCTCATTATCCAACCTACGCAGAAGACGCCACCCATTGCCGTGGAAATCAAGCACGCTTTGGCGCCAAGGCTCACTCGAGGATTTTGGTCAGCCCTTGAAGACGTGCAGCCCAGACAGACCTATGTTGTGTATCCCGGACACGAAGCCTATCCCATGGTAGACCATGTGCAGGCACTACCCACGTCACAACTTGCGACTATTTGCACTGTCTGACGCGAGGTATATGAAAAAAAAAGGATTCACCATGAAAATTCTACATACCTCAGATTGGCATATTGGTCGGAGCTTGTATGGGCGAAAGCGCTACGAGGAGTTTGAGGCCTTTCTCGTCTGGCTGACCGAGACTATTGAGCAGGCACAGGTCGATGTTCTGTTGGTGGCCGGCGATGTGTTTGATACGAGTACACCGAGTAACCGTTCGCAATCGCTTTATTACCGCTTTCTGTGTCGCGTTGCCGGCTCTTCCTGTCGTCATGTGGTGGTGATTGCAGGTAATCATGATTCGCCGTCATTCCTGAATGCCCCTCAGGCGTTGCTTCGAGTCCTGAATGTCCATGTGGTGGGGGCAGTCACTCCGCGCCTCGAAGATGAGGTGATATTGCTGTGTCATGCCGATGGTACGCCGGAGCTGATTGTGTGTGCGGTGCCTTATCTGCGGGATCGTGACATTCGAACGGCGGAGGCCGGTGAAAGTAGTGACGACAAGCAGCGCAAACTCATTGAAGGCATTCAACGCCATTATGCTGAGGTGGCTGAACTGGCCAAGGCCAAACGTCAGGCCCTGGGTGTCCACATTCCCATTGTGGCGATGGGCCACCTGTTTACAGCAGGCGGGCAGACCGTGGACGGTGATGGTGTGCGAGAGCTGTACGTGGGATCTTTGGCCCATGTGTCGGCAGCCAGTTTTCCAGAGGGCATTGATTATCTGGCCCTGGGCCACCTGCATGTGCCTCAGAAGGTGAGCACCTCGGAGGTGATGCGGTATAGTGGCTCTCCTGTGCCCCTGGGTTTTGGTGAGGCGGGTCAGGCAAAGACTGTTTGCCTGGTTGAGTTTGTTGATGATAAGACCTCGGTGAGGCTTTTGGACGTGCCCGTTTTTCAGAGGCTTGAACGGATCTGTGGCACATGGGAAAAGATAGCGGACAGAATTCAGGATCTCTCAGCGACTCATGTCAGGGCTTGGCTGGAAGTTGTGTATGACGGTGATGAGGTGATCGGCGATCTGCGCAACCGTTTGGATGCGGCTGTGGCCCGGACAGAGCTGGAGATTCTGCGTGTGAAGAACAACCGGATTATTGACCGTGTTCTGGCGCAAATTCACGACAATGAAACACTGGACGATCTGGATGCTGATGATGTGTTCAAACGCTGCTTGTCTGCGCATGACGTGCCTGAATCGCAGCGGCCCGAGTTGTTACGTGCCTACCAGGAGATTATGACGTTTCTTCATGATCAAGATCCCAGGGCTCAATAGAGAGGTGACGGATGCGAATTCTGAAAGTACGGTTCAAAAACTTGAATTCACTCATGGGCGAATGGCGCATCGATCTGACGCTTCCTGCCTTTACCAGTGACGGTCTTTTTGCCATTACTGGCCCGACGGGTGCAGGCAAGACCACACTTCTCGATGCCATTTGCTTGGCGCTCTATGGTCGTACGCCGCGCCTCAATAAAGTGACCAAGAGCACCAACGAGATCATGTCCAGGCAGACCGGTGACTGTTTCGCAGAGGTGACCTTTGAAACGCAGGCCGGACGATTTCGTTGCCACTGGAGCCAGCACCGGGCTCGTAAGAAATCAGAGGGTGACCTGCAGCCGCCCAGGCATGAGATGGCAGAGGCCGATTCAGGGCAGATTTTAGAGACCAAAATCACCGAAGTGGCCAAACAGATTGAATTGACCACGGGCATGGACTTTGACCGTTTCACCCGGTCCATGCTCCTGGCCCAAGGGGGATTTGCCGCATTTCTTGAGGCAGCCCCAGATGAACGGGCTCCAATCCTGGAGCAGATCACAGGCACAGAGATCTACAGTCAGATTTCCATGTGTGTCCATGAGCGCCAACGGAATGAACACAAGGCACTGGATTTGCTTGAGGCTGAGACTTCAGGGGTTGTCCTTCTGAGCGATGAACAGGAAGCGACCTTGTCTGGCGATTTAGCCACAAAGCAAACGAAAGAAACGGCATTCTCTGAAAAGCACCAGGCTACGAACAAGGCCATTCAGTGGCTGATTGCTATTAATACCTTAGAAAACGAGCTGAAATAGACAAAGAAGCCAGTGTCATGTCGGTGACACTTGAGGCGTTCAAGCCCGAACGAGAAAGATTAGTTCGTGCCCAAAAAGCCGCAGAACTTGATGGGAAGTATGCCACGCTGTTTTCTCTGAGAAAGCAACACAAGGAAGATCTGAATGCCTTAAAACTAGCGGGAGATCAGTTGCCAAAACTGGGGCAATCGCTGACACAACAGGATGGCAAATTAACCATGGCTGAGTTAGGGTCAGTCAAGGCCAAAGATGTTCAGAAATCAGAACTCAAGATAATCAAGGCTGTACGGGCCTTGGATACAAAGATCTCAGAAAAAACAAATGCTCTCAAGATCGCCAAATCTGAGAGCCAGGGTCTGGAAGAACAACTTGCCCAAAACCATAGCGATAAAGCCAAAGCCTTGGATACCCAGAAGGCTGCGATCAAGGACATGTCCTTGATCCAGGAATATCTCACTGCCCATGCCCGTGATGAGATTCTCGTGTCGCAGCTGGCAGGCATCACCGAGCAGATTGGCAATGTGAAAACGGCCGTTGAGGCGTTGACATTGAGACAGCGGCAGGTAGAAAAGCAGCAAAGAGGGCTGGCCTCAACCAAGGAGATGCTCGAAACACACCAGAGTACTTTTGTGGCCCGGCAAAAAGAGTATGAGGTTGCCCAGGGCAAAGTGGCTGACGCCAGAAATGACTTGAAAAAACACCTGGGTGGTTATTTGTTGCGTGAGTATCGTTCACAACGTGACGGTTTGATGAGGGAGATGGTTTCTCTGAGAATAATCTCCAGTTTTAAGGAGGAGCGAGCCCGATTGGAGGACGGCAAAGCGTGCCCCTTGTGCGGATCAGAAGAGCACCCCTTTGCCGAAGGTAATGTGCCTGAGATGGATGAGACAGACAAGAAACTCAAGGATCTTACCACCCTGATCGATAAGGCTGAAGCGTTAGAAAAAGACATCAAGTCGCGAGAAGACACTGAGGTACGGGCAAAACAAAATCTAACGGAGGTTCGGACTATACGCGATTTGGCTGGGCACAAAAGGGATATGTCCGAAGAGACTCTCAAGCGTTTGCAAGGCGAACTCAGTGACGCCGCAGAGTTGTTCTCAAAGCTACAGGCATTGGCTCTGGTCAAACTGCAGCCTCTTGGCATCGGTGAATTATCCGAACACAATGGGGATGACGTAATCTCAGATTTAGAGGGACGCTTTAAACAATGGCAGACGCACCAAAAGAAACAGGTTGAGCTTGAGAAAAGAATCAATGACATAGCCCCAGACCTAAAACAATTTGATGGCATTATTGCAACCCTTGAGCAGTCGCTGAAGGGAAAACAACTGGCCTTACAAAATCTTGAAACTGAGTGGACGCAACTGGCCCAGAATCGCGAGACCTTGTATGGCACAAAAGATCCTGACGCCGAAGAAGCCCGCTCGGAACAGCAAGTCATAGAGGCTCAGACCTTGGAGGAGGCTGCCAGGAATGATCGTGACAAGGCCAGGCACTTGATGGCCGAAGCAAAAATACGTATGGCCACATTGAACGATAACATCACAAAGAGAAAGCCAGAATTGGAAGCCCTTGAATCGACATTTATTGCGAGTTGTGTTCAATTGGGTTTTGCGGACGAGGCCCAGTTTCTTGCCAACTGTCTTTCTTCCGAGGCCAGGAATCAATTGGGCCAAAAGACCAAAGACCTGGATGAACAACAGGCCGATATGGCCACTCGGAAAAAGGATCGGAAAGACAAATTGGCTGGGATGTTGAAATCGAAGGGGGCCACTGATTCTCTGGAGGATCTTGAGCAGGCCAGCAAAAAACTGAATGATGCGTTGAAGACTCTCGGACAAGAAATGGGTGCCATCAAGCAAAAACTGCT
>Ga0307990_1003648_pt1 | contig 11658 bp, 7 predicted proteins | sample EllFjometagen129_FD_203168 | JGI IMG/M metagenome (GOLD analysis project Ga0307990, IMG submission 203168) | Marine microbial communities from Ellis Fjord, Antarctic Ocean - #129 | ecosystem: Environmental > Aquatic > Marine > Unclassified | place: Southern Ocean | collected 2014-10-08
TACTGGACCGTCAGAGCATTGCACACTCAAAGGCACACAGCATACCTGATCTTCTGCGCTCACAGGGCAATATCAATATGCGTTCATCGAACAGCAAAGGCAACACTGCCGAAATATCGATGCGCGGATTTGGAGAAAACAGTGGATTGCGAGTGCTGGTCATCGTTGACGGACATAAGATGAACCGAGCCGACATGAGCATTCTTGACTGGCAGCAGATCCCGCTTGACGAAATTGAGTCCATCGAAATTCTTCGTGGTGGTCAAAGCGTGCTCTACGGCAATCATGCACTCTCAGGGGTGATAAAAATTACCACAAAAAAGGGTGGCGATGATAAAACTAAACTTGAAGCTTCCGCCGGAAGCCACGGTTTTCAAAGATACAGCCTGCGCCATGATGGATTCATAGATAACCTATGCTACGACGCAGGTGCCAGCTATCAGCGCGATGAGGGATACCGTAAGAACTCCCTCTCCTGGAGCAAAAATTCAAATGCCAGCCTGAGTTACGATGTCACCGAAGAAGATATATTCACCCTACGATTCTCCGGCAGCGAAAGCTATTACGACCTACCGGGCCCCCTCACCTGGAAGCAGTATCAGAAGAACCCCAAAAGCTCATCCAACAAGGGCGACCAGAATACGCATACCGACAGCGGGTTGATCACGGCTCTGTACGAAGGCGAGCGCGACTGGGGCAACATGCAGCTCAACGCGGGTATCAACATGAGCAACATTGACTGGATGATGAGTGGCCGCAGCGGTTGGAACCAACAACGCGGTTACTCCCTCTCCCCTAAAATCCACTACGGCGATGATGATGATTTTTCTTTGATCGGAGGAATTGACCTCTTTTACGACACCTTGGACTTCACCGGTGAAGACAACGTAACGGTCAACTACGCCGAACTCGACCGTATAACCACCGGCCCCTTCATCATGGCCAGGAAAAAGATTTTCAACTCCCTCACCTTCAGCTCCGGTGCTCGTTACGAATATGCCCGCACCTCCGGTAAAAATGTGCAGTACAACAAAGACGACCGGAAGGAATTTCTGGAAAATCCATGGGGTGGTCCCCCTATCGAAAACCCAAATTACCCAGCCCAGCCCGATAAGGATGCCTCATTTGATGGCGCGTTCCATAAAGATGGATGGTCATATGAAGCATCCATGCTTTGGGAGGCCACCGACACACTATCGCTCTGGTGTCGCTACACCAAGGTTTACCGCTATCCAACCCTTGATGAAACGGCTTCATATCAGGGCTACCCCCTGGCTGACCCTCTCAACACTGAACTTGACCCCGAAACCGGCGACAACTTTGAGGTGGGAGGTAAGGTACGCTATGGTTCGTTCAGTAGCTCGGCAACCCTCTTCTATATGAAGATGTATGATGAGATATCTTATGACGACACAAAAAAAATAAACGTCAATATCGGAGAAACCGAGCGTCTCGGATGCGACTTGGAGACAAGATTTGACGGCGAGTTTTACGGAGCTTCCTGCCAGGCCGAACTGGTCTCTGCCGAATTCAGCGATGGAAAGAACGAGGGCAAAGAAGTACCGCTCGTGCCAGAGGCCCACGGTGTTGCGGCCATATGGGTCAAACCGATCAGCGATCTGCGCATAACCGGTGACTATTCGGTTAACTCGTCGCAATATCAGGGCGGTGACTTTGAAAACAAATACCGCCAGATAAAGAGTTACGGTCTCTTTGGATTGCGCGCAGACTACACCATAAGGGAGCATTTCGGGGTTTTTGTAAAAGCAGAAAACATCCTAGATAAAAATTATGCAAGCAGCGCCTATAACGGTGGCTGGTACCCGGGATGCGGACGCACAATCTATGGTGGAGTCAGCTTGGAGTTTTAGTTGTTAGTTGCTATAAATTCAAATTCTTGTTTTTTATGTGCGTTTTTGTATCGTGAGTTCAGAGTTCAGAGTTCAGTATGGATAGGTTGACTTGCGAAACCTTTTACTGAGAAGACCGGAGGGATACGGCCGATGGTTGTCGGCAACGTATCAGAGCTGTGCGGATTGGTCAACCTTAACTCTAAACTCTGAACTCTGAACTCTGAACTCTGAACTCTTTGGGTTGCGAGCAACGCCCACGTTAGGTTATTATGAATACAAAAAAAACTATTTCTTATAGTATAATCGTTGTGGTCATGGCAACCATGGCTCAGGCCCAACTCCCTGCCCCCTGGGAATTTTACCCTTTCCCGGGTGCTGTCGGGACCAGCGGCACCACGGCAATGCACATGAACTCTGCCTCATTCGTAGGCTGGGCGGATGGTTATACCGCTCTCCGCTACGGCACATCTGTTGCAGGAACCTGGATGACACCGACCAAGGCACTTAACCAGGCGACGGGAGATGCCTACGATATTGTCTGCCTCGGCCGTGGTGGTGAAATCACGCTCACATTTTCAACCCCGATCTCCAACGAGGACGGCTATGACTTTGCCGTATTTGAGAACGCCTGCAGTGATATCTTTCTAGAACTCGCCTGGGTCGAGGTCTCCTCAGATGGAACCAACTTCTGCCGCTTTCCCAACTATTACGGAGGAACAGGCACGGTAGGAGCTTTCGGAGGACACTCCCCTACTGACATCTACGGACTAGCCTCCAAATATCGACAAGGCTATGGAACACCATTCGATTTAGAGGAGCTGCAAACCGCGTACAACTCAATTCAAAACAGCACGGCATCATTTCTCAGCTCGGTGTATGCTGACTCGACCACCGACAACTTTCCGCTCCTCGACCTTAATAATATAGGCTATGTTCGTTTGATCGATATTGTTGGCGACGGATCAGCCAAGGATGCCACAGGCAGAACCATCTACGACCCCTATCCCACTGTGGGTAGTGCCGGTTTTGACCTCGATGCAATCGGAGTTATCAATCAGCGGCAGACCCCGGATCTACTGCCGCAGGTGATCAGCTTTGAAACGATACCAAATCAGAAATTAGTTACTGGATTAATTGACTTGGGCGCCCTCAGCGACAGCGGATTACCGGTTGTATTCACAGTCAGCGAAGGTCTGGCGGCTCTCACGGGAACAACCCTTTCCTTTACCAATAGCGGAACAATCGTAATTACAGCTTCACAATCCGGCGACGAAACATATGCGCCAGCGGCCAATGTTGTCCGTTCATTTGTCGTAACCGAGCAAATCCAACATATTTATCTGGCACCGATACCGAACATGACAGAGAACATGGAGCACCAGCTATACGCTGTCAGTAGTGCCGGGCTGCCAGTGGTGGTAGAGGTAACCGCCGGTGATGCCATTGTAGACGCATCCCATCTTATCACCATTGGAAATGCCGGATTTGGCGGTGCTTCTGATAAAATCGTTACACTGCGTGCCTATCAGAAAGGAGACGCCTCCACCGCTCCGGCAGAAGATGTGTCCTTCAGTATACGCGTTGTGCCAACCACATCACCCCATATACCGCAGACCTTTGCCCAATGGTGTTCCACACAATCCATCACCAACAGCGCAAGCGCTGATAATGACAACGACGGATTCAACAACTTTGAAGAATTTATGGCTGGCACCGACCCGGAACTGCCCTTAGATAAACCACAGCGATCCATTATGATGCAAACAAACAGTCAGAGTGAACGGACTCTGGCAATGGAGTTTCGCATCCGACGCCGAGCCCTGGCCACATTGACATTTCGATACTGTGGCAACCTTGGAGCTACCTGGAGCGATATTGTGCCATACCTGCAAAATGTCACCTATACCGAAGAAGCCGAAACGGAGTATACCAACTTAAAAATTGAACTCCCCGCCCAGAATACACGCGGATTCTACCGCATGCGCTTCAATGAGTAATAAATTACCCTTTAATTATAAACATCGGAACGGGAATACACACGAAGAGCCATATTTCCCCGTATGCCATTTGCGATATTTTGAGCGACTTGATATAATTCGCGCATGAACTTGAGAAGTATGAGAGATTCGACTGCTGTTGCATTCACCAAATCTGTTGTAGAAAATCAGGGTGGCATTGTTGCCGCACTGGATAGAAACCAGCGTTGTAAAAACTGCCGCAAAGTGATGGTCCGAAAATCCTTAGCTATTCATTGGGTGGATCAATCCAAAGTTCTTTGCCAGGAATGCGCCTGCTCTTACCTGGAGAACGGTCCCCTGTTAAAGTATGTGGATGGAGTGGTAGATGATCTTACGGTTGATCCGGTTGCTTTGAAGAGCATCTGCAGCACAGCTCTGGGACGACTGGCAGTTGTTGTTCACTGTGAGGAAATTCTATTGTCATTCCAGAATCCTTATTTCCGGTCCAACTCAGATGTCAGGATTGCGGCAGATAAAATCGATACATTTATCCTTGTCATAAAATCGATTAATTATGGAGGTGAAGGATATCAAGACTCTGTCATCCGATTATTGGCGGCATACTCGGTAGCCAGGATTTTTAAGTATTTCCCTGCTCTTTATGCACCGCTGCTCAAGCTGGTTAAAGCTGGCGACCGGGAGCTGCAACTTGCTGTATTGCAGATTTTGCCCTCTATTAGCTGGGGACGATCGGAAAAGTTGCAATTACTTGATAGCATGCAAGCGCAAAATGACAAATCAATATTGGATGCCCTTGCAAAGAATCTAAAACGGTTGGGAATTAATAACGAAGATGAGTTCAAGATAGCCGTGAATTATCAGCCGATGGTTGATCAGTTGATGAGTTTGTACAATGCTGAAAAATTAAAGCTCTTGCATAACTTCATCTTTCGTTATGTTTCTGGTGCCAGCAAGGATATGAAAAAAGCGAATTTGGCATTTGCCATAGTCAGGCAGATGGCAGAGAAGCAAGGCATCAGTGCTTTTCTTGCCGCACTGCCACCGAGCATACAGAAGCTAATAAATATTCTGATTGGGAGTCGGGTGCCTCCGGATTATCAAACGGTTGAGAATGAATTGGGCTTGAAGTTGGTAGACTTAGAAAATATGGATCGCTGGAGCCGGGAGAAATATGCTGTCATAAAGAAGGAGTATAGTGGGTTGCTCGTCCTGGTCGGCACCAAGGGCAATAGTGTCGGCCTTGTCGTTGACAGCTGGTTGAAAAGTAGCTTTAAAATGGTTTTACCCAAACCCGAGAGTACATCTCTGATAGGAAGAGAGCAACCACCGAATGTTCCTTCCTCTAATATAATTGAGTATAATTCTGATTTTGTTGCATTGCTTCCAAATATTGTTTCAATGTATCAGCAGAAAAACATAGCGTTGAAGGCCAATGGGATGCCCAGTGTGGCTGGTTGCAAGAAGATGGCAGGTTTCGGTGGTAGCTATATGGAGTTTTTTCCTGATCACAAGCAATTGCGATACTATCGCTCAGAGTTGCTCTTTCATTTGCTGAAAAAAGCAGATATTTCCAATGGAACAGAGCTTAGCTCCGCAAATGTCGTCAAGGCGCTCCTGGAAAGTTTTCTAAAAGGAGGACATCTTAATGAAGGGCATCGGTTTCGATATGAGTATGCGGATTCCAATCTTGTCCCAAAGTTGATACCACATTTGGAGTGGGAGTATTATGGTGTTACCGAGGAGTTTGAACAAGAGTATCTCAACTCAATAAAGGGTTTGATGAAGGCGCTTCCGAAAGGCCGTTGGGTTACGGTGAGTGATCTCCTTGATTATCTTTTTTTTAATAGTATGGGGCTTGGGTCTGCTGTTGCCATTGATGCGGCTGAAGCTGGTGTGAACGACCGCTGGGGCTCTAGAGATCTTATATCGCTTGAGATCGGAACGGTCTCTCATTTCTGGGAGGAACCTCTGGTAAAAACATTTTTGCTTCTGTTTGCCGCAATCGGGCTTGTAGAACTTTGTGCCGTGAATCCCGTTAACTCGGGAACGTGTCATTATAGCAAAGAGTATCTATCTCGTGCCGATGGCGTTATTGCGGTTCGCCTCTCTCCTTTGGGGGAATGGTACTTTCAAGGCGGAAGTGAAAGCTGCTTTAAAAAATTGGAAACGGGCGCGGTAGTGCCAGACAAAAAACGGCTTTTGTTGCATCTGCTGGGAAACGATCTTGCGTTGCGGACTGCATTAGAGCAGACTGCCAAACCCGTTGGCGGCGGATTTTATAGCATAGACCGCGGAATGTTTTTGAATGATTGCAAAACGGAAAATGCCGTTGTGCAGAAGATGAACGCCTTTAAATCACTCCTGCCCGATGAACTACCTGAAATCTGGCAGGACTTTTTTGATAAAACCCTTGCCCGCCTGAATCCACTGGCAATTACAAAGATCTCCTACACCATACTCGAACTTAAAAATGCACCGGAGTTAAAGCAACACCTGCTTTCAAATCAGTCGCTGAGAAAACTCATTCTTTTGGCGGAGGGTGGTTTAATTCTTGTTGCCAAAAAGAACATTCTGCCATTGAAGAAGAAACTCGCTGGTATTGGTTTTTATGTCGATAGCTTCTGATAAGAGAGAGTTCAGAGTTCAGAGTTCAGAGTTCAGAGTTCAGAGTTCAGAGTTCAGAAATATTATGACTGCGCAAAGCGCTACCTCTAATTCGACGTTCGACGTTCGATGTTTGATGTTCTCGTAATTCAATCGATAGACGAGAACGGGACTTCAGAAGGCTTAGCCACACAAGAGTCGGAATAACCAAACCTAAACGCTTTCCATAAAAATCATTGAAGAGCCAGAAAAACAGAGGATTCGGAAAATATGAATGCGTAGTGTGTCTTTGCATCGCATTTTTTTGACAAGATTAACATGATTAACATGATTATTTTAAAAGAGTCTTCGACTTCCTTTTGGTTTATTCATTTTTTACCCCCAATTTTTTACCTCTCCTCTCCCCTATGTTTTTATCACCCATATTTCTGTCAACCTTAACATTCAAATTTTGCTTAAGTTCCACTCCTGTAGGCCCCCGCCCTACAGATTTACAGAGATCAAAGCTTTTACTGTAGTCGGAGTCCACTTCGACAAGCTCAGGACAGGCCGTTACTTCGGAATTCAAATCCACAAAAAAACTCCACGGCCAACCGGCCATGGAGTTTTTTTTGCAACCATAAATATGGTTTTATAAAAAGAGCAATCGCTCTTTTTGAGTTACATCAGCTGCTTTGCTGCGGCGACGATATCGCGATCGTGCGGAAGGAAGGCATCCTCAAGCGAGTATGCCTGTGGGGCAATACCGTTTTTAGCGCCAATCCGGATAACCGGAGCATCGAGCGAATCAAAGGCCTCTTCCATGATGCGGGAGGCAATTTCACCGGTGTAGCTACCGATACCGACACAGTGACTTGTCACGATACAGTGACCGGTCTTCTGTACTGATGTCAGAATTGTATCCATATCCAGTGGAACCAGCGAGCGGATATCAATCACCTCAGCGGAGATACCATCAGCGGCCAGTTGCTCAGCGGCCTTGAGTGCCTCAAAGAGCATCGGGCCCCAGGTTACGATGGTCAACTGATCACCGCTGCGTTTGATATCGGCCTGGCCCAGAGGAATCAGATACTCCTCCTCAGGAACGACACCCTTAGTGTTATAGAGAATCTGTGATTCAATAAACATGATCGGGTTATTATCGCGAATCGCGGTTTTGAGCATACCCTTAGCATCGTATGGAGTTGCGGGATAGGCAACATAGAGACCCGGGATATGGGCGAACATCGACTCAAGGGTCTGCGAGTGCTGACCACCATAGCCCTTACCGCCACCAACCGAGGCGCGGTAAACCAGAGGAACCTCAATGCTGGCACCAGACATATAATGCCATTTAGCGGCCTGGTTTGAAATCTGGTCGGAGGCCATCAGGCCAAAGTCCATATACATCAGCTCAATAACCGGGCGTTGTCCGGTCATTGCAGCACCGACAGCGGTTCCGCAGATACAGGCCTCTGAAATCGGGGCATTGAAACAGCGGTCGCGGCCAAAGCTTTTGGTCAAACCCTTGGTGACCTTAAAAGCACCGCCGTACTCAGCAATATCCTCACCCCACTGTACCACACGGTTATCGCGAACCATCTCTTCAATCATCGCCTCTTTGATGGCATCCTTATAGGTCAACTCACCAGCTTCGGTGCGTTTGATCTCAGGTAGCGCCTCAAGAAGCTTCGATTTAGCAAACTCCTCAGGCACCACATCGACAGATGTATCGGTATACATATACTTGATCACATCAGCCGGATCAGGATCTGCAGACCAGGCGGCTTTAGCAGCCATGCGAGCGTTGCGTTCCTCAACCTTGTCTTTGAGCGTTTGCAACTTGCGCGGGGTAATGCACTTATTGGCGAGCAGCTCAGCCTCTAATTTTGCGATCGGGTCGACCTTTTTCCAGTTCGCCTCTTCATCTTTAGTGCGATACTCATGGCGGGGATCACCCAGAGAGTGACCGTAGTTCCGATAGGTATCGAACTCCAGCGCAACTGGACCCTCGCCTTTGCGACAGAGTTCAGCGGCGCGGCGCATGGCATCCATACAAGCCATAATATCCATGCCGTTTACGACCTCGGCATGCATATTGTTCTCTGCAAAACCGGCGGCCCGACGTACCACGCACTCGGTTCCGGAAACTTCGCCATCGACACGTCCGGTAAAACCATAATGATTATTGATGATTGAGTATACGATTGGCAGCCCGAAAGGAATCTCGGCATACTCCTTCTCAGTGAACTGACCCATTCCGGCCCAATTCAAAGATTCAAGTACAACGCCGTTGGCGTAAGCGCCATCGCCCGCAAAACAGCAGGTGACCTTTCCTGTTTTAAAATAGCGTGAGCTCATGGCAGAACCGGTAGCAATCGGAACACCACCGCCGACAATGGCATTGGCACCGAGATGGCCAGCTGAAAAATCGGCAATATGCATTCCGCCGCCGCGTCCCTTGCAGTAACCATCCTCTTTACCGAACAGTTCGGCAATGGCACGATAGACGTGATTCTCAAGGGCCGCTTCCATCAGGACCTTTTTACGGGACTCCTCGCTTTCAGGTAGCCGTGCTTTTAGCTCCTGAGTTGACATGCCGCGAATCGCAACGCAGCCCTTGGCGAGAGAGTCGCCGTGTCCGCGATGGGTGGAGGTGATAAAATCGTCATAATTCATGGCGGCGCAACAACCAACCGCCGTTGCTTCCTGTCCGATTGAGACATGGGTTGGACCGCGGTAGGAGTAGCCCTTGCAAGAGTCATAGGCACCGGTGCGCAGTTTAATGATCATCTCTTCAAATTCGCGGATTGTAAGCATATCCTCAAGAACATCAACGGCCTTGGATGCGGTGATATTTCCTGCATCCAACTCCTTTTTCAAGCTACCCTTGTATTGATAAGCGGGTATTTTCCCAAGATCATATTTTTTAGCCTTAAAATTCGGGCTACGTGTACTCAAGTAATTATTTACAGCCATTCTGCTTTTCCTTTGTTTTAATTGTAATGTAAAATTATAGATCTCTAAATAAGATAAGATCGTGTCACGTCAGATCAGGATTAACTCACAGCCCTGACGTCGAAACGCCTCCTGCTCGGTAGGTGGCATTTTTTTATCTGAAATTGTTACCGCAAGTTGATTTATTGAACCGAACTTGACAAAGCTGGTCTTGGAGAACTTGGTGCTATCGGCCAGCAGAATCGTTTTTGTAGCAGATTTAATGACCTGCTCCTTCGTGAAAGCCTCAGCGGGATCGGTGGTTGTCATTCCTTTTAAGCTGGAAACCCCGATTGTTCCCATAAATGCCAGGTCAACATGCATCTGATCCAGAACACCACGAGTTAAGGGACCAACAAAGGTCTGACTCAACAGGCGACACTCCCCGCCGGTAATAATCATTCTGGGGCCGCTACTTTTAAAAATTTCAACAATGCGCAGCGAATTAGTCACAACCGTGAGCTGATGATAAGGTATCAGCAGACATGCCAGCTCGAGAACAGTACTGCCTCCATCGAGGTAGATCAGCCCTTTGGGGTGGATCAGCTTGAGAGCCGCTGCGGCAATGCGCCGTTTTTCAGGGGCGGCAAGTGCTGTTTTATCATCAAAGAGAGGCTCCACCTCGGTCGAGTCCGCAATCGCAGCCCCCCCGTGAATCCGGCGCAACTCGCCGGCATCCTCCAAAAAAGCCAGATCACGACGCACTGTAGCGGCCGATACACCCAGACTCTTAACAAACTCCTCAACACGCAGAATGCGCCGCTCTCTGAGTAGCTTTAGCAGCTTGCGCCTTCTGGGTTCAGCCAGATCTTTTGAATTTAAATCGATCATATTTGATTGCTTTTGCTTGAAACTGCTCACATTTAATCAAAACCAACCATGTTAAGCAAGCATAAAGGTCTTGTGTTGAATAATGGGGTGGAACTTAAAAAAAATCTTCACCACTGAGATCACGAGACACGGAGTTGGATTTTGCTCTACAGATATCAGTCAAAGCCTCTCACAGAATCTGTTGGTTAATCTCTGCGCAAGATTGAAATGAATTTTAACAATGGGAATGCACCCTTGCTAAATTTTATCTTTCCGTATATTATTATAACAATGAATTTGAGTCTGTATTCTGAGAGGTAAATATGAAAACCGCATGCCCGTTCTGCAATGAACCTTATGATATCGACAATAGCCATCTGGAAAGACATCTGGAGTGCTATAAGTGCCATAACAAGTTTAAATGCTCACTAGTTGCAATCCCTAAAATTGGGACAATGTATCTCAATATTGCATCCACAGCCGATCCGATAATGCCTGATGCTGAAATTTCCTGCATTGTATGGTGGAGCAACCAGCAGTGGCATTCCTGGGTCAAAGGCCACGATACCCCCGATGAATTTATTATGTTTTGGAGCTATGCTTCCCGTGTTGTGACTTTCGACGGAAAATCATTTGACGAGCCGCAGTTATGCCGCCAGTTTCATATCAACCCACATAAAGAACATATAGAACTGCGTCAGGTGGCCAGACAGAAAAGGATGTCGGGAGGGATAAAGGCATTAGGTGAAGTCTTTGAACTTCCACGTGTGATTGGTCTGGATAATGTTGATAGTGAAGCCTCTGTCAAGTTGTGGAAGCTGTATGAAAAAAATACTTCGGATCAAACACGGGGTAACCTGCTTTACTGCTGTGCCTGGAATGTTGTTTTAACCTACCACTTGTACTGCTTTTTTTCGAAAGGAGAACCTGTTTCTATTCAAAACAGCATTCCCTTTACTCTGGATCTGCACTTTGCCGAGGGAGTTGATGCGCATACCCCAAACGATCTGAATAAGTCAGAGATGTTAGATCTTGCTCCTGAAAAAGGGATGGAAGATCAGGTATTTATCGCAAAAAGAGTACGAAAAAATACAAAACCGAAGAAAAAAATTATTATTATTAAGAAAGGCTAGGAATTAAATGACTACAGAACCTAAAGTAACTTCCATGCTTGACCTGGTAGCATATCAGGATGATGCCGTTGTCAGCAAAACGATTATGAAAAAAGAGAACGGAAATGTTACCCTTTTCGCCTTTGACGCAGGTCAGGGGCTGAGTGAGCACGTCGCCCCATTTGATGCGCTAGTCGACATTCTGGAGGGTAAAGCGGAGATTATGATCTCAGGCAAAGCATATATTCTTAATTCGGGTGAGATGGTAATTCTACCGGTTAATGAGCCGCACTCCCTGAAAGCAATCACCAAATTCAAGATGAC
>Ga0307990_1003651_pt1 | contig 11654 bp, 9 predicted proteins | sample EllFjometagen129_FD_203168 | JGI IMG/M metagenome (GOLD analysis project Ga0307990, IMG submission 203168) | Marine microbial communities from Ellis Fjord, Antarctic Ocean - #129 | ecosystem: Environmental > Aquatic > Marine > Unclassified | place: Southern Ocean | collected 2014-10-08
ATAGAAGGCGGGCGCCGCATCTACACTGAAGATGACCTGCGCCGTCTGCGTTTCATAAAAAAGCTAAAACTCTTAGGACTCTCTCTGGGCGAGATGGCGGAACTCGAAAACCACTATAACCGGCACCGGACCAACAAAAAGGTTCTACCCAAGGTCGCCGAACTTCTGCATCGCCACAGCAACGAAATCGAGTCTCGACTAAATGAGCTCGGAAAACTCAAAAAAGAGATCAATGACTACCTGAACCATATCGAAGCTAAAATAATGGACTCTTTAGATGACTCTACCTCCTGAACTACCCTCATCATATAAGCTGGTTCCCGCTGGCGAAATTGCGCAACGACTCAATCTGGCGCAAAAGGCTCTTGACGAATCTGAGTTCGACGGCCTTTTAATCCTCCAGAATATCGACCGCTACTACTTTACCGGCACTTTTCAGGATGGCATCCTCTGGTTGCCGGCTACGGGCGCTCCAATTTTCTGGGTCCGCCGCAGTCTCGCTCGAGCCCACCAGGAGTCGCCACTCCAGGATCTGCGCCCCCAACCAGGCGACAGCAGCAAACTGGCAAATGAATTAAGCTCGGCAATTGCCCCCCACAGCCATATCGGCCTCGAATTGGATGTCGTTCCCGCGCGGATTGCTGCCCGCTTCCAACGTCTCCTGCCGGAATCCTGCAAAATCAGTGACGCCTCTCCCTTGATCCGTAACTTAAGGGCCTGCAAAAGCCCCTACGAGATCTCCTGTATCAAAAAAGCCGCTGCGATCATGGATCAGGTCATGGAACATGCCGCATCAATCCTGACCCCAGGCATCAGCGAGGTTGAGCTGATGGCCGAACTTGAGCACCAGGCCCGGCGTTTAGGACACTTAGGCATTGTCCGTATGCGGGGCTGGAACAACGAACTTTTTTTTGGCCACACTATCAGCGGGGCCGATGCCGCCCGACGCGGCTATCTCGACTCCCCGACTAATGGCCTGGGTTTAAGCCCAGCCTTCCCGCAAGGTGCCGGTTACAACCTGATTCAGGAAGGGGTTCCCATCAGTATCGATTTTATGGTCAACTATGAAGGCTACCTGGCCGATTTAACCAGAATGCTCTGCCTTAATGACCCCGGTGAAGATTTTTGTCGGGCTCACGAAAATCTCCTGACCCTTAATCGAGAATTAGTTGCGGCCCTAAGACCTGGAAACGAATGCGGTGATATTTTCAACCTCTCCCAAAATCTGGCCCATGATTTTGGTTTTGCTGACTACTTCCTCGGACACGGCCCTGACCAAGTTAGTTTCGTGGGTCACGGCGTCGGCCTCGAAGTCGACGAATTTCCCTTCATCGCCCGCGGCAACCGCATGCCGCTAAGAAACGGCATGGTAGTCGCAATGGAACCCAAAATCACCTTCCCCGCCGGCCATAAATCCCCACCTCCCCACAGCAAAGTTCCGGCTTCCGCCGTAACTACAGAAACCACCTACCTGATAACTGATGATTCCACCATTCCCCTGACCCTCTCACCGGAAAATATTAGAATCTTAAGAAGATAACATTAAAAATATCTAAAAATCAGTTGACAAACAGTGGTTGAAATGATATTTCGCCACGATAATGCTAAAAAACTGTTATACATATTTCACAAAATCAGTCCGCAAAACTTAATTAAAAACAGATAATTTTGTCGCTCATCCATTTTGTCTAGACCAGTAAAAAATAAAAAAAGGAGGGGAGAGAATATTTAAGTTACTGTGAAAAGCAAGAAAGCGGCAGACAACTATTCAACCGAGCAAAAAAGTAACAAGCAACACATTAAATTTGGCGAACGGAGTGATAATCGCCTTTAGGAGAAGGTGGGATCAGCCCCAAGCCAATTAATTTAAGTTGATAAGGTGAAAGTTTTAAGCAGTTCAATTCAAGAAAAGGAGTAATACCGATGAAAAAGAGTTATCTAGCATTACTGGTGAGCATTATCTTTATCGTCACCACGGCCGGCTTATCATTTGCCGCCATGGGTGAGATGGGGCTCAAAAGTAAAGACATCAGTGTCAATTTTTTTGGTAGTTTGAAGACCTATCCGGTTATTATGCAGGATTTTGATTTCAATGATGATGATACCGCACGCGATTTCACCATTGATGAAAGCGGCAAAGGTGCAGATCACTATGTCCGCAACGAGTTCCGTATGGGTTGGGCTGGCAAAGGCGAAAACTGGAGTTTTTTGGCTATTCTCGAGTCCGAATTTACTTTAGATAAATACAATGGGGACCGGGGCGGCGATCAAGCCCACGGTGACATTATGGACATGGGCATGACGGGTGAAGATTTTGGCGTTGAAAAACTTGATTTCACCTACAATTTCGGCCCTTTTATACTTGAAACCGGCTGGAACACCAAGTTTTTAGATATCAAGACCGGTGGTCTGGTCTACGGTGATGACCATCCCTATATCGGCCTCAAAGGTAAAATCGGCGACATCGGTAGCTGGGAAGCCCTATACCTGATCATCCAGGAAGACATGGACCCCGGTATTGATGCCGATTCAGGCGACTGGAAATGTTACACGTTGAAAGGCATTTTTAACGTTGGCGACATGAAGATCAGCCCCTTCTACGCTTTCAGTGACAACCGCGACTCCGGCAAAGCTCAATCACACTATTTCGGCGTTGAAGGCTACGGTAAAATCGGCATGTTTACGCCGCGCTTTGAAGCTGTTTATGTTGACGGTGAACAGGATGACACCGATATGGATATTCAAGGTTTTGCCGCTTTCGCGTCCCTTGAAATGAATATCAGCAAAGCTTTTAATCCTTATATCGGTGGTACGTTCCGTTCCGGTGATGATGACGCTAACGATGATGATATCGATGCCTTCAACAGCATCACCAATATCACCCGCTACACCCCGACCTTTGGTATGGAAAATTCGATGATTAACCTCTATAACACAACCTTAGGTAGCCACCTTTATGCCAATGATTTTGATATGCTGGGTGGCGGCGGTAGTGGTTACGGCGGGATCTCCAACTCTGCTGGTGCTAACTCCCCCGGTTTGATCACCTTGGGTCTGGGTTGTAAGGGTACCATCGACAAATGGTCCTACAAAACTCAGCTCCAGTATTTCATGTTTGAAGATGAAGGTGCCCTTGAAGATTATTACGGTGTAAAGATTGATGATGAAGTGGGATTGCAGTTTGATGTAAGCGCGACTTACAAGTTCAGCAACCACTTCTCACTCGGTAACACCTTTTCGGTTTTTGATCCAGGCGATGCTATCGAAGATATATATGGTGATGATAACGAAGATATAGCCTTACTCAACACGATTGAAATGATCTGGAAATGGTAGATCTTACCTGACCAAAAGTTTATGACAAAATAAAAAAGGTCCGCCCCTCTAAAGGGCGGACCTTTTTTTATCTTGCTTTATTTTGCAAAGAGCCTTAAATTACTAGATAAAAAAATTAATATAACTGCTATTTTGCAAGGTTAAAATTGAACCCGGGAAACATTCGGATATCATATCTACAATTTTTTTAATTATAACAAAAATCGCGGACTTTTAAAGATGAACTCTAAAAAATTCCTTCAGAGTACACTCTGGCTTATATTTATCTTATCACTATCCTGGCTCGTCCCCCCGGCAGCTTCCGCGAATCAATGGCAACCATTAATAGCAAAAGCCCGCAATCTGCTCGGTGAAGGCAATGCTCCGGTCGGAACCGTTTTTTCTCAACAAGATAATACCGTCATCATAAATCTCCACAGTCCTACCTGTCAACCCGGAATGACTCTGGCAGTTAAAGGTAACACGATGCCCGGTGTACCGCTGGCCTTACAGAATACGATTGCAACGATCACTATTAAGCAGAGATCCGGCAACCAGGCCCGGGGAACCATCACCACAAACGCCTTACGGCTAGCTCCGGGAACCCCGGTTTTTTTACCAAATTTCGACGCCCTCTATCTCTACACCAACCTTTCCCGGCCCAATACCTGCGCTCCCTACCTGGAGCTGGTCAAGGAATTACAACTATCGCGAACCCACTATACTGAACTTCAAGCCAGCGGCACAAGCCGCAAACCGTTAATAATCCGTTTTGAAACCCAATATAACCAACTGACTGCGACTTTAGTCGATCATAAAAATATTATCTACTTTAAACAGATATTCACACTTCCTTACGCCCCTCAAGTTACCAGGCCATTTAATACCGGACTTAATCTCAAAACAAACGCCGACTCAAATAAATCATTTAACTCCATCACTAAAACCAATACCGTAAAATTATTTAACCGGATCTCGATAAAAAAACATTACAAACGCTTTGTTTTTGCCGACCTAAATGGCAACGGTAGTAAAGAACTGGCCATGGTTAATAAACAATGGCTTGAAGTTTTTATTATTAAAAATAATAAACTGGCACCAATCTACCGTCTCCACCTACCTAAGTCAGATTGTATTATCGGGCTCCATAATGGAGATTTTAACCATAATGGCAGAGATGAACTATATATCACGTCGGGAATTTTTGTAACCGACATGGAGAGACAAGACACTCAACTAAGTTCATCTATTATTGAACTGGAACAAAAAAAATTAAAGCTTCTCGATAAAAGTCTGCCCTATTATTTAAGAACCATGGAAACCAGAGAGGCTAAAAAAGTTCTGCTGGCTCAGGAAAAAGAAGAGTTCAAACAATACAAGACACCAATAAAATGGGCTGGACTTTACAAAAATAAACTGGCCGTAAAAAAAGAGTACCGGGAAGCTCGAGGAGTTTATTCAATCTATAATTTCACCCTCAACCCAAGCAGCAAAAAACAGGTGATCGTTCTAGATATGAAAGGTAATGTCGGCGGTTATGACGCCCCGACCGAAGAGTTGCTCACGGTCGTTGATGATTCCTTTGGCATTTACGAAGAAACCAGCTATCCACAGAAATTGGCTGAAGCAATTTATGAAGGGAGTTTCAATATAAAGAAAAATCATGTCTCACGCTATCCTTCATCTCGATTTACATTAAACAACGCCCTCAATCAACAATCTTTTTTAATAAAAAAGGAGCGCCAGGTTAATCCCGATATAATTGAGAAAGGGATTGCAATGGTCAAAGGTCAAAACAAAGATACCGATCAAGTTGTTGGCCTTCGCTGGAAAGAGGGTACCAGCATAGAAAAAAGTTGGGAATCGCCCTCCATTCCTCGAGATATTATCGATTTTGGATTTACAAATATAAATGGTGCAAGCACCCTCGTACTAATGACAAGAAATGATGATGGCAAATGTTTTCTTGAGATGGTAAAATAAAACATCTGACGAAGATCATGACCGATCATGATAATCTTTTACTGAAAAAGAAAAAAGTATACTAATGAGCGATGATCATCAGGTTAAAGAGATTGGTTTTATACCAAGCGTCGATGTAGCGTTAAAACGTATGAAAAAAAACGGCATCTGGGTAAGTGAGAGAATTTTTAACCTTGCACTTAAACAATCGGGCGAGAAATAAATAATGCAAAAGATTTATGGCGTAATTTTAGCGGGTGGCTCTGGAACCCGGTTCTGGCCTTTGAGTCGACACCAGAAACCAAAACAGCTAATCCCCCTGCTCTCTGGAAAAACGACTCTGGAGGTCACGGTTGAACGCTTGCTGCCTTTTATTCCGGCCCGCAATTTGATGGTCGTAACCAACCAGGAGCAATACCAGGATGTCGTTGAAAATCTGCGGTCTCACCTTACGGAAAAGCAGATAATTGCCGAGCCGCGCGGCCGCAACACGGCACCGGCCATCGCCTTAGCTGCCCAACTCCTGCAGGATGAAGCTGGTGAAGATGCGATAATGATGGTCTTTCCTGCGGATCACTACATCGGCGACCAGGCTCGTTTTCATCTACATCTCCAACGAGCGGCTGAGTGTGCAACCGACGGCAGTTTGGTAACCCTTGGCATCAAACCAAACCGACCCGAAACCGGCTATGGCTATATTCAAGGAGGCAGCCCCCTGCCCGGCAACGACGATCAGGAGCTGACCGCTTTCAGAGTTGCAAGATTTGTCGAAAAACCAGACTATCGAACGGCGGCGACCTATTTGATGGAGGGCGGCTATTACTGGAACAGCGGCATCTTTATCTGGAAAACCGGAAGTATCCTGAAAGAGATCGCCCATATCACTCCTGAACTCGGTAATTCTTTGGCTAAATTCGTCAAAAACCGTTCAAAAACAGATATGCAGACTGCTCTTATGGAGCTCTACCAGGAGGTTGAGTCAATCTCCATCGACGTTGGCATTATGGAAAAATCACAAAAAGTTGCGGTCGTCCCGGCAGATTTCTCGTGGAGCGATCTCGGAAGCTGGGATTCACTGGATGAATTACACCTCTCACCCTTTTCTACTTCAGAGCCTGTGATTTCTATTGGCGCAACTGACAATACCGTCTACAGCCGCAAATTGACAGCTCTGGTAGATGTTGAGAACCTTTTGATTGTCGAGAGTGATGATGCTCTCTTAATTTGCCGTAAAGGGAGTACTCAACAGGTAAAAGAGGTCGTAGCCAAACTCGCCGATTCAAAGCTTGAAAAGTTTCTATAAAATTATTTAAGTAAAATATAAATTGAAAAATAATCATAACTATGCAATAGCTTAAAGAATATTTTCTATTAACAGCTTGAACTTAGCAATCTATTTTAAAACACTATTCAAACTCTAAGGAGAGATAACTGATGACTAGAAAGATTTTACTATTAAGCATCTTAATGGCTTTTCTGCTCAGCGGCTGCGGCTGGAGCAATTGGCACGTCCCTTTTTTCGGGAGCAAGAAGGTTCAGGAAGAAGAGCCTCTGGTTCAGGAAGCTACGCAAATTGACGAAGAGCCGCAGTACAGCGGCCAATATCAGGACCAGAATCAAAACCAATATCCAAACCCCTACCAGGCCCCGGCCGGCAACCAGTATGCCCCAGCGCCAAATTATGGACAGAACCCCAGGGCTGCAGCCGGGGCTTTCCAACCGGGTCAACCCTATAACCCAAATACCAACTACGCCGCCAATGCCAATCCCGGTTATGGTGGTCAAGCGGCTTATGGAGCTCAAACGACAGCCCCCGGACAACCTTACTATGGCGCTGCTGGAGCCGGAGCTTATGGCCAAAATGCTGCCTACGGTCAAAATGTGGCCTCTGGTGCCTACCCAACAGCTCAACCATTGAATAATATGGCTAACAACTACGCTGGAGGTATGGAGCAAGCCAACCTTAGTGCGGCGGCAACTTCGGCCGCCCCTAATTCATTTTTCGGGATCCCGCAAAATGAAGATTTCGCTTTTGGCGGCATCAAACGCAAAACCCTCTTTATCATCAGCTACCCGCAGCGCGGTTTAAGCACCACCCCCTATGATGATTTGAGCCAGAAAATTTATCAACGCTTGGCGGCAGCTTCTGGTATCAATCTGATTCCTCGTGAAGCCGTCGAGAATTACAATAATACCCACCAATCTTTCAACACAACCTTTGGCAATCGCGAACGTTTAAGCAAACTGGGGCAGGAACTTGGAGCACAGGCCATCATTCTGGAAAGGGTGCACTTCTCCTCAAACTACTCAGCTGGAGCTTACGCTGCCCCAACCCAGCAGATCGAACTGCAATTAATCGATACCGCTACCGGTTACCCGGTCAAAAGCTATAACCTTAACCCCGCTACCCCTGGAACTGAACAGGTAATCAACAGCTTGGTCAATCATGTGCGGATGATCGACTGGAGTGCCCGGATAATTAAAGCTGAAAACAAACGAATCTTAATTAATGCCGGTCGCCTCAGCGGCCTCCTGGCCGGTCAAAATTTGCGGGTTTATGCCAAAGGCAGTGAAATCAAAGACCCCAAGAGTCAATTATCTCTAGGACAAGCCCAGGGAGCCCTCAAAGGAACCGTCAAGATTGTCGATTTCTTTGGCCTCGACGGGGCCATTTGTGAGCCCCTGGCTGCTGGTAAATTCGCCCAAGGTGACATGATCAAGGCGGTTGAATAGGAACAACAACAATCCACTATAAAGCTAAAACGAATAGCGTCAAACATCGCTTCGCCCTCATAAATGGGGTCACACCACAAGGGTGCTTTTCCCCGCAATATTTATGCCTTTTATAGTGCTCACAGCGAAGCCTAAGGTGCTGACGCACCTTGTACCAGCAATGACCCCAATCCCGGCAATAAGAAAAGAGCACGAAGTTGCGAAGAATTAATCATAAAACTCCGCAACTTTCGTGCTCTTTAGGTTGCTTGAGAGATTGCCGGATTAGGTTTTGTAACTTTTTGACATTAAATTGAGAAAATTGGCTAATAAACAGAGAGCCCTTTGGGGGATTTTATTCATCACCACAGCCTTGTGTTTGCTTGTAAGCTGCAACCGCATCCCGTTTCTGCCTCAGCTTGAAATTGATAGCTTTGCACAAAGTCATGACGCAATTGAGAGCATGGAAGTAAAGGGCGTTATCTACGTGCGCGTTATAAACCCACAAAATGCGCTTGACCCGACGGCTCCGACAACAATCTGGGTGCCAAACCAAGTCTATCAGAGCGGTAATCATACTGCCTTTACTGCTGATCTGCCAAAACCTGCAGTAAACAGCGAATTGGCCGACAAGAGCTTAGATGATGACCAGAACACCGCAGCGCTGACTGCGGGCAACTCCTCTCTGGCTCAGGAGACCAGCGCCGAAGAAGAGCTGCTGCCTGAGACTCCTCCGGCAATTTTACCTTTACGCCGACGGGCTCTCCTTTTTCCTTCGCGCGCAAGTCTGCAACACCCTGAAATTGCCACCCTGCTTTCCCTTGAACTGGAAAATAAGTTACCATTGCGCGTTATTGACTGCCCTGATCAGACCCTCTTGGAGAACGGTCGTTTATTAAATCAACGCTCTGAAATAACCACGGCTGTCAAGACCTGGCTCAAAGATTCCCCCGAACTGCCAATGGTTCAATTTATCATTTTTCTATCGACCAGCCATGGTCGCAAATACCACTACTATACCTGTAGCTGGATTGACGCCCAAACCGGCGTCACCGTCGCCGCCTTCAGCTTTCGCGCAAATCTGGCCGGTCAATTACTCCTGCCCCTGGTTCCGAATGACCCGATTCCCTTACTGCAACTCGTCGATTCGACCCTTTGGTGGTGCCGGATCAAACCCGGAGACCAAGAAAACAGATATCTTCTTGAAGCCGGCCACCGCAGCGATTTAGCTTATGGCCGAAAACTGCAGGTCTTTGCACAGGCCGACCTGATCAAGGATCCCAAAAACCGTAAAGAGCTGGGGTTTGCTTTCAAAAAGAGCCTGGTGATCGTCTCGATTATCGATTTTTTTGGCGCTGACGGTAGTATCGCCCAAGCTCTGACTCCGCTCAGCAACAACTTTGACCATGCTTATGCCGTTGCCATTACAGATCCTGATAAAGATAACCCTGCAAAAGACAGAATGGGGGTGACTAGATGAAGTTGCGTTCTCAGAGAATAACCCAGGGCCCGGAACGAGCCCCGCACCGATCCCTGCTTAAAGCGATCGGCTTTACCGATACCGAACTGCAGCGGCCTTTGATCGGGGTTGCCCAATCGGCCAATGAGGTTATTCCCGGCCATATCCATCTTGACCGCATCTGTGCCGCGGTTAAAGATGGCATTCGGATGGCGGGGGGCACCCCCATGGAGTTTTCGACCATCGGCATCTGTGATGGTATCGCCATGGGCCACGAAGGCATGAAATATTCACTCGCTTCACGTGAGCTGATTGCTGATTCGGTTGAAAGCATGGCCCGGGCTTACCCCTTTGATGGCCTGGTGCTGCTGCCCAATTGTGATAAAATTGTGCCCGGCATGATCATGGCTGGCGCCCGCCTCGACCTGCCGACAATTGTCATCAGCGGGGGTCCCATGCGAACTGGAATTTGCAACGGCCAGGAGATTGATCTGATCACGGTTTTCGAAGGCATGGGGAAATTACGCATCGGCGAAATCAGCCAAGAAGAGCTGACTGAACTCGAAGATTGCGCTTGCCCTGGAGCAGGCTCTTGCAGCGGGATGTTTACCGCTAATTCGATGAACTGTCTGACCGAAGCTTTAGGCATTGCTCTACCCGGCAACGGCACCACCTTGGCCGTCGATGCGGCCCGGATTCGCTTAGCCAAAGAGAGCGGTATGGCGATCATGAACCTCGTCGAAAAGAATATCACAATGCGCCAGATCCTGACGAGTGAAGCCTTCCACAACGCGCTTGCCGTTGACATGGCCTTTGGCGGCTCCACTAACACCTCCCTGCATCTGCCTGCCATCGCCTATGAAGCCGGGATTGAGTTACCGCTGGCTGATTTCAATCGGGCTAGTCTCAAGACCCCCCATATCTGTAATATGTCGCCTGGGGGTCCCGATCACATGGAAGATCTGCACCAAGCCGGTGGCGTCAGCGCCATTATGAAGGTGCTGGCCGGAAAAGAGTTATTGCATAAAGATTGCCTGACTGTCAGCGGCGAAACTTTGGGCGAGATACTAGCAAACCCCAAGGTTAAAGTTTTTAATAGCGAAACCATACGTCCCTTGGACAATCCCTATCATGCTACCGGAGGGTTGGCAATCCTGACTGGTAATCTGGCACCCGATGGTGCTGTAGTCAAGCAATCGGCGGTAGCTCCAGAGATGCTGCAACATCAAGGTCCGGCTCGAGTTTTTGACACCGAAGAGGAGGCTTTTTCGGCCATCATCGACCAGAAGATCAACAAAGGTGATGTTATTGTCATCCGCTATGAGGGGCCGCAAGGGGGGCCGGGTATGCGGGAAATGCTCTCCCCAACTGCTGCGTTAGCCGGAATCGGACTTGATAAAGATGTAGCCCTGCTCACTGACGGCCGTTTTTCCGGCGGTACCCGCGGGGCCGCAATCGGCCACATCTCTCCTGAAGCCAGCGCCGGTGGCCTGATTGGCCTGGTTGAAGAGGGCGATCTCATAAAGATTGATATACCGGGCCGCAGCCTTGAGCTCCTGGTTGAAAAAAGTGAACTTGAAGTGCGTCAGAGCCGTTGGCAAGCGCACCCGGCAAAAATCACCAAGGGTTATCTCGCACGTTACGCCCGCCAGGTTAGTTCGGCCGCCAAAGGTGCGGTAATGATTTGAGCACTCCCCAAATTAAATAAGGATAAAAACCATGAAAGACTGTCTTTTTTGCAAAATTATCAAAGGTGAGATCCCTTCCGACAAAGTCTATGAGGATGAAAATATCTTCGCCTTTAAAGATATCAACCCTAAAGCACCGGTTCACCTTTTGGTTATTCCCAAAAAACATTATGCCACCCTCAACGACCTGCCGGATGAGGAGATGGGGATCATTGCCGATATTCACTGTGTTATGAAAAAACTGGCTCTCGAGTTTGGGGTCGCCGAAAGCGGCTACCGGATTCTGGCCAACATCAATAAAGAGGGCGGCCAGGTCGTCTTCCATGTGCACTACCATCTCATCGGCGGCCGCCAACTCCGCGCCTAATGCCAGAACCCAAACTTAATCTTACCAGTGATTACTATACCGGGGCTTATCCGAGTCTGCTTTGGGAGATGACTATCTGTCAGAGCCTTGGGGATGGGACTGGAGCTTTTGCCAAAGCCCTTGAAAAACCGGCGGCCTATGGTCGCCTGGT
>Ga0307990_1003652_pt1 | contig 11651 bp, 4 predicted proteins | sample EllFjometagen129_FD_203168 | JGI IMG/M metagenome (GOLD analysis project Ga0307990, IMG submission 203168) | Marine microbial communities from Ellis Fjord, Antarctic Ocean - #129 | ecosystem: Environmental > Aquatic > Marine > Unclassified | place: Southern Ocean | collected 2014-10-08
CATCATCCTGTGAAATTCCCGCTGACAAGACCACATCAAGGTCCTTGGAAACATCTGCAGAATGTGACAAAACAGGGATACTCAAAAATACTGTAAGGATTAATATTCCTAAATATGTAGGAATTTTAGTAATCATTGATATTTTCTTCATAAATATCTTAATTGTCTTCTTACAATTAATTTTTTTAGTAATCATTTTTGACCTCCATATAGATATTTGTGAAACTTCATCATTTCCAATTTCGATTGAAAAAAAAGACGTTTAAATCCCTCTCTATTTATTCGATAAAGCTAATACGCCAGATTCCTTGGTTGATGCGTTGATGGCTAACACCATTTTACCATTTTTCCCAACTTTGAAATAATTTTGTACATTTTCTAACATATGCCCCCTGAAATAGTAAAGTCTTAGCGCGCAAAGATGGTCTCACTGGTGAAACTGTTAGCTGGCATTGAATCCCTTTCTTAATGATACGTGACTAAAACTCAATAAGACCCAATGCCTTCCTTAATATCACCAATGCATCACCTACGGTAATCTTTCCATCAGGGTTGGGATGACCACTGGCATCAAGTGGGGCAACATCTCCATGTTGCAAATCCTCCTGTGTTGGTGTCTCTAATTCAAGGGCAAAGCGCAGAGCCACCAGGGCATCACCTACATTCACCGTGCCATCTCGGTTTCCAAGGGGTGCTACGTCACCATCTTTGTCAAGGACTACATTTATCTCGGCATGTCCTGTATCATTTTCTGCATTTGTGTCCTCAGGGCTTGATGCCATCCTTGTGGTGATATTTATGATATAACCTACCTGCTCAACCCTTGCTGTAATATGAAGAGCAGCAGTATCCCCGCTGGCGAGGTCTCCTATATCCCAAAGTCCTGTTTCCGGATTATAAGAACCACCCGAGTCATCGCTTATATAGCTAAGTCCCACCGGCAGTTGGTCTTTCACATGGATGCCATTCGCATCACCTGGGCCGTTGTTTGTAACAGTAATGGTAAATACCACACTTTCCCGTACGGTGGGATTGGGATTGGCCACGGACTTTGAGAGAGATATATCGGCAGAAAGGAATTGACTATTTTCAACCTCAAGATTCATTTGTGTGGTTGAGCCGCTCTGCCCCACTATAAATTCCCCGTTACCGGGTGATGTGACGAGCAATTCAGCGCCATCTTTATATGCATGGAGTGTGGCGGTATCGCCGGGGTTTGCCCCACGATTGGTCGTATCATAGATTGGTATGTCTATTACGTAATAGCCAGAGGCATTAAGGCCATCTGTATCTTGTGCAGCAGGTTCATATGGCGTGCCGTTTTTACTTGTTACAGTAAATGTATAGCCCGTATCTGTTGACTGGGTTAATTGGACGCCCTCTACTGCAATTGTTCCACCAATTCTTGCAGGGATTGGTGGAGCGCTTTCTGAACTTATTGGCAAGAGAAAAAGCGTGGATAAGGCAATAATAATTGCAGACTTTCTTAACATCGTGATTACTCCTTTTTTAGTAAAATCTCAATTCTCTTTAACCAGTAAACATCTTTAACGCCGGACTGCATAGGGAGCAGATGAGCTCTTTCAATATCTTATAATCATGTGTGTAAGGGGGCAAATCATAAGACGGAGATACCCATATTCGAGCCACTATACTGTCAATTTATGGTAAAGCCCAGGTACAGGCTTGCATTGCATTTATCCAGTAACCGTACCCCGGTTCCATACTCGTGAGATCAGTGAGCCCAGGGTTTGCTGGATCGTATACCTTCCAGCCCCCACTTATGTAAGCCCATACAGATACATACTTGCCTGCTATGGAGGCTAAAGCATCTGTAATCGGCTTTCCAATGCCTGAGTTGTATCCCACCAGATTCCACCCGGTGTTTAAGTTTATGGAATTGGGCGGGTCAGATCCTGAAAAAGTAATGGAACCCGGCTCCTTCATATTGACCCAGTATCCCAGACCAGAAGACATTGTCGTAAGGTCAGTGAACCCAGGATGAAGGGGATCATAAATCTTCCAGGAGCCATCTTGATAAGCCCATACACTTATATACTTACCATTAATAGATTCCAATACTGTGGCAATCGCTGTATCCGCCGGTTGTACTTTTAAAGATATCAGATTCCAGCCGGAATTTAGCTGAATTGATTGGGGTGGAGCGTTACCTACACCTGTTAATTGCACATTGGATTGTGGTGCATCAGGGTCATTTGATGTCAATGATAGATCAGCGCTTTTTGCGCCTTCTGATGTTGGTGAAAAAATTATGTCAACAGTGCACGTTCCTGATGGCGTTAGGGTTTGATTTGAGCAGTTGTCGTTTTGTATACTAAACTCAGTGGCGTTTGTGCCTGTTAGGTAAATAGTGCCAATCAAAAGTTCCGCATCGCCTGTGTTATTAACTGTAAAGGTTTGCGCCGGGGAGGAGCTTCCAACATCCAGACTACCAAAGTCGTGGGAGGCTGGTGTAACGAAAATATCAGGGTAGGTATCTGCCTCAAAAGTTGCCTTTATTGTATGGTCAGCTGCTACATTCGTAAAGTTGTAGGTCAATACCGGACCAACTGAAGAACCATCTATCTTAACATCCCCCACATGATAACCTGTATCAGGGGTAATCGTAAATTGTTGGTCTGCCCCGTTATCTACTGTCACAACACCGGAAGGTGAGATAGAGCCATTTGAGCCTGCACTGGCTGTTATGGTGTGGGTTTCCACCATGCCTACACCAGTCAATTGCACATTGGATTGTGGTGTATCAGGGTCATTTGATGGTATTGATAGATTAGCGCTTTTAGAGCCTTCTGATGTTGGTGAAAAGACTATGTCAACAGTGCAAGTGCCTAATGGCGTCAGGGTCTGAGTTGAGCAGTTGTCGTTTTGAATGCTAAACTCATTGGCATTTGTGCCAGTTACAGAAATAGTGCCAATCAAAAGTTCCGCATCGCCTGTGTTATTGACTGCAAAGGTTTGTGCCGGGGATGAACTTCCAACATCCATACCACCATAATCGTGGGAGGCTGATGTAACGGAAATATCAGGATAGGTGTCGGCATCAAAAGTCACCTCTATTGTATGGTCGGCTGCTACATTCGTAAAGGTGTAGCTCGTTACCGGACCGACTGAAGAACCATCAACCTTAACATCTGCCACATGATAGCCTGTATCAGGGGTAATCGTAAATTGTTGGTCTGCCCCGTTATCTACTGTCACAACACCGGAAGGTGAGATAGTTCCATTTGAGCCTGCACTGGCATTTATCGAGTGGGTTCCCAACTTCACTTCTTCATTCATCCTATTGCCATTAGCATCATATGAGTATTTGATTACTGTGCCGTCTGAATATTCGGCCTTGGTAATGCGGTTCAGATTGTCGTAGGTGTACTGAACCGTTTCAGAAAAAGAGGGCATGGAAAAAAATAGGGAAATTAGAATGCCTATAAAGAATAATAATATGCTAAATTTTATTTTCATATGGTTACCTTGGTGTTGTTTTGGACTAATGTCTTTTTTCATAAAGTTCTACACTAATATTTTCTATCAGCTCATCAGTGGAAGGCCATTTAGGTTTTAACTTACTTAATTGATAGCATAAAATTTGTTAAGTCTTGTTCAATTTCCTCCATCAAATAGAATATGTAATTACTACCATCCCCATTGAAGCTTTTCACCTATCCAATCTTTAGACTTATCAATGGCTTTATTAATTTGTCCCGGTAATTTCATTAAATTCTTAGCAGTTCCAACCACACTTTTACCTAATTTGATTTTTGTCAAAGGATGGTTATACAATGCAGTTCCAAGTGTTAGCTGCCCTGTTCGCACTACTCCCCCTAGTTTTGAAATATCGCTTATTATTTTATATCCTCCATAAATACTGGTCCCAATACCCACAATACTCGATGATATTTCAAGTGAGTCTGTCAACCAATCCGGGCTTCCTGTAATATCTGATAGGTGCGATGATTGATGCAATATTCCAGAAGATGCACCAACAGGGCCACCCAATATAAACCCTATAGATGTCATTGAGGCGTCTAGTACTCCCTTGGCAATGTTTGTCAACATCTTATACTGAATTTCTACAAGGTCATGCTCTAAATTTGCAATTATCCTGTTTTCTTCTATTATTCTATTAAGATTTTTAATCCAATCATTTTGGTCAACTAAGCCAAGATTACGTGAATCCGAGGTACCAAAATCAGTTTCGCTTATTGATCCCTCCTTCGCCGATAGCCCTGAAATATCAATTAAAACTACTGGATTATTCAATGCATACACATATCTATTCAAACTCTGGCTATCTGAATCATTTCCTGTCAATGGATCTTTCGTAATAAACCTTCCAAGTTCAGGGGCATAATACCTCGCCCTAATATACTTCAGTCCATTACCCTCATCCATCACCCCAAACCTGCCTACATATTTAAACGAATTAGCTGTAAATCCCTCGCTATTCGCAAGTTTACCAAATGGATCGTAGGCATATTTATCGGTGATGGTTTCAGTGGAATCAGTGAGGGCGATGGTGCTGCCACGGGAATCGTAGTGGTAGTATGATGCTGCATTACTGGGAGTTATTTTGGAAATCAACCCCAAACCATAGACATAATAGCAAATGATGGTTCCGCTGTCGTCGGTTTCTGCTAAAACCTGTGAGAGTGATCCGCTAATATCAAGTACGTATCGTGTAGTAATACTATCTTCAATCCTGGCGATTCGGTTGCCCATGCCGTCATATTGATACAAGGTGTTTACCCCACCAATAGACATTTGGCTTAGTCGATCCTCGTAATCATAGATATAGGTGTCACTCCCCTTGGAGGTTATATTTCCGTTGGCATCGTAATTATAGTTTGTTCCGTTTGAAGTGAGAAGGCGATTGTCAATATCGTAACTATAGCTTTTATCAGCATTGGCAAACACAGGCACGAGGGATTCGTTTCTTATGACCTGGGTGCAATTGCCCACACTATCAAGAGTAAATTTGTAACTTGATATAAGTGAGGTGTCTGATTTGGTATTGTCTATACTTATCAACCTGTTGCGGTTGTCATAAGTATTGCCGGCAGCAGTTCCATTTGGATTATTTGTATTGGTTAAATTCCCAGTGGCATCATAGTCATAAGTCGTAGTACCGCCCAGCCAATCCGTTACCATGGACATACGGTTTAAGGGATCATAGGTATAGTTTACTACCTTATTATCAGGATAGGTAAGAGATGTTTTGTTTCCTTCTTGATCATAGCTATAACTGACGGCCTTTCCATAGGCATCGGTATAACTGGTCATACGGTCAAGTTCATTAAATTGATAAGTGCAGGTTCCATATTGATCTACCATCCCGGTTCTATTACCGTTTGCATCATAGCTAAAATTTACTGCGGTGGCATCAGGATAGGAAATGGCGGTTAAACGGTTGTTTCCATCATAAGAATACTGAATGGTATTTCCATTCTCATCGGTAAGGCTGGTGCGGTTCCCCACCCCATCGTAAACATAGGTTTGGGCATTTCCCAGAGGATCGGTTTTTGTTATTAACCGATTCAGCATATCATAGGCAAAACTGTTAGTATTACCCCGTGCATCGGTTATAGAGGTTCTGTTCCCCACGTTGTCGTAGGAATAATCAGTTACACCGCCTAATCCATCAGTAACCTGCATCAACCTACCCAGGGCATCATAGGAATATTGGGTTACCCTTCCCCCGGCATCGGTAACCTGTGTGAGCCTGCCCAGGGCATCATAGCTGTTCTGAGTTGTATTTGCCAATGGATCGGTGGTTTGGATTAACCTGTTCAGGACATCATAAGCAAAGATGGTAGTATTACCCTGAGCATCGGTTAGAGAGGTTCTGTTCCCCACGTTGTCGTAGGAATAATCAGTTACACCGCCTAATGCATCAGTCACCTGTATCAACCTGCCCAGCGCATCGTATGAATATTGGGTTACCCGTCCCCCGGCATCTGTTACCTGTATCATCCTTCCCAGGGCATCATAGCTGTTCTGAGTTGTATTTGCCAAGGGATCGGTTGTTTGTGTTAACCTATTCAGGACATCATAGGCAAAGGCGGTAGTATTACCCAGGGCATTGGTTTGGGTAAGGAGATTTCTATTCCCACCATAGGTATAGGCGGTAGTGTTATTTAATGCATCCTTAATCTGGATTAAGTTGCCGATACCGTCATAGATGTATTGGGTAGTATTGCCCATCACATCCTGTGTGGATGTCTTGTTGTCTACTTCATCATAGGTATAGGTTGTTACATTGCCTGATGGATCAGTGATGGTGGTCAACAGGTCATTTTCGTCATAGCTGTATAGAGTGGTATTCCCATTGGGGTCTGTTACACTGATGTGATTTTTGTTTATATCATAGGTATATGTAGTAGTACTGCCCAGGGGATCTGTGACTGTGAGGATATTGTCGTTGTTATCATAGGTAAAGGAGGTAGTGTTGCCGTTGGCATTGGTAACGCTTGTCCTTCTTCCCACCCCATCAAAGGTAAAGATAGTAATATTGCCCAGGGCATCGGTAATCAGGATGAGGTTTCCCTGAGCATCATATTCATTGGTGATTGCATGCCCATTCGCATCTGTCAGGGTGAGGGGCTGCCCGTAAATGTTATAGGTAATCGAGCTTACATTTCCTAAAGGATCAGTGGTAGTGATAAGGTTGCCATTGGTGTCATAGCTGTAGGTGGTAATATTACCAAGCGCATCGGTCCTCTGGATCGGATTGTTGTTGTCGTCATAGGTTATAGTGGTAACATTACCAAGGGCATCTGTCTTGGAGGTGACATTGCCCATAGCATCGTAGGTATAATACGTCACATTGCCGTTTTTATCCGTTATGCTGGTGCGGTTATTATTTGCATCATAGGCATACTGGATGGTATAACCATTTGCGTCCGTCATGTGGGTCAGCCGATATGCACTGTCATGGGTGTGGATAGTAGTATAACCTAATGGATCAGTGATGGTGGTATCTCCATCATTAGGGGTATTATACTCAAAGGTACTAATAAATCCCCTTCCATTAGTCTGGGAGATCACCCGGCCCTGATCATCATAGGTGTTATCAACGAGAATATTTTCCTTTGGGAGAATGATTTTCGTTAACCTGTGTGCGTCATCATATTCAAAGGCAGTGATAGCAGCATTGGCATCTGTTACCTTGATGAGATCGCCATTTGCATCGTATTCATATCCAATAGTCCTCGCTATAGGATCGGTAATCTGGATTAGTCTATTATTTGTATCATAGGTGAGGTCGATGTCTCTTCCAACAGTGTCGGTAATGATAATTAAATTATCCGATCCATCGTAAGTAAAGCTTATGGAATTACTGTTTTTGTCGGTAATCCCGATCAGCTTACCTGTTGTGTCAAAGTCGCATTGGGTCTGGTCTTTCCTGGTAAGGGTAAATGTATCGTCTGCATTCTTGATCAAAACGTCATATATCCCTCCATATTGGGGGGTGTATGTGCCATCTCCATTAGAGGTATAGAATTCCTCGTGCCCGTCACCCCACTTTATGTTGACTGAACCGTCTCCTAAGTCTTCTGTTAGAATGATGTTGTAACTGTGGGTCCAGCCATATCCTAAAGGGCCATTGTAGGCGTCCAGGGAATTATATGCACGGGTGAATCTGAGTGAAGCACCTCTGCCCGGGATTCCAAGGTCTGTGTGCTGATATGTATAGCTACCCAGGGCTGTATTGACGGGTTCGGCTGCATGACCGGAATTGTTTTGAGTCCCAAAGTGTGTGGAGGGTGGTGGCGAATCCGGAATAATAGGAATATTATTTGATTCAAAACGTTTTTCCTTAATTTTATCATGATCTAATTCACTTTTCCTTGCATCATATTCCCTGAAGTCATTATCAACGCCAACCTGCTTCATAACTAAACGTTCGATTGGCATTGTATGGGAATCATAACTCCATTCAGGTTGACTCCCTTTAGGTTTCCACATATGGAAATGCAGATGAGCTCCTGTTGTCCAGTCACCTGTATTTCCACTCTCAGCCACAACTTGACCTTGTAAAACGTGTGCTTCTTTTTCTACATGAAACTTACTGAGATGACAATAAACAGTATAAAACTTCTCGCCAGTTGTCCCAGTATGTTCAATTGCTAATTCTTTTCCAGCGCTTCCACCTGGATCATTATCTACGTAAACAACTTTCCCGGCGGCAGGGGCAAGAACATCAGTACCGATTGGCAATTCAACATCTATTGCATAGGTATTATCCCAAGTTCCATGGTCGTAATGACTATAGCTTCCGTTATTTCCTTGAGCGATTGTTGCAATACCTTCCCAAGGAGCTTTTAATTGGGGTTGTTTACTGATAAGGCTATATGTAAAGGTAAAATCTCCCGAGGTCTGTTTATTGCCCGAGGCATCAGTGCTTTCAACCTGATAATGGTAGAGGGTGCCTGCGGTAAGTCCGGTCAGGCTCATGCTGTGACTTGTAGCTAAGTCTCCGCTGGAGGATATGCCGTCTTGATAGGTGGTGTCCGTCCCCCACCTTACTGTGGAAGTGGCAGGTTCATCGGTTGTCCATGTTACCGTAGCGCTTGTCTGAGTGATGTTTGTTGCTGCCAAATTGGAGATAATGGGTGGGGTAGTATCAGAGGCAGGAAAATCATTTGGATCATTGGGTTTGGTCCCTGCATCTATTTCGTCTTTATCGCTGTATCCATCACCATCTGTATCTAATTTTGTTGGGTCTGTGCTATAATTGTATTCTTCTAAGTTGGTTAGTCCGTCACTATCGTAGTCACCATCTGGCCCTTGATCTAAGTTGCTAAAATAATTATTTTCCCACGAGTCGGGAAGAGTGTCCGAGTCAGTGTCAAAGCCCTGGCAGTCACTTACATCTATTACCTGGAGGCCATAATGTCTCTCTGCAATATAGGCTGTATTTCCAGATACATAAACGCCATAGGCATGCCCTGGTGTGTTATAGTTTCCCAGCAGTTTTGGAGATGAGGGGCTACTTACATCTATTACCTGGAAGCCATAATAAGCTGCGACATAGGCTGTATTTTCAGATACATAAACGTCTTGGGCACCTCCTAGTGTGTCACAGCTTCCCAGCAGTTGTGGAGATGAGGGGTTACTTACATCTATTACCTGGAGGCTATCATATCCATCTGCGACATAGGCTGTATTTTCAGATACATAAACGCCTTGGGCATCGCCTGGTGTGTCACAGCTTCCCAGCAGTTGCGGAGATGAGGGGTTACTTACATCTATTACTTGGAGGCCATAATAGCCATCTGCGACATAGGCTGTATTTTCAGATACATAAACGCCTTGGGCATCGCCTGGTGTGTCACAGCTTTCCAGCAGTTGTGGAGATGAGGGGTTACTTACATCTATTACCTGGAGGCCAGCATAACGATCTGCGACATAGGCTGTATTTCCAGATACATACACGTCCCAAGCATATCCTGGTGTGTCATAATTTCCCAGCAGCTGTGGAGATGAGGGGTTACTTACATCTATTACCTGGAGGCTATCATAATAACTATCTACGACATAGGCTGTATTTTCAGATACATAAACGTCAAATGCTCCTGGTGTGTCATAGCTCCCCAGCAGCTGTGGAGATGAGGGGCTACTTACATCTATTACCTGGAGGCCATTATAACGATCTGCGACATAGGCTGTATTTTCAGATACATAAACGCCTTGGGCATCGCCTGGTGTGTCACAGCTTCCCAGCAGTTGTGGAGATGAGGGGTTACTTACATCTATTACCTGGAGGCCAGCATAACGATCTGCGACATAGGCTGTATTTCCAGATACATAAACGCCTACAAGTTTTTCTGATCCTGGTGTGCCATAACTTCCCAGCAGCTGTGGAGATGAGGGCCTACTTACATCTATTACTTGGAGGCCAGTATAACTATCTGTGACGTAGGCTGTATTTCCAGATACATAAACGTCAAGGGCAGCCCATGCTGTGTCATAGCCTCCCAGCAGCTGTGGAGATGAGGGGTTACTTACATCTATTACCTGGAGGCCACCATAATAACTATCTACGACATAGGCTGTATTTCCAGATACATAAACGCCTACAAGGTTTGCTGATCCTGGTGTGTCATAGCTTCCCAGCAGCTGTGGAGATGAGGGGCTACTTACATCTATTACTTGGAGGCCAGCAACTCCATCTGCGATATAGGCTGTATTTCCAGATACATACACGTCCCAAGCATATCCTGGTGTGTCATAATTTCCCAGCAGCTGTGGAGATGAGGGGCTACTTACATCTATTACCTGGAGGCCAGCATAACGATCTGCGACATAGGCTGTATTTCCAGATACATAAACGCCTTTGGCATCTCCTGGTGTGTCATAGCTTCCCAGCAGCTGCGGAAATGAGGGGTCACTTACATCTATTACTTGGAGGCCAGCAACTCCATCTGCAATATAGGCTGTATTTCCAGAGACATAAACGCGTGCAGCCTCATCCGGCAACCTTAAAAATCCTTTTTTCTGTGGGTTGGCAGGATTCGATACATCAATAATTTCCAAGCCATTATAAGTTGCCAGATAGGCATAGCCCGCCTCTACATAAAGATTATTTATTACGCCTCCGATTGATCCAAGGAGGGTTGGATTACATGTGGCCCCTACCTGAGGACTCCCGGTAAAAACAAGAATAAGGATGCCAAAAAAAACAATAAAAAACCGATATAGCCGTTTTAAAGTGCACATTTTCTTACCCCCTCAGTGCAATAATTCTTATTCGCCTTTACCTATTTCAAGAACATGCATACCTATATCAAAAGAGAAAAACATGTTCCCCGTTTTAGGAAAAAGATCAACTACTTTCGTATGGCAGTACTTCACTACCGGCAACTTGGTTGCTTTTACCACACCCATAAAAAAACCGACTAACCATCCCATGAACCCCCGAAGAGATTGGTCTGGTAAATCGGTCTTTTTTGGTTAGGATTGAACACAATCATGAATTCCTGTAAACGGAATTACAGATAGAAGAAAATCAATAACCCACTTAATCCTTAAAAAATAAATTAGCCGCAGACCCACGCAGATATCCGCAGATAATCTGTTTGATCAACATATTAGGAATTCCGGGGACACAATACTAAATTTCACGATGTCCAATGGATTCCATCTGCATGCATAAAAAAACCGGGTTGTAATGCCGTATACATCAACGGCATTACAACCCGGTTTTTTTCGTCTGTGTAAAGTCTCATAAAATTCAATTTCATCAGAATATTCCAGTTCAAATTCAGCATTGATTGTAACACTAACTCTAAAACTGAGCGATTTTGCTCAGTCCAGGAATTTTAATATTCTTAACTATGTTGGCTGTTCTTTTGTCTCTTTTTTGACAGGATTAACAGGATAAACAGGAATCTATGTTAAGTCACAAACAAGACATTATTGTAATAATCCTGTAAATCAAAAGAAATATCCTGGCAAAATATCTTACGAGTAGAGCTCTAATAAGGAATTAATATAATCTCTTTGGACTCTCTTAAATATGAAACGAATATTCAAATTAACTCCCGATCAATCGGGAGAGCAAGATAAATCAAATTACCATTGAAGGGTTTAAACTAATAACTCACTCCTATAGCAAGGAAAGGGCTATCAGG
>Ga0307990_1003653_pt1 | contig 11649 bp, 9 predicted proteins | sample EllFjometagen129_FD_203168 | JGI IMG/M metagenome (GOLD analysis project Ga0307990, IMG submission 203168) | Marine microbial communities from Ellis Fjord, Antarctic Ocean - #129 | ecosystem: Environmental > Aquatic > Marine > Unclassified | place: Southern Ocean | collected 2014-10-08
TGAGGATGGTCGATGAAAACTCATTGCTGTGCAGCAGTTCAGCTTCGCGTTTATCTATCTCTTCTGACGTTTTCAGAAAGCTGGTTATTAGGATATCTAGTTTGTTTGACACCAGATTGTATTTTTCCAAATTTAAATTTTGTCCGGGCAAGTGGCGTAGTGAAATTTGCAGCAGTTTGTCCATCTTTTTATTCATCAGCCTATGCAGTGTCAACCAGGTTATCAATACAATCAGAGTTAAGCTGGTAAACAGTGCGGCTATCATGGTGAGCAAGTCTTGCGGTAGTTGGGTGTAAAGTGTACGTGCGGGCACGCTCAGCGTCAAGCTGACCAGTATTGCCGCAGAAAGCACTATTTTGATGGGTAGCTTCATCTGCTCCTGTTGCCCACAGCGATAACACGGGATTTATTGCAGTTTATTTTTACCTTATTGATAGTAAAACATTACTGATAAATAATTTCAAGCAAACAGATGAATTATAATTGTACAGATGTTGGTCAATAATAGATGAGGACAAAGATTAATGGCTGGCTGGGTATGTCGTGCTATTTACCTAGTGGTTATTTGGCTGCGGACGACGTAACTTATGCATGTGCTGCGATATGATTTATGATTTTTATGAACTATTCGCTGATATTGCTGTGGCATGTGCTAGTGTGGCTATTTATTTTCCTGATGCCTTGTTGCGGAGTTTAAATAGATGAAAGTTGTCGAAATAACATGTGAGCCCGTCGAATTATATAAGATTTTAAAGTTTGAAGGTCTGGTCTCAAGTGGAGGAGAAGCAAAAGTTGTTATTGCTGATGGTCAGGTGCAGGTAAATGGGAAAATTGAAACACAAAAGCGCAAAAAAATTGTCTCAGGAGATATCGTCGAATTTGGCAACGAGCGCATTAGTGTTCAACTGAAGGTTGTAGCAGGTCAATCTTAGGCAGGGTCTGCCACTCTCGTTATTGTCATATTTGTTGTGGTGGCGCAGAAGCCAGTATTGTGACTCTGATAGTGGTTGGCGGAGAAGTTGTTATGACAGCAGAGAAAAATAGATTTGTATATTCAATCTTCTGGAACTGTGGATTGATTATCGTTGGGTCACTGATCCAGGCGATTGCCCTTAAGTCAGTTGCGATTCCCCACCAGTTTGTCCCCGGCGGGTTGTTCGGTGTAGCTTCTTGGTTGTATTACATTACCGGCTGGTTCAACCCGGGGGTCTTGTATCTTTTGTTCAATATCCCCCTGTTTGTTCTTGGCTACAGGCTTATTTCTCGCCGTTTTCTGGGTTATAGTGCATTGGCCATGGTGGCTTTGACAATCTTCTACCAGTTGGTAGATTTTCAATTCAGCATTGGCAACCAATTATATTCAGCGCTGGTTTTTGGGGTGCTACTTGGTGCTGGTGCAGGGATGGTGTTGCGATCTCTTGGCTCCAACGGTGGTCTTGATGTCATTGCGGTTGTTCTTTCCCAGAAATATAATATTGGCATTGGTAAGGTTTATTTTTGTTTTAACCTGATCCTTTTTTCTCTGAGTTTTGCCAGTTTTGATAATGATTTGGTTATAGCTTCAATGATTTCGGTCTTTGTCTGTTCGGTTACTGTAGATTACTGTCTGTCGATGTTCAGTCAGAGAAAGATGGTCTTTATTGTCTCGGAAAAACCAGAGGAGATTGCCGCTAGCGTAATGACCCACCTGAAGATTGGTACGACTATGTTGCCCGCGATTGGAGCCTATAAAAAACAGCCGCGTACCGTGTTGATGGTGGTGATAAACAATATTCAGCTGAAGCGGCTGGAAGAGATAGTTTTTACCGCCGATGATTATGCGTTGTTTATTGTTGAGAATACTTTTAATGTGCTCGGCTCGACTTTCTCAAGGCGTAAAATATATTAAAGAATAGCTAAACCGAGTAAACAGCAGATGGTACTTGTCAGATATGCTTTGTGCTTCTATGCTACCGACAATTTAACAATTCTTTCTATGAGGCTGCTGTGCAGGACTTTGTTCCAGATAAAAATACCATTATCAATTCAGAAGTTGCGCAGGCAAGCTATGATCTGCGGATTTTGCAAGCGTTGCGGCGGATTATTCGTGCTGTTGATATTCATTCGCGCCGCTTGTCAACGCAACATAAAATTACCGGTCCTCAGTTGGCCTGTCTGCTTACGATAAAAGAGCATAGCCCCTTAACTAGTGCTAACCTTGCTAAGAAGGTTTATTTAAGTCCCAGTACGGTGGTAGGTATTATTGACCGCCTGGAAGATAAAAAGTTAGTTGAGAGAAAACGTGACAGCAAGGACCGCCGTCAGGTTTATATTTACATCACAAAAGCGGGCAGGGTATTGATTGCCGCGGCACCGTCGCTATTACAAGATACTTTGTCGACGTCCCTTATAGAGCTGCCAGAAATTGAACAGGTTGTGATTACCTCATCCTTGGAAAAACTGGTCGATCTAATGGAAGCCCGCCATATTGATGCTGCCCCACTGTTAGAAACTGGCTCTATCTCAGCAGAAAAGTCCCCGGAGAAGTAATCCTATCGTGACAATTTCTCTGCATTTCTTGACAGTATTGATGCTTTTTGCTATAACCATTCGTGTTGAAACTATTTCTTTTAAGAACAATTAGTCTAGTAACCTTTCTTGTGCAACAATATGGATTATTTAATGAGTCACCTTGGGGTTGTCTGCCTGAGGACTTGTCACCATATTACCGTATTATCAAAACCGCAATTTCACGACAATATATAACTTTTAATACCCAAGCATTATTTCTGTTTCCGCATTCGCATATGCGTTTTGTGTTTGCCTTGTGTGGGAGATTTGAGGAGCTGTAACATACTTAACTTATGAGCATTTATTCAAGCGGACAACAAAAAATTGCTGAACATTTAAGTCATGCCGATGAGGTTGCTTTATCTAAATGGACCGATTGGCATTGGCAGCTGAAACATTCTATTACCAAGATTGCAACATTTGAGAAATTGCTCGGAGTCAGTTTTGAGGAGCATGAGCGCAACGAGATAGAATTGACTCTGGATAAATTTCCTCTTTCAATTACTCCGTACTATCTTTCCCTTATCAATCGCAGTAATTTTCGCAACGACCCAGTGTTTCGTCAGGCTTTTCCAGATCCGCAGGAGTTGGAGATTGATAAATGTGATATGGCCGATCCGCTGGCTGAAGACCGTGACAGCCCGGCTCCCGGCATTACTCATCGTTATCCTGACCGGGTGTTGTTCCACATCAGCAATGTGTGTGGCATGTATTGCCGCCATTGTACCCGTAAACGCAAGGTCGGCGATGTTAACTCAATTCCCGATCGCGAACAGATTAAGCTGGGGATAGATTACATCCGTGCCACTCCCGAAGTGCGGGATGTTCTCCTTTCCGGTGGTGATCCGCTGATGCTCAACGATGCTTATCTCGATTGGATCCTAACTGAACTGCGCCAGATTGAGCATGTGCAAGTGATCCGTATTGGTTCACGAATGCCGGTGGTGCTTCCGTATCGGATCACAGATGACCTGGTTGATATGCTGAAAAAGCATCAGCCGCTGTGGTTGAATACCCATTTTAACCATCCGCGTGAGATAACCACCTCTTCCAAAAAAGCTCTGCGCAAATTAGCCGACGCAGGGATCCCGTTGGGTAATCAGTCGGTTCTGCTCGCTGGTATTAACGATTGTCCGCGGATTATTAAATCTCTAGTTCACAAGCTGGTGGCTAACCGGGTTCGTCCTTACTATCTCTACCAATGTGATCTTTCAGAAGGTCTGTCTCATTTTCGTACCCCAGTAGGTAAGGGGATAGAAATCATGGAAAGTCTGATTGGTCATACCAGTGGATTTGCCGTGCCGACCTTCGTTATAGATGCTCCTGGTGGTGGTGGCAAGATTCCTCTGACACCCAATTACTTGATTTCACTATCTACTAATAAAGTGGTGTTACGCAACTACGAAGGGGTTATTGCAACCTATCAGGAACCGGATAGCTATAAACAGAATTTCTGCGATCGCAACTGTAGCGAGTGTCAGTTGGAGTTGACCTTGGAAGAGGGCGAAGAAATTGATGCTACAGGGATTGAAAAGTTGTTGGCGGACAGCGATGAAACCATCAGCCTAACCCCTGTCGATACCTTACGCATGGTGCGCAGAAATGAGTAGCGATCTGATTGAAAAATTAGGCAGCTCGGTAGTTCATCACGGTCAAGCAAATGATCGGGTTTATCTGATGAAATTAGCTGCGGCAGATTTGCCGGAAATTATCTCCAATATTGACAGCTTAGTTGCTGAGCATAATTACTCGAAAGCCTTTGTCAAAATACCTGGTTGCTTACAAGGTCTGTTCGAAGAAGGTGGTTATCGTGTTGAGGCACAGGTGCCGGACCTTTTTCAAGACACAGAAGATGGGCAAGCCGCCGACGATGGGTTGTTCATGGCGCGTTACTATCAGGAAGAGCGTATGATTGACGGTGATGCCGAATTGGTGCAAAAAGTAATTGATGCGGCGGGGGAAAAAGCTGCCGAGCACCATGAGGTAAAGCTACCCGAGGTTTGTGAACTGCGTCTGGCTAGCCCCAAGCACTGCAATGAAATGGCCGAACTTTACCGGCAAACATTTGCCAGTTACCCCTTTCCCATTCACGACCCGGAATATTTATCGGCAACCATGGCGACAAACGTCCTCTATGCCGGTATCTGGACCGACTCTAAATTGCTGGCATTAGCGTCAGCAGAGATCGATCACCACAACGGCAATGCCGAGATGACCGATTTTGCTACCGACCCAGAGTGGCGGGGTAACGGTTTAGCCTCTTTGTTGCTCCAGCATTTGGAAAAAGAACTGCTACCGCTGGACATCAAGACCGGTTACACCATTGCCCGCGCGCCTTCATACGGCATGAATATATGCTTTGCCCAAAACGGTTATCAGTTTAGTGGCACTCTGGTGAATAATACCCAAATCAGCGGCAGTCTTGAGAGTATGAACGTCTGGCACAAGGATTTACGTTAGACCCAGTAAACTGCAAGCCAATCGGTAATCTGCTGATTTACTAAAAAGGAATATATAAAATGGAATGGAAAGAACAGCTACACCAATTTGTTAACAGCATTGAGCGCCTCGAGCACTATGTCCAGTTAACTTCTGAGGAGAGGGCTGTCCTAGAAAACAACCGCACCACTTGGGGCACGACACCACACTTTGCGGCTTTGATGGATCGTGATGATCCAAATTGCCCGATACGCAAGCAGGTTATCCCCTCAGCACTGGAGCAGCAGAATCGTTACGGAATGGATGACTATCTGCTGTGGAAGGAAAACCGGCAAACTGACGAAGTGCGTCCTGATAGCATTGCCCGCCAGTATAAGGATCGGGTGGCATTTACCGTGACTCAGGTCTGCGGGATCTATTGTCGTCACTGTTTCCGCAAAGAACTGGTGGTTGATGGCGATCTGAAGCTGGATTTTAACGTAGATGAGGGGTTGCGCTGGTTGGCTGAGCACCCTGAAGTGCGCGATGTATTAGTCACCGGAGGCGATCCTTTTTTGCTGGCCGACGATAAAATCGAATATATTATCCGCAAACTGCGCGAGTTACCACATGTAGAAATGATCCGTTTTGGGACTCGCACCCCGATTGTGTTGCCGCAACGGATAGATGCCGGGTTGAAAAAGGTGCTTGGTGTTTATCATAAGGTGCCAATCTGGATCAACACTCAGTGTAACCATCCCAAGGAGCTTAGCGAGGAAACTGCCAAGGCTGTTTTTGATCTGTTGAGCTGCGGCGTCAATGTTGGTAATCAAGCGGTATTGCTCAAAGGGATCAACGATGATGTCGAAACCTTCCGCGCGTTGCACCAGAAGTTGCTGTCGGTACGGATAAAACCTTATTATGTTTTTTATTGCGAGGCCGCTCCTGGCATCGATCACTTTCGCACCCCGGTCGAAAAGGGCGCCGAGCTAATTCGCGATGCCTTGCGCGGTCATACTACTGGATTAGCGCAGCCTATGTATGTGGTGGCTACCAATATTGGAAAAATCCCGCTGATGCCTGACTATTACATCAAGGGCAAAAACGAGAAGGAATACTGTCTGCAGAATCACCGGGGGGAACAGACCCATATCCCCAATATCCCTGAGTAATTTATACTGATTCTATATAAAAACGATATTGTCACAGCGGATTATTAATATCCTCCTGTGGCAATATCGTTTTGTCGTTAGTTCTATGCTGTCCGCAGGTTACATGTGCTCACCCAGCAAAATGGTGAACAACGGGGCTATGGCGGCAATAGTATAGCGCGGATGCTCAAAGTGATCTAAGCAGCATTTTTGCAGGCGTGCAAAATCTTTCGGGTCATATTTGTTGCCTTTGGGGTCTTTCCAGCGTTTGCGAAAAAAACGGACTATTTCTTTGTTGTTGATTTGACACTGAATAAAAATAATCTCGTTGTCTTCATTTTCCCAAGTGATTTTAACGTTATATTCGGTGCCCAACCAGTTAACGGTTTGGCTCATATTTTCTCTGGTCATGATAGCTTTCCTCTTAGGGGTGGTTTACCAGAATCAAACCGGAAGGAAGTGTCTCGCCAAATTGTATTTCGCGGTCATTGTGATTGAGGGCGACAAATTTTTCCACCTGATGTATCTGGTCAATCGGGCATTTTGCGGCGCGCATTTTAGCGCCGATCTCCTGGCGTACAGGATGCGCAATATCTATATCACGTTGTTCAGTACAGCGCGCAGCTAAAGCAAATAAATTCGCTAAGCCCTTCCATTCTGCGTTGCTCCAGTCTAATTCCTGCACTTTATTAAACAGTATTTCCACTTGGCGCGGGTGGACGATGGTGCTGGCATCCGCGTACAGTGGCGCGCGACTGAGCAGGCGGCCGAGTGCCCACATGTAAGGGGCTTTATGGCGCAGCTGTTGCCTGAGCAGTGTAGCAGTGAACAGCTGGATCAGTTCCACCTTGGTTTGCGCCGGGATACGCTCAAGAGCGCCAGCTAAATAGATAATTTCAGGTACTGAGGTGTTTCCGCTACGGATCATCGGTCCGATCTTGTCCAGCAGTTGCTGCTGACGTTCGCTATTAAGACCACCAGCCACACGCCGCCACATGATGTACCACTGGCTTTGCACCTGTTTTTCCTTGGGAAAAGAGATACCAAGGCTGAATGCGCGCCACAGCTCTTCTATCCTCGATTCATCCAGTTGTACTCCATAACCGGGACGCATGGAAAACCCTGCCAGATACATCCACGCACTTTCGTGCTCTATGCTGCGTGTTTTGCGGGTCATACCGGCGGCCAACTCCGGCCACATGGCGCGCAGGGTTAATGAATCCCAGCTGTTACGATCTCCCAGTTGTTGTTCAATCTGTTTAATCAGTTGCTTAGGTTTGATTTCTGGTAGTGCAGGATCTTTCTTTTTGCCGAAAACGGCGCGAATCAGCGGTGTCGCAGGGCTGACTTGTTTGCCTACCTCAACTGGTAGTGGTGCAATGTTGGAGCTGAGTTCTACCCCTTTGCGCAGGTTAAAGTCTAGACGCCACTGCCCTGCACCCTTTTTGGCCACACAGTAGAGTTGCAGTAGCCCAAGTTCGTTTAGTGAGGCTTCCAGACTTACCCGCATACGGTTGTTGGCAACAGATTGTCCGTGCGCAAGATGGATAGCCGTTTCCAGAGGCGGTAGAAAATTAAAATCCTGTTGATTCCACGCTACAATATCTCCTGCGCGATCCTGTTTGCGCCGGACAGAGTAGCAACACTGGAAGCGTGCTGGTTGGTTGACGATCAGATCAAATTCGGCATGATCTATGCGGATAGTGTTACCGGCTTCCATCCCTTGCGGCAGAATGCACACCAGCGATTTTTCCTGGCGTTTTTTACCTTTGCGTACCTCTAAATAAAGCGCGTGGGCGTGACCACCGCTTATTTTGTGTTCACCGGCATCCTGGTTGACAATCCACCCGTAGCGCGCGGCTCCACGTGCCACCGCCATAGATATTGCCTCATTGTGCAGGACTACAGGATGATGATCACTTTGCCAGCCACATATTAACTGGTGTAGGCGTTGGCGCACCAGTAATGGGGTGACGCTGCCACCGTTGAATAGCACAGCATCGACGCGTTGATTGTCTAAAAAAGCTGCCAGATGGCGCGAGACTGCCGAATCGCTGGCGTAAGGCAGGCCCCACTCTTTTAGCGCTGCAGTACGTTGCTGCGGACGGTCACTTGCGCTACAGAGAGGAAAAAATCCTTCGACAACGCACTGTTTAATTTCGCTGGCACTGATTGCTGTCGCAATAGTGGAGGCAAACATCCCGGCACCGCTGCCGGCGAGGGTGATGGAAAATTCTCTGTCATCGGCTATTTCAGAGATATCTTCTTCGCCACCGAGGATGCGCTCTTTCAAGTCTCTAGCCTGGACCAACAATTGATTGTATTGGCGTCCAGTCAATTTCTTTTTACCTTGAGTGAGCTTGAGCTCTACCAGGTGGGCTAGGGTCAGGTCGATATTGTCACCACCGAGGAGCAGGTGGTCACTGACAGCTAAGCGTTTCAGGGTTAATCCGGTGAGCGATTTCTTGTCGCTACTGGCAGCAAATAAACTCATATCGGTGGTGCCACCGCCGATATCGCAGACCAGAATGTTAAGGCTATTGTCTTCATGCTGTTGGAGCAGGGTATGCACTTGACTCAAGTGCTGGTCTTTGCCGAGCCAGAAGTAGAAGGCGGCTTGTGGTTCCTCTATCAAGCGCAGGTTGTCGGGGTAGCCTGCCTGCTGGGCGGCTAATAGGGTTAATTCCTGAGCTGCTTCATCAAAGGAGGCCGGGACGGTGATGACAATATCTTGGTGGTTGAAATTTGCATCTGGGTGATCGGGGAGCATGGTCTGCTGCCAGACATCTTTGAGCCAGCGCAGATAGGTGGCGCTGGCTTGTACCGGAGATATCTTCAGATCATCGGCAATGTCCTGCGATTGCCAAGGTAAAATTGAGCTGGTGCGGTCGATATCGTTATGGCATAGCCACGACTTGGCGGAAAGGATGACTCGCCCGGGATTAATGGCCATCTGGTTGCGCGCATGTAGTCCGGGGATCCAACCTTGTTGGGGTGCTGGGATGGCAGTATTTGCGGCGGAAAAGCGGTGTAGCTCGCCGCTGGTAGGGGCATAGGCAAAAGATGGCAGGGTGTCTTGATGTACGGTGCTGCCAGCACTGTCCCACTGGGTCAAGGGAAGTACCTGTGAACCCAGATGAGGCTGTTTGTAGTCAACAAAAGATAAGGCGCAATTGGTCGTACCGAGGTCAACGCCAATGGCGTAGCGGCTAGTTGTCATTGTTTCACTTTTCTCTGACATTGAACTCAATCTTCCAACGTTGCTGCGCATCCCGTTGTTGCATCCACAACTCTAGAGTGCCCAGTTCAGTGATTCTGCTATGCAATTTTACCGGGATTGTCTGTGCACCTGCGCCATCATCATTGGTGAGGGTTATCTCAAGCTTGGCGGTCTCATCCAGTTCACTGGCGTCATCTATCTGGGTGCCAATGTTGTCGCCAGCGCGGAGGTTAGAGCTGAAAAAAATGAATTTAACTGCCTGGCCAGTGGTGAGCCCGAATTCGAGGTCATCCAAGCTGTACTCACTGCCCTCTTCCATTCCTTGGGGTACTACACATAGCGCGCGCAAAGGTCTGATTATCCCGGGAATTGCGGGAAGAGAACTTTCAATGCCGATGTAGTATGAACGGGATGTGCCGGATTTAATGCGGATACCGCTGCCATTTACTTTGGTGTGGGTGTAAAGCGCAGCCCCTCTGGCGACGGCGAGATCTAGATGGGCTTGTTGCCCAGAGTTGGCAGCGTTAAGTTCGCGAATTGGCTGATTGGAGAATCCCTGTAATAGTTGTAGTACCCGTTGGCGAATTGCCGGAGCTTTGAAGATGCCACCGTTAAATAGGACCGCCGTGGGGCGAACAAGGCTAGCGCCGTCACCGTTGTGTTCCAAGGCGATTGCGCAGGAGGTATTAAGCTGGCTGCGCACTAAAAAGTGAGCTAGATGTTTGCTCAGCACCGGATCATATGCATAGTTTAATCCGGCTTCCTGAAGACCGGAACGTGGGCGCACCAGCGGTTGTTCCTCCAATGTGGTCAGCGGAAAAAATCCCTCGAGAATTACTCCGTTGATGTGTTGCCTGGTCAAAGTTGTTGTCAGGGTTCTGGCAAACAGTCCGGCTCCACGGCTGGGGATTGAGATGGGGAATTTGTCCAGACCGTTATCGTTAAGCAGGGTTTCTTTGCCAATACGGCAGGAGTGGATCAATGAGAGTAGTTGGGCATTGTCGATTGTCTTGCCACGTTCATCTAACTCAGCTTTTAGGGTGTAGGCCAGAGCCAGATCCATATTGTCACCGCCGAGCAGGATGTGGTCGCCGACGCTGATTCTTTCCAATTGCAGCTCGCCATTGTGTTCAGTTACGGCGATCAGGCTAAAATCAGCGGTACCGCCACCAATATCACAAATGAGGATAATGTCACCGAGAGCAACCTGTTCACGCCAACTGTTACCACACTGTTCCAACCAGTGGTAAAAAGCCGCCTGTTGCTCCTCGAGCAAGTTTACTGCTCCCCATCCAGCTTGTTCGGCAGCTTCGGCGGTAAGGATTCTGGCAACTTCATCAAAAGAGGCGGGCACTGTTATGGTAACAGCACATTGCTCAAGTTGCGCATTAATGTTTTTTTGGCGCAGATAATGTAATAGTGCCTGGCGCAGATGACTGAGGAATGCGACCTGGGCGGCAAAAGGAGATATCTTCCGTTCTTCCAGGGTGGATTGCCACGGAAGAATAGGTTGCTTGGGGTCGAGGTGCGGACTACACAGCCAGGACTTGGCTGATGTTACCAGCCGGTCCGGTTGCAAAGATCCGTGCTTGCGCGCAAAATTACCAATGCAATATTCGATAGACTTTTCCTGTTGCCAGGGCAGATGTGGTGTTTGGCGTTGTTCCTGCTCGTTGCACAAGTAAAGTGCTGACGGCAGAGTTTCTTTACTGTCACTGGATTGGGGAGAGATTAGTTGTAGTATTGGAACAATTGTTGTTGCCTGTTCCGTCTCGCTTCCCGGAGCGCACAGCGGAGTAAGTGCCAGAGCCGAATTTGAAGTGCCGAGGTCAATACCGATGGCATATTGTATATCCATGCTATTCTCCTCAGGAGATTTCAACTTCTGCTGGTGCTATGATGCTGCGGGCAGTGTTGATATTGTCAGCACTGGTCACCAGTTGGGGTAAATTTACCCGCGTTGTCTTCCAGCCGCGATGTAGGACACTGCCTGCAAAAGGGGCACTCTCAGGGACCTTGCCGCTGAGGCGGTACGCAGCGCTGTCGTAATTATCTGCTAGGGTGATGGTTTCCATTTCGGCACCGGCATGCACAGTTTCAATGGTGAAACTGTCATCTAAAACTTCACAGCAGCCCTGATGTACTATGCGTGCTGCCGCGCCGACAGATTCGTTGTCGTATGCGGTAATATCATCCATCAAAAAGTCTAGCAGGCGCCCTTTTTCTTGCAAACGAGCTAGAAATTGTACCACTGCTGCTTCATTGCTGGCATCCTGACTTAGAGTAACTGCGGCACTTTGCGTTTCTGGT
>Ga0307990_1003654_pt1 | contig 11648 bp, 5 predicted proteins | sample EllFjometagen129_FD_203168 | JGI IMG/M metagenome (GOLD analysis project Ga0307990, IMG submission 203168) | Marine microbial communities from Ellis Fjord, Antarctic Ocean - #129 | ecosystem: Environmental > Aquatic > Marine > Unclassified | place: Southern Ocean | collected 2014-10-08
AGTTTCCTGGGGCCAGCACATCGAACTGAAACTGCTCGGCCTGATCCCGCTCGGCAGAAGCACCGATATTTGTTTTCCCCTGCCAATGATGAGCAAGTTCAAATACTTCGAATTCGACATACCGGCAAAACAGGTACGCTTTTCAATAAAGAAATCATTCGAACCGGAAAACGAAGAAAACTGGCACCGTTTCCCGATGGCGATTGAATGCATGGAAAACGATCCGACAAAACAGTTTCTATTCCTGGATTTAGAGATTAATGGAAAATGCATCCGCCCAATGCTCGATACCGGTGCTGGCCTTGGCCTGATGATGAACAGCCGGCTCTGGCAGCAGGTAAAAGACAACTTCGAGCCGATCCGCCGCCGAAAATTCAACTTCATCCTCCCCTTCCACTTCGAAAGCAACAAACCAAGATGCACAGCCGTAAAGGTAAAGAACCTGAGCCTCGGCGACATGAAAATGACCGGCGAAGAAATAACAGTACTCCCAGAAACAAAAAACTGGAAAAAAGCAGACTGCATAATAGGAATGGGCTACTTCCAGGACAAAACAGTAACCCTCGACTTCGAAAACAAAACCCTATGGGTGAAAAAATAACCACTCACACAGAAAAATCATAATTCGTAATTCGCTAATTGTACCGGAAGAATTCAATTTTCCTTTGATTTTCCAACATTGGCATCTTCCTTACTCGAAACCTCCTGGAAGGCTTTGGCGAAGGCATCACTACCGCCTACGATAGGTAACGTGATATTGGTTGCATTCAACTGGATGGTGAGTTCTGTTCCAGGATCCGGACGAAGGGTATAATCGCGATCACTGGAAAATATCATCAAACCAATCTGTTGTCCTGCGGCAATGACCTGATCATCCGGCTGAAGATCGAACTTCAACTTGTAAAACTTACCGTCAACAAGCGGTTTGCTTTTGCGAATCGATCGCCTGTTCTGTGGATCGGCCCAACCTCGCGTTATAATATTTTCTGTAATCTTCACCTTGCTGCCTTTTTTCCAGGGCAGCGAAACCAGCCAGGCCGACAGATTCGCAGCCGGTTTATTGCTCATCAGTTTGACCCTGATACTCGCAATTCCTGAAATATGCACCGGACGCTTCAATTCCGGCGTAAGATAGATAAGACGATGGTTGGTCCACTCAGCCTGTGCCAGGGCATCACCGCTGAACGAAAAATTATCAACCAATGTCTCATTACCTTGACCTTTGGCTTTTTTCATAGACAACCCACCCCGCTCTGGAGCACCTGCCGAGAGAAATAATTTCACCGGTTTGGCATCGGGATTTGGATAGTCTTTGTACGCAGTCGGTTTCATACGATCATCCTTTTCACGCACGATCCACGCTCGGTTACCTTTATCCACTCCGTTATCAACGCCGTGTATAAATCGTGTAAACCAGCGGTTCATCATCTTAAGCGGAGGCGGACCGCCATGCCCTCCCTGATGGTAGTATGCCAGAACAGGAACTTTTCCCTTGAGAGCCTGGTAGATGCGGAAGCTATGCTCGGGCATTACGTTCCAGTCATTAAATCCATGCGACATCAATACCGCCGCCTTTACGTTATCCAGCTTGTGAATATAATCACGGCTTTTCCAGAACTCGTTGTAATCGCCGGTAATGCGGTCAAAGTTTTTACGCATTAAATTGTCGCGGACTTTAGTGTTGGAATACTCACGTCGTGATTCGTCACCGCTGTTGATGAAATCGTACAAAACATCGATGTCTTCGCCGCCATATCCTCCTGGTGAACGGATCAATCCGTTCGAGCGGTAGTAGTGATAGTATGACGTATTGGGTGCTACAGGGATTATCGCCTTCAGTCCATCCACACCGGTCGTCGCTGCCGCCAGACAAAGCGTCCCGTTGTACGACGTCCCCGTCATGCCTACCTTACCCGTGGACCAGTACGCCAATACTTCTTCATCTCCGTCGGGTGTAGTGTACCCTTTAGCTCGCCCGTTGAGCCAGTCGATAACCGCCTTTGGTGCCAGCGACTCATTGTCGCCTCCGACCGTTGGGACCCCCTGCGACAACCCTGTTCCCGGTGACGACGAATGCACAACTGCAAAACCGCGCGGCACCCAGTCCTTTACAAACGATTTGGAGATAATCGGGCGCTCACCCTTGCGTTTAACGGGTTTAGCTTCGCCAAGTTTGCGCGGGGTCGCACCGAGTTCCTGACGCGTGTCCCACATATAATCATGGACCGGTTTGCTGGTTCCAGCAAAATATGGACTCGTTCCGTAGATCACCGAAACTTTGAGCCTTTCAGTGTCCGTCTGACGTTGCCGCGTAACATCTACATGCATACGATCCAGCTTGCCGTCATCGTCTGAATCAAACTCAGTGACCACCCACAGGTCATGACGAATCCACATGTCCCGATCTTCAAATCGCTTGACAATCTGCGTCTCGCCATCTTTGATAACGACAACTGCCAACCCCTTATCCTCTTTGGAATCTTCCCCAAAAGCAATGTTCGCACACGCCAGCACCAAAACACAAAAAAAGACCAAAAACGAACACTCAAACCGCTTATTTTTTAGCATTTTCATAATTTTCATTCCCACCTATCCATATCTTAATCTTGCCAGGGCTTTTAATTTCTCCGAATTCCGCCAGAACAGGCTACAAAGCCAGGCAAAATAAGGATTTACACAGAACCCCGATTATAACCAATAATCCCCGAAAAATCAAGAAAAAGCCCCAAAAAACAAAATTTCGTAATTCGTAATTGATTCCCCCGCCCCCATTTCGTTTACCTTAGCTTAAACAAAGCAACTCCATCAGGACTAAGCTTTACAGCGATGCCGCCTTTGTATATTCCAATATCTTTCTGCCGCCAAACATCGAAGACATTCTCATCGCAGCAGCCTTCCAATTCATCCCAGCCGACCTGCACTGTCCTTTCGCTTTCGGGATCGCGGTTAAAGACAGCCAGAACAACCTGCCCGCCGGCAAGTTTTTTCATCATAACAGTTTCTTTATCGTTATTTCGAATCACCTGGGCAACGTGTGTAAGTTGATCCTGGTTAATATTTACAACATCGGCATTAGTCATCAAAGAGACCGTAAAATCGTCAATATTCTCAATGTCGCACGAAAAGAAAAACGGCGCACAAATCACCGACCATAGCGTTACGTATTGATATCTCTGATTTGTATTAAGCGGGATTTCCTTTGACGGCTGGCCCATATTCGAGACATCCTTTATACGGTGGATATACATAAAATCCGGATCGTTCCATTGGCCGGGTTTGCTGTATTGTCTTAGCTCTGTGGCGATTCGCAAAGCGTTTTTGAAATAGTTTTCGACATGATGATTCAGGTCGCCGCCGGTCCGCCAGCTTTGAATGTTTATCGAAGGAGCCCACGTCCAGGGCTGTTTTATTCCATACTGGCAAAGGTTAAAGAGTATGTCACGATCCTGCACACGCAGGTACATCGACATGGGCATCCAGAAGTCTTCGATTGTAAAGCCTTCTATAGTTGCCATCATATGCTTTTTAACCCTGCCTCCACTGCAAAGGTCATACTTTAGCAGGTCGAACCCCCAGGCGGCGTACTGATCGGCATCGGCTCTTTCGTGTCCGTAGGAGCCTGCCCACCTTTGACAGGTGACGGGGCCGGGTGTACTGTAGATGCCGGTTTTGAGCCCTTTGCTGTGAACATAATCGCACATCGCTTTCATATCCGGGAACTTGCCGTTGGGGATAATATTGCCTTCCCCATCGCGAATGTCGCCGATTGTCTTGTATTTGTTGTAATCGTATGTTCTGTGTTTTTTCTGTACATATTTGGGGCGAACATCATACATTTTTTGAGTCAGCCGCATCCAGCAGTCGTCTATACCGATGTACTGAAAGCCTGCATCGGCAAATCCCTTGTCGACGAAAATATCGGCGGTTTTGCGGATGGTTTCGTCAGATACGGCTATCATCTGGCCGCCCCATGAATTCCAGCCGACCGGCGGAGTAAGGGCTATCTTTTCGCCGACAACGAGCGTAAACTTTTGCGATGCGTAGCCGAAGGAATTGACGGCTTTAAAGGAAATTTCGTAATCGCCTTTGTCTTTGGGAGCGGTACCGGTGATGATGCCGCTTTTTTTGTCGAGCTCAAGCCCTTTTGGCAAACCCGCAACTTCGAATTGAATCGGCCTTTGTCCCTGGCATGGGATGCGGTATACGAATTTTTTGCCGGGTCTTACGCCGTAGATTTTTGGCCCGTTGATTCGTGGAGATTTGGCAGACGCCGGAGTAAGGATTTGCTTTTCACTGATGCGGCCGTCATACGTGGTGTATGCGGCGAAGAGCGGTGTAGATGCGATTGCCAATAATACGATCGAGCACAATAAGGATCTCTTAATTTTCAAAGCCATTTTGTTTGCCCCTTAATTTGGATTAATACGATATTTCCAGGATAACATTGGATATCTTAGCTCAGCTGCACCGCTAAGCCTCGTTTCTAACAAAATACCAAATATCTCTCGAAAAGTCAATTTCCAACTTAATATTAAGACCCATAGATTCCTAAACCCAATCCCCAAACACGCCCAACAAAAAAAATTCGTCATTCGTAATTCGTAATTCGTAATTGCTTCCCCCCCCCTGTCATCCTGAGCGAAGCCGAAGGACCTCGTGCCCCAACAAATACAACACAACTAAACGCAACACGCCCTCTCTTGTCATTCCCGCGAAGGCGCCGAATCCACACTCCACAAACAAATTTGACCGTCAAATCAAATAGTCAGTTTCATATAATAACACAAAATCAGCAGTTAAAACACCAAAGACAGCAATCTCTTAAAAAAAATACCGGACTCCGTTTCGTCTACCCAAGAACTTTAATTATTATATTCTTGAGTTAAGCTCAGCGGCAATAGAATTTCTTATATGTTCTAAGGCGACATTTGCTGGTAGTATCTCTCTTTCTAGATTGAATCGTTGTAGGCTCCCTTTAGACTTATTATACTCATTCAATAAATCAATCAATGCGCCTTTATGATTTAAAGCCATTTCAAGATGTTCTGTTTCAATGTTTCCCAAGAAACTAACAACCGATATATCAGGCCTAGAATGCCTAGCTTGAGGGGTGGAATTAAGGATAATTAAAGGGGTCGGATAATTAAAGGGGTCAGACCCCTTTTTCGGCAAGATAGGCAAGGTGCCGTTCTGCAAAACTGCCCGGCCATTTAAATCCCTGCTTTGTGAACCCATTGACAAACTCCCAAGCCCTCAACAAACATTTAGTTAGTTCCAAATTCCCACTCAACTGCGATAAGCAAAAAAAGCTAATTGCTAATCGCTAATCGCTAAAATAAATAATACCCGAAAACCCAAAAACCCACAAGCAAAAATCGCCCCACAATTAAAACTCTTTTTTTAAAAAAATCTTTTCACTTACCCCTCTCTTTTCCTCGTTTTCCACAGTGGCAAAATAACCGCCAGAAACAAATCTGCCATAACAAAAGTTGCAAGCAGAATTTCAAAAAACACACAGGCCAATCTTTAAAAAAATCTGTGTCAATCTGTGTAAATCAGTGGCTAAAAATTCTTCATGCCCCACCTTTTTCCCTCTTAAAACTTAACACTTAAAACTTAAAACGAATGACCGCAGAGCGGACATTCCACCTTTGTTGAATTTAGTTTCCACAATTTTTCGACGTTCAAAAACGATCAAAAGTGCGCAAAAGTGCGCAAAAAGCGCGCAAAAATGGAAATAAATGGAAATTTCTGACGTTTTTTGGCCCGAATTTAGCCCCAAAAACCCCAAAAACCATAGGTGGGAAATATCGACAATGTCCACTATAGCTGATTACTTAACACTAAATCGCTCCGATTCGTAGAATTACGCGCAGCCTGTCAAAGCTACAACAAGATCGCCAATGAGCTAAAAGTATCCAAAACCACCCTGATTAAATGGAGCAAAGAGCTCTGCATCGACATCAAAAACGCAACCTAACCGAGGTCCCCACCTGGCGGCTGTACGATATACAGCGAAAAGTCATCGCAGAAATCGAAAAAGACGACTACGAAGTCAAGTTCTCACATGAAACATTATTAGAACCGGCAAATATGATGTTAAACGCCCTGAGAACAAAAAAAACCTGGATCGGATAACGTAAACACGAAAATCGCTTGAAGGAAAACGCCTTCTCTGGTACTCTTTGTCCATGGCAAAATGCAGGACAAAAAGTTTATTTGGTGACGACGAAGACGACTCCATCCAGAGCGGACGCGTAATCCGCGTCGCTTTCGACGCCGGCGTCGACGCCGTCTATGACTACCTCGTCGAAGACTCTCTATGGCCGGTCGTTCGCGGTCAGCGCGTAGAGGTCCCGTTCGGCCGCGGCAACAAACCAACAACCGCCTTCTGCATCGAGATAGTAGACGACACCGACACTGAAAAAAAATCAAAAGCCTTCCGCCTGAAAAAGATCAGTAAAGTAATAGACAAAAACCCTCTCTTTTGCGATGACCTGATAACCCTCGCCGAGTGGATCAGCAAATACTACGTCTGCCCCCTCGGCCAGGTCCTGTCAGCGATGATACCCGCCGCCGTAAAAAAAGGCGTAGGAGTAAAAAAACAGGCTTTTCTCTATCTGCCCGCAACCGACATCGAAAAATTAAAAACCGACCTGCGAAGCAAAAAACAAATAGCAATCATAAACATACTAAGCGAACTAAAAGCATTCGACAAAGAAAGCGCAATCGAAAAATCCGTACTCCTCGAAGAAGTCGGCTGCACAGACGCCCCATTAAAACGCCTGATCCAGAACGATCTGGTAAAAATAAAATACCAAACAGTCTTCCACTCGCCGCCAGCCGTCCCCGACAGCTTCCTCGACGAGTCCGGCAACGTCATGCTAAACGACGACCAGTCAGCGGCACTAACAATGGTAAACAGTGGAATAGATTCATCAAAATTTTCAGTCGCCCTTCTCTACGGTGTAACCGGAAGCGGCAAGACCGAAGTTTATATCCGCGCCATCCAGCATGCGATAGACCAGGGCAAAACCGCAATCGTCCTTTTACCCGAGATCGCACTGACCACACAAACGATCAACCGATTCAGCGACCGCTTTGAACGGATCGCGGTAATGCACTCACAATTAACCGCAGCCCAGCGAAACGCACAATGGCAAAAAATCCGCGCAGGCGACGCCGACGTAGTAATCGGCGCAAGGTCGGCAGTATTCGCCCCGCTAAAAAACATCGGCCTTATCGTAGTAGACGAAGAACACGAGCCAAGTTATAAACAGGACAACATACCAAGATACCACGGCAGAGACGTCGCGATAAAAAGGGCCCAACAGTCGTCTGCCGTCTGCCTGCTAGGAAGCGCAACACCATCGCTAGAATCGCTGGTCAACTGCAAGAGCAAAGAACACTACACGCTCATCGAACTGCCAAACCGCGTCATGGACCTTCCAATACCGACAATGATACCGGTCGATATGGCCCGCGCTTTTAAGGGAGCAAAGTTCAAAAGCACAAACCTGATAAGCGACGAACTGGTGGGCAGAATCAAACAAGTGATCGGCCGACAGGAACAGGTAATACTTCTATTAAACCGTCGCGGCTACAGCAATTTCGTATTCTGTCCAAGCTGCGGCCACTCCCTCCATTGCCAGAACTGCGACGTCACCCTGACATTCCACAAACGAAAAGGCATCCAGAATAAAACAACCGTCCTCGGCAGCCACATGGGTTACGGCTACGCGATCTGCCATTACTGCCTGGCAAAAACGCTCGTCCCGGAAAACTGCCCGCTGTGCAAAAATCAAATGACGATGGTCGGCCTCGGCTCCCAACGGCTCGAAGAAGAGATCGCACGAAAAATCCCCGACGCCAATGTCGCCCGCGTTGACAGTGACTCGATGGAAGGGGCGAACTACTTCGAGCTGCTTTCCGATTTCGCCAAGGGTAAAATCGACATCCTCGCAGGCACCCAGATGCTCGCCAAGGGTTTGCATTTTCCCAACGTCACACTTGTCGGCATCATCAGCGCAGACACCGCACTTTCCCTGCCGGATTTCCGGGCGAACGAGCGGACTTTCCAGCTGATCTCCCAGGTCGCAGGCCGAACCGGCCGCTCGGAAAAACCCGGAACCGTCATCGTCCAGACCTTCATGCCCGACCAGCCTGCCATAAAATTTGCCCTCGCCCACGATTTCAAGGGTTTCGTCAGGGCAGAACTCGAGCACCGGTCAAAGTGTAATCTCCCCCCCTGCTGGCGGATGGCGATCATCCACCTCAAGGACACGAAATTCGACCGCTTGACCGGCGCATGCGAGCAGATGAAAGAGAGAGTTGACGCAATTATAGCCGCTAATAGCCTGAAAATCCGGGTTCGCGGCCCAATGCCGGCCACCATCAGCCGCATCCACAACTTCCACAGAATGCAGATAATCCTCCAGGCACCGGACATTTCGCCCATCAGTAGACTGTTTGCAACCCTGCGTCAAATGTCCCCCCTCAGACCAGCAGTTCAGGTAAGTATAGATATTGACCCAATTAATTTAATGTAGGCTTGCATTCGTCAGTAAGAATGTGTAGAATGTCAAACTTCGATTCGCAAAGTACTGCGGATTGGCTACGGGGAGTAGCTCAGTTTGGCCAGAGCGCTGCGTTCGGGACGCAGAGGTCGCAAGTTCAAATCTTGTTTCCCCGATTAGTATAGCCTTGTAGACATAGCGTTTACGAGGTTTCTTTTTTCATCTTAATGTCTCTGCGAACTCTTTGTGATAATGTACACAAGCCTTTTTCTGCTGCATCCTTCGTCATCAACAGACTTCTACCAAATAGGGGTTACAAGGTTTTGTGTAAACGCAGCAAAAACGCTTGATTTTTTTGAAAATACATTACCAAATTTGTAATTGTCCGTTAAATTACGAACTCGAAAAAGCCCAACTCGTAGTATACCTACAGCAAACAGGTGTTTGCAACATCTCTTTAGGAGGAGATAAAAATCCAAAACATTTAACGAGGAGAACTACAAATGAAAAATTTATATATAATAACAATCTGCCTGACCGCATTAACACTTTTAGCAATCAGCCCGGTATCCATCGCGGCTGTTGTTGATATTAATGATGGCGCATCTCATACTATTGCTGATGCTACTTATCAGAACGATGGTGTTAGGCTGGATTACCTTACCGCCAACGATCCCGGCACGCACCTCAATCTGAAAGATGGCGGGATAGTTGGGGGCATTGTGGCGTATGGGATCTCCACCGTCACCATGAAAGGCGGGTCGGTTGGAGGGAGGCTTGCTATGGCCTCCAACAGCACCGCCACCATGTCTGGCGGCTCAGTTGGGGAATATCTTTATGTTGATACGGACGGTACTATTTATCTGGAAGGTACAGATTTTGAAGCAACCGATTTATCCGGTACCACGACAAGTCTCTCCTATGGAGATAAATTGAGCGACTATGGGACATTTCGTCCAGGCGGTAGTCAGCCTCATTTTTTCGGCACTGTCACAGGTACATTAGCAGATGGGTCAGCTTTGAATAATGGGTTCGTCATTCATAATGTTGGCAACTGGGCAGGCACAGCCGACATTTATATCGCCCCTAACCCCGTCCCTGTTCCTGGTGCGTTTTTGCTAGGCAGTATGGGCATGGGCATTGTTGGGTGGATGCGGCAACGACGTAGTTTGTAAGATTTCTTTTGATGAGGTAACAAAACATACAGGGCCGCAAGCAAGCAGCTTTCGGCCCTTTTTTTTACAACCCGCAAAGTGCTCCGATCCCAAAACTCAATCTTCTTTGATTCGTTTTCCTGAAAAAGCCCTATCGATTTTACGATTATATAATAGGCTATTTTTTTGTTTTATTTTCCAAAGACTCATTACAGTTATCCTTACTGGGACAGCTGCCCTTGGAGCAAATACACTTGTTTTTACTCGTAAACTTTCTGTAAAAAAATCGACAGGTCCATAATATTGATCCCGTAACAATTAGAACTACTAAAATATTTTCTATCATAAGTACTCTCCTTATGCTATTAAACTTCCAACCTGATAAACAATAAGAGTAATAATATACGCCAGGGCGGTCAGCCCGAAAAACTGAAACGCGGCCCATCGCCATGAACCGGTTTCACGCTTACACATAACAAGCGTCGCCATGCACGGTGCACTTATCAAACAGAACAGCATAATACAAAACCCTTGCAGCGAAGTATAATTCTTTGTCAATTTTTGTTGCAAATTCAACGACGACTCGTCGGCTTCTCCGACCGAGTAAACAATTCCCATTTGAGCGACAAAAACTTCCTTGGCAGCTAAGGCGCCGATAAGAGCGGTACCTATCCGGTAATCAAACCCTAACGGTTTAATCGCGATCTCCATCACGCCTCCGACCCTGCCGGCGAGTGAATATCTGAGCTGAACGTTCTGGGCCTGCTCCTGAGTCAAACCTGCCAGTTGATCCTCAGCCGGTTTCGGATATGTCGTCGCCGCCCACAGTATTATAGATATTCCTAAAAGCACGGTTCCCGCTTTTTTCAGGTACATCCAGCTGCGATCCCACATGTGAATCATTACGCCTCTAAGAGTTGGCATGCGATAAGGGGGCAACTCCATAACAAACGGCAGCGTTTCGCCTTTAAACAACGTATTCCTTAGTAATTTTGCGCAGATAATAGCTAACGCAATTCCCGTCATGTACATCGTCCACATCACAAGCCCGTGCCATTTATCCGCAAAAAACGCCGGTATCAAAAGCATGTAGATCGGAAGCCTCGCTCCGCAACTCATCAGCGGTATCACCAGAATAGTCGTCAGGCGGCTGCGGCGATTTTCCAGGACTCGAGTACCCATGATCGCAGGCACCGAGCAACCGAAACCGATAAGCATTGGAATAAAGCTCTTACCGTGGAGGCCTATCTTGTGCATGATCCGGTCCATGATAAACGCCGCCCTTGCCATATACCCTGAATCTTCAAGGATCGCTATCGCCAAAAACAACAGCATAATGTTGGGCACAAACACAACCACGCCTCCAGCGCCGCCTATGATCCCGTCGACAATAAGTGATTGAATCGGACTTTCAGACCCTGCCGGCCACAAACCGGTTATCGCACCGCCTAACCATGAAAACATTCCTTTGATCAATCCCATCAAAGGATCGCCAAGTGTAAATGTAAGTTTAAACACGCCATACATCAGCGCCGCAAAGATAGGAAACGCAAGAACCCTGTTAAGAATAATCGAGTCTGCAATGTCGCTGCGCGAATGCCTCATCTCAACAGAATCTTCAACGGCCTCTTCACAAGCACCCGATATAAAACCGTAACGCCGGTCGGCAACTAATATCCCTGGCGCATCACCTGTTACTTTAGTCAAATGCTCGACACTTTGGGTTACCCCTTCATGAACTTCCGGACTGTGACCCTTTTCAAGAATTTCCTTATCCTGCTCCAACAGCTTCAAAGCAAGCCACCGTGAACCATATTTTTCTGCCAGGTAATGCTCGCTATCGAGAAGCTTTTCTATCTTATCCAATTCTTCTTCAATTTCAACGCCATAGTATATGGTCTGGGCGGTTTTGGGCCTTGGGTTTTGTGCGGTTTCAATCACCACATCGAGCAGATTGTCCAACCCCGTGCCCTTGTTG
>Ga0307990_1003655_pt1 | contig 11644 bp, 6 predicted proteins | sample EllFjometagen129_FD_203168 | JGI IMG/M metagenome (GOLD analysis project Ga0307990, IMG submission 203168) | Marine microbial communities from Ellis Fjord, Antarctic Ocean - #129 | ecosystem: Environmental > Aquatic > Marine > Unclassified | place: Southern Ocean | collected 2014-10-08
ACGTTATCTTGCCTCATTACTCACTGAAGTAGACAGTCTTCTGGCTTAGGCTGGGGGCTTAACGACTATTTCAAGGACAAACCCTACGAAGTCCTAACCACCAATAACCAACAACTAATAACCCAAAACTGTTTCAACCACGAATAATCTCACTTTCAATGAGCGACAACCCACTCAAAGTGACCTGTCATGCCGAACGTATGTGAGGTATCTATTGAACAAACCCGCGCAGCGTTCCAAATAGCTGATGGCTGAACGCTGAAAGCTGAGAGCTCAGAGGCATTTTGACACGGATTACACGGATTAAGAAACGAACCACGAAAAACGAACAACCAGAAACAATCCTTAACCATGGAGGGCACGTTGACTACACAGAGCCCACCTTGGACTAAGATGACGACTTGGAATCGTAATCAAACATGCCTTTTTCTAGAATGATTCTCTTTTCCATCCAGGCGTTTTATCTCACGATCGAAGTCACTCTCAAAGGAGCGGTCTTGTTTAATGCGGTATTTTTCAAATTGGCTTTCGGCAAAGGTCTTGGCGATCGCCTGCGACACCTTACCGGGATTGTCCAAGATGTCCTGTTCATTGAATTGGAGAAAGGCATTCAACTTGTTGGCCCAATCCTCCATGGTCATGGGAATCCCTCGTTCCGCCTGCATTTCTGCATAATCCAGATACATGGTGACAAAGCGATCCAATGACTTGATCTCCTTTTCGTTTAAGTAGTTCTTGGCCACCGAGACGTCGGGCTTGATGAGTTTGCCATGGGGTGCGTTTTTCCAAGTCGTCAGCCCCATATGCTCCTTGGAGCTGTCGGCCCGCTTTAAGATCAATTCAGCGGCAGTATGGCCGTGAATAGCGAAATGTAGTTTGTTTTGCACCGTCGCGAAAAAGGTTTGGGTCGTATCTGAATCTCGGTTGTAGTCCATGGCAGTGGCATAGATATCGGTGATCTTCTGGTAAAACCTCCGTTCACTGGCTCGAATCTCTCGGATCTCAGCCAGCAGGTTGTCAAAGTAATCCTTACTGAAGAAACTTCCGTTTTTCAGCCGTTCTTTGTCCAACACATAGCCACGTATCGCGAAATCACGCAAAATACCCGTTGCCCACTGCCGGAACTGGGTCGCACGCATCGAGTTGACCCGGTAGCCAACCGAAATGATAGCATCGAGATTATAAAAATCCACATTTCGAGCCACTTCCCTACTGCCCTCAGTTTGAACTATTCGGAATTTCCGAATAGTTGCCTCCCGAGCAATTTCCCCCTGGGTGTAGATATTGGTCAAATGTTCGTTGATAGTCGGCACAGTCACTTCAAAGAGTTCCGCCATCAACTTCTGCGTCAACCAGACGGTTTCATCCGCTACTCGCACCTCAATGCTGTCCTCTCCTGCTTGGGAGGTAAACACCAGGAATTCGGCGGTGCTGTTTCGAATTTGTAATTTCTTGTCTTTCATATCATCCACACCTGGGTTCTTGATGTCTTCTTTTGGCTCTTCTGTGAACGATTCGTTCATTCTGAAATGAGAGAATAGTGTGACATACCATCCATCTTCTTAAACTCTCCGATAAATGTCTAACAAAGCGACTTCATTTTCAAACTCAAGGTTCTTCCAATACCCCATCACACCAATTGAGTCATTCCATTAACGATTTCGGCTGCACGATGTAATGGGACGATGATCCAGAGGAAGTAGTCTACAGGGATTTCCATTGAACGAAAACCAACTTCCAAATGAGATTCATCCATTGGGATTATTTGCCGCCTGTGGATGACATTCATTAATGCACCTTCGACAAAGTGCCCCATGGCATCCTCGAATGAGATCTCTTTCACCCGCTGTCTTGCAAAACTCTCCGAACAGTCCAGCTTATCAAACCACCATCTCTCGCAGATGGAATGGGCTTTCCGCAGGATAGCCTCCTGTTCAAAGCACGACAACTTGGCTGTGTCATAAAAGATGTCCTGGGCCATAAGCAACCTTACCTGCTACTGTTCTTGTACAGAATCTGTTTTGATATGTGGATTATAGCATTTTGTTACCAGTGCGAACATAGATTATTGTTCCATACTGCGACATAGCAGATGTCTGACCCCGTCAGTGGCCCCTGAAGTTTTCACACCTCAAACCTCTCACTCTTGGCCTGTGAAACCTTATTTCATCAGGCTCACACTTCAGCGAAGCGCTTGTCTGGCCCCAAGTTGTCCCGTGACTATTGATCAGTCACCGTGAGGGTGACACGCGACACGGCACCGGACTCGGCGTCGACTTCAATGGTGCTGACAGACTTGAGGGTAAATGCGCCCTGAGGCGATTCACCAGGCAGCGGCTTCTTTTGCGCGAGCACCACCCACCAGTGGCCCGGAGGAATGTGATCAAAATTAAAATCACCCGTTTCAGTCGGCGTGACTATATTGCCAATGTTTGGCAACCGCGGAGGCTGTTCAGGTGTCTCTGTGTTTTTCTTGAAACTACGAAATAGGGTTGACAGAAATCCCCCTGTCGGATTTGGTGCCGGATCATCAGACAGGCGTGGTCGCCGTGCTGACACCTGGATGAGCCAATCATCCTTGGCATCAAAACTCGAAATGCTGCCGGAAATACTGGCCCAGGGCTGCAGGTGAACCTTCAGCGATTCTTCTGTCTCGGGTCTTTCCTCCACGGCAAAACCAGTCTCATGGGCAAAAAACAGGGGATGCGTTTCATGTCCCGGCGGAAATGAGAATTTACCTGTGGGGTCGGTCTCCAGCAGGGAGTGTTGGCGCGATGTCTCACGGCCAAACCTTCCATTTCTGAGAGAAACAAATCCATAATTAGAAGACTTGCCCTTGGCCGGGGCACTGAGCATGACGACTTGGGCTTTGGAAGCCAGTGCTCCGTCCGATCGCAATACAATACCGCGAACGCCCTGCCCTGGCTGCATCTGCACGGTTACAGTGCCTCCAATGTTGCCTTCGACCTGGATGGATGCAGGCAGGAAACCCTCGGCAGCAACCTGAATGAACGCCGGTCCGGAGCGTTTCTCAACGTCAATGAGCGCGTCGGCTGAATGCACGGTTCTTGCCTGAAATAGTTGCCACACAGGGTCCTGATCCGAATCGAATTTCCAACCCGGGGAGACCTGGTAAGTGTCGAGAATCACACCGGTCTCGGCATCCACTGCCTGTATGCAAACCCGCGCCGCGAGCCGGTCTTCCGCCAGAGGTTCAATGCCAGAAAAAGGGTGGAACTTGGGGGTTTCTGTCCACGGTATGCCCTTAGGATAACCAATGCCGTTCCAATCACGGTCACCCGGTTCCATGAGAAACACCAGATTCGTCACGGAATCGGTCAGGGTGCCTTCCAATTGACCCCCGTTGAGGTCATAGTAACTTCGGTTCAGTTTGGCAATGCGATAGCCGGGTATGCGTATCGGGCAACCGACTTCTCCGGAATGCATGCCAGCAAACGTGAACGTACCGTCAGGGCCCAGTGTCTGGCTCAGGCCGCCCCAGATCTTTTCATGGTTCAGAAAGATCATCGAGTCCGCGGGAATCGGCCTGCCATCGCTCAGTTCGACTCTCCCGCTGACAGTGAGACCTGGCTGGATCACCAAATCGCCTACATCGCGGGATTGACCGTTTTTCAATTCCGCCACTCGTGTCAGAGGCGTGATGCCCAGTTCGCCAATTGACTCCATAGAGGCGGTCACGTGATAGACCAACTCAATGGGTAGATTGCTGAACGTGAACCGGCCCTCGGGATCGGTTGCAATGGATTCCCGGGTGAAATTGCTCCCAGCGCCGCGATCTTCCGAGGAGGCCAAAATCATACGTTCAGCCATGGGTTTCCCCTGGTGAATGAGCCGGCCCGTGATCGTGCCTCCCTCTGCCAACTGGAAGTCACGTCGACCCGTTCCGAACGGTATTTCATAGAATTCGGCCTGCGCATAGTTGCGGCAGTGAATCTGAAGTTCCACGCCCAGCACTTCCTGCTTGGCCACCAGGCTGAACTCACCCTGCAGATTGCTGACAGCCACGGGTGTCAGCAGGACCTGTGACGGCGAGCCCCACGTTCTGCTCCCGCGATTGGAAGACCAACCCCGGACAGTGACACTGGCTCCGACCGCAGGCGTTCCATAGGCATCAAGGACTCGACCCTGCAGGAGTCGCTCGGCAGGGACTGCTGACAGGTCGAGTGTCTCCATGGCGACGGTCACTGGCCCATTGGCTGGATCGATGTCCGCCATGAATTGTGACAGATAGCCTTGTCGCACCACCAGGATGCGAAAGCGTAAGGAAGAGGCCAGGTCATGGATGACAAATCGTCCATCGGCGTCTGTGGACGCCTGGTTACCGCAGTCCGGATAGCACGACGGACAGAGATACGCAGGACCCACCTTGGGCTTGGCCGTGTATATAAACACATGGGCATCCCTCAACGCACCACCGAAGGCATCTGTTACACGTCCCTGCAGAGTATGCGGAGTGCCTGGCTCAGCGGACGCTTCCTGTGCCGTGGCATCCGATGCACATGTGGTCATCCAGGTCATGACTAACACAAGGCAAAAATGGATACACACAGTCTGCATCATCCAATGAGGTGTTTTGGGGCTTGATTTAGATTTCATTCCAGGTCTCCTACTCACAACAGTTCTCTTTTCCACCATATCAATGATTATACGCCCTCACAGAGGTAGATCAATGAAAAAGACTCTTTGTGCTGGCATGGCGGAACTGGGACTCTCGCATCGCTGTTGTGGCAAGAAAGGGGTACTCCTGTTCAGCCAGCATGTTGGCCAACATGATAAAGCATCTTTCAAAATCCATTAGTTTGTGCTCTTTACTCAAGTGCCCCAGCTAAATACTGTTTTGATATCTGACCCTACAGAGCCTCAACACTCTCGGCCTGTGAAAGTCTATTTCATATGGCTCGCACTTCACACCTCAGCGCAGCGCTGGCTGACCCTGAGTAGTCACACTTCAAACTTCATCCCTCGCACCTCAGCGGAGCGCCCCACCTCACACGCTGAACTTGCTCCTCGGCGAAGCGTCCTGTCCCACTGTTCCACTGTCATACCGTCTCATCTCCTTGCCGCCGCTTAAAACCTAAAACTTCAAGCTTAACACTAAATCGCAGCGTCTCATTCCTTAGAACTCGAAAACAGGGGCCAAAAATGCGGCTAAGCCTGTTCTGGAGGCCCTCGTAATTGCTAAGTGTTTTATAAGGAAAGGTATAACGTGGTCCGACCTCGGAAAACCATGCTAAGTGTTTTATAAGGAAAGGTATAACGTGGTCCGACCTCGGAAAACCATGCTCACTACACTGAATATTCAAAATGTGCCAACAACTTCTCTCCCACGTCTTTACCCTGAACAGGCTCCTGCGGACCAGGCAGGCCTGATGCCAGCTGCCTGAGGCCTACGCCTGCCTTGCCGAGGATATAGGCGGCATCGCTGATCCGCTTGAGTTCGCCGACCTGTTCCACACGCACCTGGGCCGGGAACTTGCCCTTCCAGGCCTTGGGGGCGATATGGAGCTGGGCTTCAGAGCAGGCGCGAAATACACCGACCAACTCGTCTCTGTCTATGTTCAGAAGAAAGCCAATATCCCCTGGCTTGATCTCATCGAAATCGTTAATTTTTCTAGCCTTGTCACCAAACAAGTTTCGGTCGATACACTCCTGTTCAGTCAGCATGTTGGCCATCATGATGAAGCATCTTTCAAAATCCATTGGTTTGTACTCCGGACACTCCTGTGTTTTTCTGCTAACGACTATTTCAAGAGCTGACCTTGGCAAAGCCCGCTTTTGATTTATATGTGTGTCAAATGGTATCCCACTTGTGATTTATTTTTACTGCCGCGATACCGACCTCTTTTAGATAAGTATTCGAAGGCAGATCTAGGGTGTATATGGTCTTCCCCTTAGTAATTTGATCGTAGGCAAGTTTTTCTGTTTTGCTTTTTGAACTGGCGTGGGGAATGAAGAGCCTTGTACAAATATCCGCGACAAATTGATTACGTTTTTCTGCTAAGGGGGCGGAGAGGCGTTTGTGTTTGGGTTCGAAGATGGAGAGGATCAGGAGCTGTCCATCTTTGATGCCTTTTCGCCATTTGACAGGAAGTTGCATGGTTGACAGTCCTCTGGCTGGGCAGATGACAATAGGTTGTGTGCCTCGCAATAGAATGTCCAGGCAGTCCTTTTCCATGGGGGAATGGAATCCTCCAATAATGGGGACTCCTTGCTCACGCAATGCCTGAATCATGTCATAGGTTTTCAGAATGACATCTCCTGGGCAGCGTATGGAACAGACCAGGCCGAGCAGGGGTCTATCCAGAATCGCCAGGTCTCCTATGGCCCAGATTTGTGAATATACAGAAGCCTTAGACCCGGTCCTGAGGACTTTGGGAAAGTCAGAACAGTCTGCTGTTACACATCTTACATTGAGGTCCATGATCTCCCTTTCTATCCAGAATCCTATCCAGAGTCAGTCTGGATAGGGTCTGGATAGGCTAGAGCACTATGTATTTCCGCCACCGACCTTTTCCGCTTGGCTTTAGCTGGTCTTCATCGCAGAGTTTTTTGAGAAGGTAGTAGATCTGATGCTCTTCCAGGCCCAAGAGAGTACGACACTGTTCATTGGTGGCAGAGCCATTTTCACGCACATAGGCCAGAATCCGCGCTTCGTTATTCGTCGGAACTTGTTCTTTGGATTGCTTCAGGGATTCAGCCAGTTGATAATGCGTCCACCGACCGATACCCGCCTGTTCTATGAGTCCTGCCTCAACCAATCCACGCAACTCCTGGCCAGCACAGAGTGCATCAACACGATTCAGGCGACGATACTGATTATTGGTAATCTTTTCATGCTGGCGTACATAAACCAGAGCCACCCTTTGGCGATCGTTCAAGGGCTTGTCTGCAAATTGATTCAACCAAGCGATGGCCTCAGGGCTCATCATGGTGTGGTTGTGGAAGGTCACTTTAAAAGAGGCCCGTCGATCGTCAAACTGAGGGGGCTCCAGATTGGCCGCTCGCATGGCACTGAGCATGGCCTTGATACCACTACCCCGATTTTCTACAATGTGCAGGTCTTCCATCATACGCATAAGACGGACATTGCGTGTGGAGTGTTCTTCTTCCAGGTTGTCAATGGTCACGTTGCCATACAGACCACCAGGACTCTGGATCTCCAACCGATTGGCAAACATTCGAATCTGCACATAGCTGCCGCGTACATGCGGGCTATAGTCACGATGGGCCGCGGCATTGGCAATGGCCTCACGCAAAGCCTCTTGTGGATATTCGGGAATGTCCTGACGCAACAGCCCATCAATTAAGGAAGACTTACGCATACTGGTCATGACGTAGGTGAGGGCCCTCTCGATCATCTCAGGCACAGGCCCTTCAAAACGTTGATTGTCCACAAACCGTTCGCCCCGTGGTGTATGCTCGTCCTCAGTGGTGCCATAGTATTGCACAAAGGTCACCATCAGTTGAGGGAAGAACTCCTGGGGATACTTGCCGAACATCATCAGGCCCGCCAAGGTGGGTTTAACCTCGTCGCTCACCTGCTTACAAATGGCCAGGCGTTTTAGCACTTCATCCTGGGGACTATTGAGATAACTTGCTTGAGGTCGACTGACACGGAGTTGATCCAAATAGGAGGTCAACCGCGCAAGATCCAGATCTTCTAATGTGGCCTCTGTCACGATGTCTTCATCGAAGCGAGACTGGCTGCGGGAGCTCACATAGCCAAAGATTTCATAATCCGTCATGGGACGATCCGTGCCACCGCAGCGAATGTACGCCCCACCACCTCCACGCAATCCTTTGGGTTTGTAGAAGCACGGCTTGCGATCATGAGAGATCTCCTGAACTTCCAAAGCCATGACCGCTTGATCATTAATCTCATCTACTGTGAACTCCACTGTCACAGGCGGTTCCATCTCATTTCTGGCCAAGCTAGCCACATCCTCCTGAATACGCTGTAAATCACCCACACCCACCACGGCAAATCCCTTACGTTCATCCAGTCCAAACAGGATTACACCACCGCCTGGGCGATTCGCAAAGGCTGAAAGGGAATCATAGAGTTTCTTAGGTGTGCCTCCCTGTGCCGTCTTGACTTCAATCGCATCCGGTTCCATGCGATGCTGCTGCACCTGGTGTACCAATTCTCGAAGTTCATCTCGCTCCACAATGCAATCTCCCATTATTCTCTGTGTGTATCATGACTCATCCTCTCCCTGATCGATTCCCATACGAAACTTGATATCGTAATTGATGATGAAGTCAAGTTCCTCGTCTGTGAATCCGTAATATTCTGCAAATATCGTATCAATACTATCGAGTCGTGGCTTCACTGAAACAGAATCAACAGACTCTATCAAAAATCCACTCTTACGCCACAACGAAGTATTTTCCTCCATTTCTTTTTTTAGCAACATGGATTCGTTTTCCAGTCGGACTTTAATTTCCGCTGGAATCCGATCAACGGACAAAGGATATAACTTTACATCCGATGGATTAATATGCCTGCCGTCTGTAAAACAAACAAAAAACTGCAAGTATGTTGAACTATTCAAAATAGTATGAAGTATCTTTTGTGTTTGATCACTATCTATAGTAATTGAATTAAGCTCTCCCCGGACTTGCCATGGTCCTCCACCTTCAGGTTTTAGCCTTGGAGGCTCCAAAAAGAACTGGCAAAAATACCCGGGGACACGAACCCAATAGATTTTTTTGCATCCGCTAACAGATAGAAAATCTCTAATGCTAGTTTGCGTCAATATTTTATTAATCACTATCAATGCTTCAGTAGAGCCGACTTTGGGATAAAAACCGAAGAAACTGTCCCATTCATTGTGTAATTTGACATAGTTTAACACACTAAAAAGGGCCTCCCGTTCTCCTGCACGAGCGATCCAACGATGATATTTTGTTGAAAAAGATTGTGATGCTGAGGTATTGGATGTACACAATAGAATTGTCAGTCTATTCTGTGCCCCTGAAAATAGTTGTCCAGGACGATTAGCATAGTGCGACATCCAAATACCCGAAGATGCTTCTTTCACAAGCGTTCTCAACGAATTAAAATTCCCAGATGATGCAATTGAGACAGGGACAATCAAACCAATTCCGCTGATCCTATTACAAATATTAAAGCATCGTTCAACAACCCAAGCATATATATCACGACATTCATGTGTTTTATATCCATGAACACTATATTTCCCTGAGATCTGTGACTTCTGCAAATACGGCGGATTCCCAATAATCACATCAAACCCACCATTGCTCATGATCCCATAGAACTCTGCAAACCAATGAAAAGGCTGGTGACTGGCCAGCCAAGCTTCAAACTTCTTGATCTTTGGGGGATCTACACCATACTCTCCAGCCAGATAGCAATCGAGTTTACAGGTCAAGTCCCCCAGACGCCCGCGCAGGTCTTTTTTTGCCTTGGCAAAGTCCTTGGCCTCCATATCATAATCCACCTGCATTTGATGGAAACGTTGAAAGGCCCGGTTTACATCTTCTGCCTTTTCTTCAATGGCAGCGATATCATCCTGCTTTTCGGTAAATCCCAGAAGTCCTTGCTTGCCCCCCTGGTCCGTATTAGCGGCTTTGCGAATCTGTTCTAAGGTTGTGTAGCCAATCAAGGTATTGCCTGCACGGATATTAAAATCAATGTCCGGTAGAGGCTCCAATTGCTTCACCTTATCAACCTGAGCCACAAGCTTGAGAAACAGTCTGAGTTTACATATTTCGATGGCCTCATCCATGATGTCGACACCGTAGAGGTTCTGCACGATAATGGATTTCAGGATAAAATACATACGATTGGGATGTTTGTCCACGTCGGCCAGGACCTTGTGGAAGTCTTCAAATTTCTTGGGAGAGTGACGTTTACCTGATTGTGCCAGGTCTCCAATAAAGGCTTGCATGCGATCCAGGCAGGCCTCATACAGCGGCTCCAAGATATTCAGGGCTGCAAACAGAAAGGCTCCGGAACCGCAGGTGGGGTCCAGGACAGTCACCTTGGACAGGGCCTGATAAAAGGCACGCAGGAGTTCAGGGCCTTCACAGGTGATGATGGCGTCTTCTGCGAACTGGCGGATATCAAGATTGAAGGTGATGAGATCGTTGATCTCGTGAACCTCGCCGCTGAGGAGTCTGTTACGCAGGTCCAGGCACCGTTGCCTGCGTGCCACGTGTTCACGCCAGGTCTCTGTGGGTAAGGCATAGGGAGAATCAGCCAGTTGATTCCAAGTACTGCGTTGCTTGACGTCTTGAATGCCTTCTGCAATCTTCGGGAGCAAAGGTATGACCTCGCCATCTGCATCAATGACACCATGACGCATGGCTGTGTAAAGATACCGGTCCGGGTCATCCTTGAGTAGTCGCCACAGGGCTGCATCCGGTGGAAAGGCCACAGCACAATTCTTTCGGACCGTGTCAAAGAGATAGGGAAGGATGGTGTTCTTGCCGATGTAGTCTGTGATGTCTTCCTTGGTGTAATAGGCCCCCATTTCTTTGTTATTGATGTATTTTTCGAAGATGTAACCTAAAACATCCGGGTCTATTTCGTCTCTCTCTGTTTTACTTGTCGCAACTTTATCATCATCATTTTGAATATGGGTTTCTAGTGTCCAATCGTACTGGTCGAAGAAGGCCAAAAGCTTTTCAAAGGCCTCATCAGGGACGTCAATGTCTGGATGCCTGGCTTCTAGATCGTGCAGTTCAAACAGGCCACCATTGACGTAGGGGACATAACCCAGGATTTCTTTGTGATCTGCGTCCAGGTGACGGTCCTTTTCCTGCTTGGAGAAGCCCTCGTGAAATAGGGCCAATAGAAAATAGCGGTAAAAGGTTAGGAACTGGCCCTTGCCTTTTCGTGTCTGCACGGCCTTGAGCCGATTGACCAGATAGTTGGGATCATCGTCCAGAAAACCCTTCTTCTGGATGAAATACACGAACATCAGTCGATTGAGCATGAGCGAGGCATACCAGGCCCGGTCTCCCTGTTCAGAGATTCCCTTAATGAATTTGAGGAAGGCGGTATGCTCCTTTTCGAATTGGCCATAAAACTTCTTGGTGATTCGATCTCGGTCAAAGGCACCTTTGAGTTTATGCACAGTGCCACGCAGGTCCAGGGCCTCTTCTTCATCCAAAGGGATCACAATCTGAGAGAGTTTTTGAATGAGGGCATCGCCGGATTGAGTCATTGGATGATAAGGGTGTTCTCGATAGGCTACTGGACGACCGGCACCTCTGGCGACCCACTGCCATATTTGCACAGTCTGCTGGGCATCACAAAAGATGACCACATGCTCATAGGCTGATCTGGTGACTTGCCGTTCTATTTTCTGCCGTGTGGGATAGTCCGGAATCTTACCTTTAGCATCTGGATTACACCTAAAAATCTGCACACCACGTTTTTGCACAAAAGAATCGAGGGTATAGTTCTGTCCGTCAACTGAAACAGAAATAGTCACATCATTCTGGTCCCAGCCCAACTCTTCAATAAAGAGTTTTTTCAGTTCAAAGTTTTTTAGATAATGCCTTGCACGGGGTATGCTGAATGTCATGGTGTGTCCTCTCCTGAGGGCTGAATCAATCCCATAGAACAAATAATGCGTGGCTCTCGTTT
>Ga0307990_1003656_pt1 | contig 11636 bp, 5 predicted proteins | sample EllFjometagen129_FD_203168 | JGI IMG/M metagenome (GOLD analysis project Ga0307990, IMG submission 203168) | Marine microbial communities from Ellis Fjord, Antarctic Ocean - #129 | ecosystem: Environmental > Aquatic > Marine > Unclassified | place: Southern Ocean | collected 2014-10-08
GGATATGCTGGATAGCGAGATTGGGCAGCTTCTTAATAAACTTCAGTGCCTTATGCCGGCAATACCACAGTGTTCACAGCCTGAAGAGCAAAAACAATACGAAGAAAGCGAATTTGTTAATCGTATACAAACCATTACAGATAAGGTAGTTATGATCGCCAATACTGTGAATGAAACTAATCAAAACATACAAATTTAAAAATAAAACTTGACTTTCATGTATTTGCAGGGTATTCTTTATTTTGAATGTTAAATAGCAATACTGATTATTACAATACTCCGTGCCCCCAAACTTTGCTGTTTGACATTCACACGGAGTATTTTTTTTGCTCCCACCAAGTATCAGCTCCGGTTGGTACAGACAATTGATTCAGAGTGGTAGCTTGACCCATTATGGCCTGCGGGCAGTCAAGAGTGGTTACAGATGGCAGGAATGACGAAACTCCCCGACCTGCCCCTTTACTTCGGTATCGCTGGCGTGAATAGTACGACCTGTTCTCCACGTTAAAAAAAGAACTTAAATGCAACTATTGAGGGATTGACGGCTGAACTCAGCGGGTAGACAGTTAACAATCACCCCTTTTACTAGGGGGGAAATCTAACCAAATCTTGCAAATAAACAGTGGTTAACCTTACAATACAGTCATAACTACCAAACACACTGTATATTACAACCAACACTTATATTACTTACATAAAGGAGATTTACCATGCGCCTTACAGAATACTTTGACAGTATTAACAACGGAATACAGGATAACGAGCGTTATTCCCACATTGACATTAAATCTGATAAAGTTCGGGAAGAGATTAAACTTGCCAGGCGTGAACTTAAGAAACAGCCCACTTTGTTTGATTGATACCTGCCCACTTAAAGAACATGGACGTATAATCGTAGATTGGAAAGAATAAAGTGAACCCCCGGGTGGATTAGGTCCGGAGGTTCTGGACGCAGTAAGGCAGGACTGCTATTATCTTTCGTATGTTCGAGATATGTCAAGACCCAGACCGGCAGTACCAACACCAGTGATCACATTCCTTTCCCCGCTGAATATCTCAAATACATTCTTTGCTTGTATTGGTAATGTCTGCATTGCCTGCCAGATCATGAATGAAGGCATCTCTGAAGGTGCCACAGGACCCCGTTTACCACTCTGCCACGTATACAAACCCTGCTGACCTATCTTTGTTATTTTAGTTGGTCTCTTCATGTCGTACCTGGTACCTGACATAATATCCATCACTGGCTTTGCAATCGCAGAACTCTTATGGTATGCCATTCTAGCCGGATCAAGTGCAATCTTGGGAGGATCGAGGAAGTGACCCAGGGTATTAAGGTAATGATCGGTTTCCTTATCACCACCAAACATATGTATCAATGGGCTTATATCAGCCTTTAACCAGTTGAACTTCCCACGCTTCTTTGCTTTGGCAAGTCTTTCTGCCGCGGTCTCATCATCAATACCGGCCATGATCAGATTGAATGCAAGCATCAAAGCCATACTTCGACCGATTATCCGTAACCAGAAGTGACGATAAACCTCAGCTTCCATATCTGTACCGGAGAAGTTAGTTCCAACACCACTTATATTCCCGGAACGCTCTTTAAAGCTCGGCAATGCTTTTATTGCACTGAGAATATTAGAATATGTCCAGTCCGGCCCCAGGAGTAACAATCGCATTATATCCTGACCGCCTCTGGAAATACCCATGCGTCCATAATGAAGCCCGCCAAAGTCTGCATTTGCCATTCCAGCGACTGTCCTGTAAGCTTTTTCTTCAGTTGCAGAGTAATAATCATTAAATTCGATACTTACTTCTCCAAATACTTCATTATATGATTTGAAGTGCTTTGTAAGTGTGTTCGTTTTCTCACTTGCCTGCTTCTCTTTTGTGATTTGCTCCTGATTCTTAGTCAGAAGTGCTTGTAATTCATCGAATGCAGTAGCAGTCTTGAGCGATGACCCGAATATGCCGAATAGCTCACCCTGTAACCTCGATGTGAGATCATCAAACTGTTTTGCTGACTTACCGAGGATCTTCACGGTGCCACTTCGCCGGCTGCCGGCCAGGTACTTATCAACGATATTCTTGTGCTGCTGGTTTTCCTTACCAATATCAGAGATTTGGAATGAAGTCATGCCATAATGGTTCAATGCAAAGAACTCCGGACTGAACTCAGTCATAAGATCCATTCCCTGCTGACGTTTGCTGCCATAATCAAACCTGCCCTTGATCTTTTTCCATGCTCCGGACGGATCAGTAAGATCATCAGCATTGAAAGCAAGTTCTGGATTGAGTTTGCCCGCTATCATAGCGGACCATAAAAGACCACGGCGGTGAAACATTCCGAAATTTATGCGTATCGCCTTTAACTTGGCGTTAAGGCTCATAAGGCCCAACAAGTATTTGTTTTGTCGGAGTGGACTTGTCGCCGTGATCTTATTGAAGAAAGCTGCTATTTCGTTTGGAGCATATATATCTCTGTATTCAGTACCGATCTTCGCATCATTATATCCTCTTGCAATCTCAAGGGCCTTCTTGCCGTCCCTGATCCCGCGATGAGTAACCTTACCATCAACAGTGATCTTAAGCGTGTAAAGCTTTGCACCCGCTGGCTTTAGCATTGAATAGCCGTCTGCCGGTGCCAGTTTAAAGAAGTTATCAAACAGGTTGGCCTCGATCATCTCCTGATTCGCCAGTGCATTGACAGCCTGATTCTGTGATTCAAGGTAGTTTATGAGGAAATCATTGAATTTGAATGTCCTACCCTGTTTGAGAGCATTGACCAGGTTATCCTCTTTTCGTGGAAGCATCTGTTTGGATATCTGGGTCATAACATGCTCAGGCATCTCCTGCTCGATGGAAGTCTCTGTGAACGCCCTTGCTGAGTAAACATCAACCTTCGGACCTGCAAACCTGCTCTGGGCGATAACATCGTCATAGAAGTTCGAAGACATGGTTTTATACTGACCATCAAGCCAAGTCTTGACCTTCCCGCCATATTCGCCGGTTCCGTCCGCTATCTCCTGTGCTTTATCCATAACAGCCATATATCGCTCAAACTGAGCAAGATCAGCGTTCTGCTGTGTTGTGAGCTTATCTATTGCTTTAAGCCGGTCAATAGTCGATTGTATGGATGATCGCTGTCCATCAAGCGTAACCTGCTTATCCTTGGAGTTTAAAGCATCTGCTGCGAAATGCGAAGCTAATGAGTAATCAGCCGCAATCCCGCGTGCCTGGAAGTCACCAGTGCCGGCTTTATTCTTTGAACCAAAGAAAGAACCGACAACATGCCTTATAATATCACGCATCTTCATCTCAGACTGAACGCCAAAGATATTCATGTATTCCTTCTGAAGTTTGAGATTCTCGATCTGAGCCTTCATCTTACGCATACCGGCAAGACTAAACATCTGATCGGCAAAGTCAATGTGAGTCATGGCAGCTGCTACAATCTTATCCGCAGATTCGCCAGTGACACGTTCCATTGACATATTGAGTGCATCTTTATGGTTCGCAATATCTGATTCCATTGAATAGATCAATGAGGATAATGCTCCTGCATCCGGGTCCAGTTTTAAGTATTCGTCCATCTTTTCAACAACGTCTGCTTCGCTAACATTAAGATCACTGTAAAGATCATTCATTAAATCCAAAGCATCTTTCAGGACTGTACGCTTCCTGTTAAGAGGTGCTTTTTCCTCTGATACCGCAAGTGGTTCTGTTGATGTTATGAGTTTGTCGAGTAAATTCTTAACTCCTGCAGGTGTTGCTCCAACAGAATTCTTATAGGCTTGACCTTTTTCTGCATCATTATGCGTTTCCTCGATTAGTTTATACTTATCAACCTTTGACTTCAGGAGTTCCCCGATAGTAGATTCTGCATCGAGCCTTGATATAGAAGCTACTTCATTAACAAGACCAGTTCGATTCATAGGAGTACGATTATTGATTGCACGTTTAGCAACTGCTCTTGGACTTGCAGCAACGCCAGCTGCGTCAAATTGTTTCTGCTCTCCTGTTTCCTTATCTTTGAAGTTAATCATCATCTTGCCGACAAGTTGAGTAACATCTTGTTCATTCATATTTGCATTAAGTAATTCAGAAAGATCACGCAAGAATTCTGCACCAATTTTCTGAGCAGTTGGTTCCATATCAATTACTGACATTGCATCAGCCTGTAATGCTTGATCTACACCCCAAACTTCCTGCTGCATCTTATCCTGAGCATACATATCCTCAACGTCTCTCTTAGGATCTTGGCTTTGCAATAATGAATAAAGCAAATCAGTACCGTCATCCTTAAAGCCCTTCTCTTTAAAGAAGTCAAGTATTGAATCTGCTTCGATCTGAGAGTTTATATCATATGTTGCTCCTGATTTTGCACCTGTAAGCGTAACCTTATCAGTGCTGTAAGTATACAGAGCATGTAAAGCTGCTCGTAATGGTTTTTGTATTGCGTCTTTATCGCCTGGCCTGTTAAGCAGGTCTGACTTAAGATCGTTATATACTTTCTCAATATCACCATACAACTTCGTATCTTTACCATCAGCCTGATTATTGCCCGATTGCTCTTCAGCTATGATCGCCCACATTGGACCGAGTGCTTCTGACATGTTATCGACAAGTTGTTTGCCATAATACCGATCAAGATTAAATTCCATATCACCGACACGGAGAATATCAACATATCCTTCAGGATTATATGAACTTCGTTCCGTAAATCTTCCATCGTCACGTTGGACACCAAATAAATCAATATATAATGCTTCAGTAACTGGAAGATAAACGCCAGTATGATAAACTCTTTTCTTCTTACCGAGAATACCTTTGGTCTTAGGCTGGATTGCAATTTCCTGAGACAATGGATTAAGCGACTTGGTATCAGCGATGTTCCTCTTGACTGCTGTAAGTCTGATCGTTGAGTCGGAAGGTGCACGTTCAATAGCAGAAGATTCCTGAGACGATACATCAACTGCTTCCATGATAGTATCTGCTTCAGCTGTACCGAACTCTGCAAGTGTTTCAGCATTTGCATTCTTGATAATATCAGCAGCTGCGTCAGCATTGCCATCGTCAGCATTGAGAGTGTCCCTTAAACCAGATACAAATTCAGTGTTCTTGTATTCAGTCATATGCATCAATGGAACTCTATTCTGTGCTGCCATGCTCATATAAGCATCGTAGTGATCTTGAACGTCTTCGAATGGAGTCTGTCCGATCTCACCTGATTCAGTCGCCTTATGAAGACCAAGTAATTTCTTTGTGCCATATCTGCGAGTGGCATCTTTCTGTGTCTTATCGAACTTATTTGTATGTCTGGGTTTTGGCGTTCCAATTTGTGTAATTACTTTCTTACCGGTTGTCTGACTAAATCCTCTGGCATCATGTTCAGCCTGTGCCATGATTCCACCAACTTTATCCGCATAGGCTTGTTCTGCTGTAATCGAACCGTATGGAGCTGGAGTTATTCCTAAATCTCTTGGATCGTCTGCTCTAGGGTTAGTTAATTCATCAAGAATCTCAGCCAAAGCCCTAGCTTGAGAAACATCGGTATTTGCAAACTTATCAGTAAGAACCTTACCTTTAGACTTAGCATATAAATCTCGCATAAGATCCATATTCTTATTTGCAAATTGCCTCCATAAATCTTTATACATATCATACGATTGTTCTTTTGATATGTCATTTATCGGAGGTTTACCTTTTCCTTCTCGTATTGAATCATAACCCTTAACATCAACTTGGTAATGTTCTTCGATTGTTCTACCGTCACTGAGCTTGGCATTTAAAGCACTGAATCGTCTATCGCCTTGTGTACTGACTTCATACCCTTGCTGTCCTTGAGGTGCATATCTAGCCCATTGTTTAGTCGTGCCGATCTCCGTTACCCTTGGCATGGATTGAGATTGAGCTTCACCCTTCTTACCGAACCCTGTGATCTTCTGTTTACCGACCTGAGCGACCTGACCAGCTTTTCGACCAATGGCCTGAATAGTAGGTTTAGCGTCTGTAGCCCTCTGTCTTACGTTGTCAACGACAGGGCCTGCCTTGCGACCAATGCCAGTAATAACAGCCCGGCCTTCACCTATCATATCCTTTCGTCCTGACAGATAGCTGGTATCAACTGCTTTGCCTGTCTTAAGTCCACGAGCAACCTGAGCTTCAAAGTGGATCCGCTTACTGGCAGGTGATGCCTGATCTCCACGGAACATCACATCAAGAGCCGCATATACATCGCCGGCTTTTGTCTTGATCGGACTTTGACCAATCTGGATAGGACGTTTCTCTGCTGCAATAGCAGGGCGTTCAAGACTTTCAACCTGAGTCTGTTCATCAGTAAGACCTTCCTTCTTTGGACCAGTCTCATTATATGCCTGAATAATAGCAGAACCTTCAGCTGCAGGAGAATTACTGATAATCGCATGAGTCAACTCATGAACAAATCCAGAACCGGTGAAATGATTGAATTTAACAACATTCTCTCCAAGACCCTTGCCTTCGATCTTTTTCCAGAGTTTCGGACTGATCTTCAGATTCTTTTCGTTTTCACCTTCAAATGTATATTGAAGTGGAACTTCATTCCCCTGTGCATCAGTAAGAACCTCATCAGACTTAACAGCAACAACTTCAAGATTGCCGACCTTGATCGTGAAAGCCTTACCAGGAACAAACTCTTTGACCGCGGCATCCCCGCCATGTTGGATTAGATAACCCTGAACCGGATCCTTGAACAAACTATTGAGTGAATTATTCAGTTCCTTGTTAAATGCTTTTGGATTCCAAGTCTCACCTTTATAGTTCTGGCTTGCAGTAAGAACATACCGAGATAAATAATCCACAGACTCAGGACTGAGATTCTCAAGACCCATGCCCCAACGCAAGTTCTGTTCGAGATAATCAGAAACTTCCTGCTGTAGTGCTTCGCTGGCAGGTATATTCCCCGAATCAATACCCTCCATAATATCTATCGCTTTATTAGCGACTGTCTTTTCGGTTTCGACAGTTCTTGTTTTTGGATCATAAAGAATACGTTCAGCCTCACTCTTGATATGAGAGCGAGTTTGCTCCATTGCTTTTGCCTTCTGCCATCTACCTGTGAAGTTTGCTGAGATTCCAGCTGCACCATAAGCACCTTCAAGAATAGCACCGGCAACAAACGCATCGTTCATCTCACCAAGGATCGCACCAACATCATATGTCCCATCTTCATTATGTGGCAATAGACTGTCAAGACCGTCATATTTAGCGGCTGCTTCTGTGAATGCCAGTTGCATGCCCTGCTGCAACCATTCCTCAACTCCACCAGTTAATGCTTCACCAGCTGCTGCCTGAGTGACATTACCAAGCAAAGCAAGTCTTGATGTATCTGTAAATACAGCTTTCAATGCTTCTGCAAGCTGACCAGCTGCAAGTTTACCCTTTGTATTTCTTGCAAGTAATGATGGCAGTTTCTTAGAACCTCTTAATGCACCAGTAAGGATCTTGATTCTTGCACCACGACCACCTTCACTTACAATCTTGTTTACGCCCGGAACCTTAGACAATGCTTTACCAAGCCACATTTCGGTTGCAGCCGTAGAAAGACCAACAGCTAACGCACCAGACTTTGCAGTTGACTTCGAGACACCAGCCCTTCGAAGATCATAATAAGAATCAGTACCAGTGTATGATGCAATAATAGCACCACTCATCGCGGTGCCGACAACTGGAACCATATTCGCGGCAAGGGCAGTACCCATTGGGGCGGCATTAGCAGCTGCCATGTGTATATATTTATCCATTGTACTATCTGGTTCATGATACGCAGCAGTTCGAGCAGCTTCCTGGTATGCCATGCCAACATCTTCACCCTGGGCAAGCAACCGACCAGGGGCCTTAACCATCTCAATGCCCTGAAAGAACGAATACATAAGATCACTAGCATTATCGCCTGTGAGTTTACCCTGTAGATCCTCACGTTGTGCTGTAAGATGCTTTATATATCCAGAGCGTTCGTCTGCAATCTCAGTTCGCATCTGACGTTCACCCTGTTTTGCTGCTAATAAAGTGAATTTCTCTTTTGCTTCAAGCGAGAAGTTCTTCGACTTCCAAAGTTGCTCAAGACGATTATCGTAATCCTTAAGCTTCTTTGGCAGGTATGATCCGTGTATGCTGGTCTTATTGCCGTGCTTAACGTCTTTGTGCTTCTCAGCCCATTCAACACCCTTATTGATTGCACCTTGATAGAACTTTCCATCTTTATAAGGAATGTCCTTATCTGTCATCATTGTCCGATTAAGATTCTCAAGTTTTCTGTCAACGTCGAGCTGTTTAGCAAGTATGCTCCTTCGCTTTGGAGATAATGCATTTGGAGTTGCAGGTAGATCGTATCCAGCAGCAATCTGCTTCTCTAATCCCTTTTCAAGAGTTAGACCCTGCTGGTTCCTGATCCGACGTACACTTTTCGGACTTGGTATTGTAAATGCTTTTGCCATTAGAATCTCATCCCCGGACGATAACCCGGCATCGTTGTTATATCCGGATCGCCTTCTGTTTCCGGTAATATGTTATAAATTGGTTTAACTGCCTTATCGCCAATAAATTTGATAACCTTACCAGGGACCGTAGCACCAACCTGATTACGAGTTGCTTTCTCAACTTCGGTTTCAAGTATTTCACGGATATGGTATTTAACATAAGCCATTTCCCTTTTTTGCTTAGGAGTTAGATCGTCGCCGGTTTCATCGAGAGCACCTCTAGCAATTTCTGCAATATCAGAATCACTTGCATTCGCTAATGTTTCGTTAACTGCATTATCGAATCGGTTATTGTTGATCACACCTTCTTTGCTGATTATACCACTGTCGATCAGATCCTGCTTCGCACTCTTACGAGCCAATAATTCGCCAGATACCTGCTGTTTCTTTGAGAATCGTTCACCACCGAGAAGCAATCTGCCTCTCTGAACTATTCCACCCTTTCTAAAAGCTCTCCATCCGATACGCTTAATCCTATCGGTTGGATTGGTATAACCATCCTCATCAAGTTTATCCTGAACAATCTGGAGATCCTCTTTAGATAGTCCTGATGTTCGAACAACCTCTTCGATCATGTCTGCAATATTGAAATTGAACGTATCCGGGATAGGAAGTTTCTTGCCTTGAGCCTTTGCCTCACCATAGCCCTCGACGCCAGCACCGAATTCATCTTGTAAGGTTGCAAGTGATTCTTTGATAACACCGATTGCACTTTCTGGCGTATCAATACTTTTTATCTTACTTGTGAGGACTTCCTTTTCTTTCGCAATAATAGCATCAGCCTTATCGTCGGTTGGCTTTGCTTTCGTTGCTGTATCAAGTTCCTGTTTAACCTCGACTGGCTTAGACATATCTGCAACTGTGCCACCTTCAGGAGTTACCTTAACTTGGAAAGCACCCTTTCCTGGAACAACTGCAATCTGACCGCCCGGATGATTTGGCGATGGAGTAAACTGAGTTTGACCAGTTCCGATTTGAGTTATTGGTTTACCTGATATTGTATCCATTCCATCAACATATCTATTTGGATGATCATCAGCTTTAAACTCACTACTCCAATGATATTTATTATCTACTGATGAAATTTCCGGTTCGATCCCTGCAGTAAATGCTTTTCTGTAATCGTATTTATGCTGTGGGTCATCAGGGTTTGGTATTATTCCAGTCTTTTCAGCCCAACCTGAATACCAATCCTGAAATGAACCTTCATCAAAGTCACTTGAAGTTGCCTGATTACCAAATCCTGTTATTGGCTTTGCACTGCCATAGATAGATTCAAATTCCTGTTCCTGCTTACCAATTGATTTGAATATATCAGCAGCATTAGAAGCACCTGCATTGCGAGTCCGCATTGTATCAAACTGACCACGTTGCTGAGAGATTGCATACTGTCTGTCCTGAGCCTGATTAGCCCGCTGTGTTGATCTGTAAGCGTCCTCGTTTTTAATCCTGCCCTGCTGATGCTTAAACATCTCAAGGTCTGCTGTCATCATCAAGTGCTTGTTATAAGAGCGTGAGACGCCGCTAAGAAAAGCAGCACCAGTTTGAATCGGACTATATATGTCACCGTAACCATTTCCCATAATATTATTCCTTAAGCCATTGCTTGTTTATAAGCAGCTATATTTGCGTTTGTATATGCAGTTGTACCAATCATTTGAGCAACTCCACCAAGAGCAGCACCCTTCTGAGCCGATGCCTGCTGATTAGCATTCCATGCAGCAAGATTACCAGAATAAGCCATCTGACCGACAACATTCTCTCTGTTCTGTACGTTCTGAATCTGATTGACAGAATTCATGAGCTCTTCTTTCCTGAAGTTATTCAGAATTGAAGTTGGAGCGAATAAACCAGACATTCGTTCGCCGGCATCTGCGATCTGTGATTTAACGAAACTACCGCCCGATGCAGCACCGCCACGATCAATATCTTGACGATTACCCATCTCAGCCTGAGCCTTTGCGAGAATCGACTGAGAACCCCTCGCTCGAACACTCTCTTGAGTCTTTGCTGTGGATATTGCACCAAATGCCTTATCGCTGACATTACCCTTTAATGCTTTTGCATATTGTTCTTTGACAGCAGGTAATAGCGTTTCTTGCTCGAACTCCTTACCCTGCTTTGATAATTCGATCTTCTGTGTTGGAGTTTGTCCCTGGGAACTAAATGCCTGAGCAAGACCCATACCGGCTGATCCGAGCATTAAAGCAGTTCCCCAGTTTGCACCACCAGCACCGGCACCGGCAACTGTCCCACCACCTATAGCACCTGCACCTGCTCCTGGCATTGCACCTGCAGCAGAGAAATTACCACCACCCATCATTGATGGAGACATTCCTATGGCATCGCCACTCATACCGCCTGAAGCAGCACTACCCATTCCTCCCATTACTCCACCAGTGGCTGCACCTATTCCCATTCCAGTAAGTGTTGATTTAGTATTGCCGCCTGTAAGTTGACCAACACCGGCACCCCAAGCTGCACCAGCTGCCATACCTCCCCATATACCACCACCAAAAGCGGCTCCGGTCAATAATGTTCCTGATGCTACAAAACTCATGTTAGCTCCTTATTTATTATATGCTCAATCTCGCTATAATCTTTTGCGATGATCTCATCTTCGACTTCTACAGGATCGTCCTTGTCTGTAATATGTACCGTGACCCAAGTTGTATCTTCAATTGCATGAACAACTTTCTTAACTCCTACATCTGAAAAGAAGTAAGCAGGTGCATTGATCATAATCGGATCATTTGAAACATTAGACGTTACAATACACTTTCCTTTTAGAATAAAGTTCGGATGTTTAGTTTTGTGTATCTTGCCAACACAAGTTGAACCTGCTGGCAAAAGTATCTCCCGGAGATAAATTCCTCCACCAAACATATGATGCAATGGGAAAGAATCTGAATCACCTTCGACTGAGCCAGGCATTGACTTTATCAATTCTTCGAAGTCATCAACTTTCTGCCTTTGTTTCAGTATTTCATCTTTTCTGGTTTTAGCGATCATTGACCACCCATTTTCTGAGCAAACATGTAATCGGCCATACCTTGACCCATTCCAGCTGCAACATTAGTTCCGAAAGTACCCATCCGCTGAGCATTATCCATG